>ERZ1046740.3033-NODE-3033-length-10348-cov-10.103468_pt1 | contig 10348 bp, 21 predicted proteins | sample MGYA00383093_ERZ1046740 | MGnify/ENA primary metagenome ERZ1046740 (study PRJEB29581, sample SAMEA5548363) | metagenome | biome: marine; feature: coastal; material: water | depth 25 m | study: Short-term variability in the microbial, nano- and picoplankton...
TCTTTTTTATAATTTGTTCCGTTAACTTTTCTAATTTTTTCTTAGTATCTGATTTGATTTCAGATTCTATTTCTCTTACCAAATAATGTAATTCATTAACATCTCTTTCAAACTTATTGTTTGTTTCAATATAGTATTGTGAAACTCTATTGTTAGTTTCATTGTGTAAATCTTTTACTTTTTTTTGTAATTTATATACCCCTCTTGCTAACAAGATACATGAGATAGATAAAAGTACTACTGCTAATATAATCATAATTTATTCTTTAATTTGTAATTGATTCAATTCATCTTCTATTTCTTCAAATCTTTCTCCTATTTCATCGGATGCTTGGTTGTATACGGTATCTAGTTTATTATCTAGTTGAATTATTTTATCAGAAACAACATCTATTTTGTTTTTAAAATCTCTTTCCAATACATTATACTTTGATTGTAGGTCACTAAGTTCATCTTGTAAATCATCAGCATCTTCCACTACTTCTCTAATTTGATAAATTCCATATACAACTGCTCCCACAATTCCACAAGTTAAAATTCCATATATAAATGTTATTATTGTTTCCATATTAATAAGTGTTAAGTTGTTCTGTAATTCTATCTACCATCTTTTGATGTTTGTTTAAGCCTTCATCAGTTAGTAGGTTTTTAATATCATTCAATAACCCACCAATTTTTTGTTTTGATTTCTTTTTAGCTATTGTAATGTTCGTATGTTGTACTTTGTATAAGTGGAATGCTATTGGGTCTAAGTTATAAAACTTATCTTCGTATTTAGATATACGAGAATCAACGATTCTATTATTTGTTTCATTGTAATGTGGAACATACCCTTTGTAGAGTTCATCTAATCTTCCTGATAGATATTGTATTTCCGCTAGTTTGTGAATGTCTTCAAAATTCATTTTTCTTTTATTATTTTGTACTCCGTAGGAGAATCGAACTCCTATTTCCAGGATGAAAACCTGATGTCCTAACCGTTAGACGAACGGAGCGTTTTGTATATACTTTGTAAATATACGAAATTTATTTTAATTACACAAGTTTTTGCTGATTTTTTTATTCATCATCATTCCAGTCTTTTCTATGCTTTGGTTTTCTTTTGAAATCCTTACTACTCCTTTGAACCTTTTCAGTCATCTTCTTTCCGATGTGGTGAGATAATTCACCCACACTCATCATATCATCAGAATCAAATCTCTCTTGATACGGCTTCTGTTTCTTTCGTTGCTTCATTACTAATTAATTCCATTGTTAATGGTTCTCGGTTTCGAGAATATTCTTTTTCTGTCCATTCTGGTGTTCTATCCGTTATGAATTCAACAAGTTCAGATTCATCACCTTTAGTTATTTTATATATTATCTTTCTCATAATTAATGCCTTTATACAAATATACGACTTTTAATTGGATTTACCAAATTTTATTTCAATTATTTTTTAATGGGGTTCGGAAGGAGAGTATGGGAGTACGAGGTTTAAATCTTATTTTTTAAATTGTTAATAACTTTTTTGTTCACTTTTTTAAAAACCTCTATAGTTATAGCGCTCCAGACAACTTTAAAAGAAAAGAATAAAGAAAAAAGAATAACCTATAACTTAATAGTATGATCACTAAGAGTGGTGTCGTTTTTCTTAAAATTTTTTTGTTGTGTCGAAACTAAAGATTTTTTTCCCAAGTCGTTTTTTAAGTTTATTCTTCAGTCGAAAAGATTTTTCCCTTTCTTTTTTATTGATAGTTTTGTTCTACCTGTCATCAAACCTTATCTCAGCACCTTATATTAAGGATTTAACCACGTCCTTCTTCTTCCCAGTCACTTGGTTTAGTAGTGCATCTAAGTGAGGATTGGAGTATTCTTCGATTATTAACATGATTATACTACAAAGTTCGTACTCTTCCCTTCTTTCACAGTCCTTAAGAATAATCCATATCCAATCTAATCCCCAATTATCCACAAGGGTATCTACCGTTACTCCTAAACGATGATAATGGGAAAAGAATACTTGGGTTAGTTCTTGAGTGTCTTCCTCTGTTAGAGTACCAAATATAACTTCATACTCCATAGGGTCTAGTACTAGTGGGAAACCTCTGGCACAATCCTGAAGAAACATTTGTTTATCTACCTCTTGTTGTTGACGGTGAGTTCCGAATAAATCATCTTCATCCTCGTTCTCATAGTTATCATCGTTATAATCTTGCATCTCTGTATAGTTTATATTAGTGTTATATGGTCTCCGTTCTTCATTGTTATACCTTGTGGTATTATTATATGTACCGAAATTCATTTTTCGAGGAAATTTTTTTACCCCCTCTTTTAGATAAATAGTAAAAAATAACCCCATACGGATAGTACGAGGTGATTATCTTTAGTCTTAACTTACAAATGGGTCTTCAATAATATCTTCATCATCTAATTCTAAAGAAGATACTATAGGAGGAGTGTCTTTCCACTCTTCCTTAGTTATAGGATACATCCATGGGTTCTTTTCTTTCTTCTCTTCTTTCCTTATCTGCCATAGGTGATATCCTTGTATTCCCATTATGACTAGATTTAAGATTATTAAAGAGTAACTCTCCATTCTTATGGCATATACTACCCATACCATTGCACCTATCAATCCGTAGAGTCTTAATTTCTTTATGTTCTTCTGTATAAAGGATATTATTACTATTACGTTACCTATCCAACCTATTACTTCTGTTACTTCCATGTGAGCTCATTTTATTTTTGTTACCGATGTTTATTTCAATCCACTCTAAATTACCATTCGATTGTAACTCTCTTAAATAAAATTTACCATCGACTTCTTTACGGTGTTCTTCAATATATTTTTCTTTCATTACTATAAAGATACGAAAATTATTTCACATAACCTAATTTATATGTAAAAATTATCTATTAGATAAAGCATCAAAAAGATATTTAGATAATATTACCACTTTCCTAGTGGACATTCTGAGTTTCTTGATAAAGATTTAGCTGAAATATTACAACCACACCCATTTACTCTGTAACCTGTAACTTCATGATATCCAAATATGTGAGGAGAACAGTTGTTACCTTGTCTTATATTACATATATCACAAGAAAGTAACCGTTTTTTTGATAATTCCTTAGTTTGTGGGTCTACTGCATCAAATTGATCCTTAACTACATTTGCCCAACCTTCTATTATTTCTCTAATCTTACTCATAATATACTATTTCCAAAATACTTGAACCATTATTATCCCTAAACACAAAAATAATTGAGCTCCAATCTTCCAAGTCACAGGCTCATTTAAGTAATGTGTAGTTAAGTATACATATGTAACCACTCCGATTGTAAATCCAATGAATCTATTAGGCCAAACTGTATTATCAAATGCTAAATAGTTCAATTGTGTACCTTTTAAGAATAACCAAGTGATTGGAATTGCTATTAAGTACCATCCCCACCATTCTGGTCCGAATTTTTTGTTAACAAATTGCCAATTATGTTGAAACCATACTGCTGTTTGTGCAATTATTATTAATATAACACCATATACTAATAATTTTAATTTTTCTAACTCCATATTTTACGTATTAACCAAAAAATAGAACTCCATACAATTATTGTACCGAAAATTACAATTAAACATCCGATACCTTTTTGTGATCCTTCTTGATTTTTGTTATATTTTTTCATAAATGTTTTTTTACTATATTTTTAACCTCATCTAAACTTTTTACTTGTTTTAATTCTTCATCATACTGAGGTTCTGTAGTTAAATCTATATCCTTAAGGTACCAGTGCCTCTGTAAATCGTATTGTGCAAAATCTGCAACCATATTAAACGGAGATACTAATAAATTAAATATTTTAACATAACATATAGGGTCGGTATGATATGCAGAATGTAAATGTGATTCTGAATTATTATGTAAATGGTTAAATCCTAAAGCAAATAAATCTGCAGATTCCTCAGTTGCATAAATTACTTTATCATCAACATCAAATGGCTTAACACTAGAATTGGATATTTCTTTTTGAAACCAATTACGATAAATCATTTGTTTACTCTTTATAGTATTTAAAAATTCTTCTAATGTTTTACCTTTACCAAACGATATTCGTAAATCTGGTCTCATCATTATAACAAGGTCGTATGATTTATTTGTTTTATGTTGATACCTCTTCCTTAAGTTTCTAGATTTTAGAAGACAGTACCCCCATCTCCAAAGACCTTGATAAATAACTTCTGGTATGGGAATTAGTTCAACCTCATTAAAGTATTCAAACCTACCAAGATTTTTTCTACTATAATCATCATCCCAAAAAGTTCCAAATACATCTACTGAATCTGCTTGTGTCTTGAGGAATTTAATAAATTCTCTGTACTGAGAACCCATAACAGGCTTACCATCTACTCTCCCAATTTCATGATCCTCCCACATCCTCAACTGTCCAAATACTTGAACTGCTATATTACATTTCATAACACTTAATGTTTAAATTATTGAACACTTTAAGTTGATAATACTCCATTGTACTCATATATCTGTTTTTAGTATCTCCGATTAAGTTATACGTAGCATATATTTTACCGAACCTTTCATAATTCTTAAATAACATAGTAGCAACCTTATCATAAGTAAGAGAATCACATACCCATTTATCTATTGAAATTAATTTAATAGGATGTTTCTTACATCTTTTCGATTCACTAGTTAGATGTTGTAAGAAAGATTTAATATCAGGACTAAAAATACAATCCGGATATATTTTTTCTGTAGGTATCTCAAAGTTATCTTGCTCTACATTTAAATTTACGAACTTTACTTTTTCATATACACATTCTCTTTCCATTTCAAGTTCTGATTTTAATATGGTTGAGTAATTGAGTGCTTTAAAAAAACAATACGGTTTAATGTAATATGATCCCATTCCATCTGTGGTACTTATTACATCCCCACCTATAATCATAAGTGTATCGTGTATCGAGGTATCCGATATTTCGGTTTTTGCATTATAATCCAAATGTACAGTTAATCTCATAATTCTTTTAAAACTTTAAGTATGTGTTTTGATAGAATGTGTTCATCAGCAATAGCTGGATGATGTGATTGAGAATAGTCTTTATCATAACTACCTATAAATTCTCTCCAAGATTTACCAACTGGCATATCAAATAATTTAAAATCAAGTTTAAGTTCATCTGTCTGTTCCATCATAGCAGAAAATACAACTAACTCTCCTCCCTTACTCTTAATATATGAATATAACATATTAAGTTGTTGTGATAACATTCTTAATTCATTATCAATATCTGTGAAATACATTATATCTAGTTTAGCGTACTCTTTTAGTTGAGCTCTAAGGTTATCTCTTTCAATTATATCATGAAATTCAAAAGAAGAAGGTACTAGTTTAAATAAATTATCATCTAAAATTTTGAGATTAGGTAAATTATCAAAGAAAATAGTATTTCTCCATTTAATATAAGATTTAGATTCACTTGAATACTTTTCTTTTCTAAGTAACTCGGTTAATCCAAGTATAAATATTTTATCTTTACCTCCGTTTGTATTTGCATATTCGTATAGTCTTCTAATGGCTCTTTCATTTGAACCTCCAGAATTAGCTAAGTTAATCTCTTTTCTATATAATCCTATAGATAGCAATTTACTTAATCTGTTTTCCTCTGCAGTTTCAGTACTTACGATTGTTAATCCAAGTAAACTCTTGTGGGTTTGTAACATACTATAACCTTCTACAAAACTACATCCTGCTGCTATTAATTCTTTCATGATATAACTCGGTTTTTAAATGTTTCTTGATCAAAATTATGTTTTTCATAATGTCTTGCACATTCAGCCAATTTAACAACAAGACTTTCTTGATTGTAATATTCTTTAAGTATTTCTAAATCTCTTACTGGTCTTACTATAAGTGCTGGTATTTGTAACTTAACTACATTAAAGTTTTTATGCATAAAGTAGTGAGGATGTACCCAATGACCACCTTCTCTATAATTCCAATCTTGATTGGACTGTTCATTATTAATAAAAAAGAAATCAAACAGTTTTGAGTGTTCATCAGCTCCTGCTGAGTTCATTAAAAATATATAATCTTCAGCCAAATAATATGTACCACTTACCATCGTTATCCCATCATGTAAAGATACAGTAGGAACAGAATGTTTGATAGAGGTAAACTCTAATATGTTACTAACCATTCTGACAGTATCAAATACAATATCTGGTCTAATGGTTAACACAGCATCATATATTCTTCCATTTTCTAACTCTTGTTTCGATTTTAAGTTAAGTACATTTTTTAAGTGATACCCCATCTTAGGAGTGTTTCCCCATATCGGTTTTAGACCCGATTCATTGGGTGAAACAAATATTTCTTGTTTAAAGGTAAGATTAATTTTACTAGTATCAAAATCGTTCCATGTAGAAATAAAAAAATCTATCTCTAAATCTGGATTACTATCTTTGAAGAAATTATAAAATAAATTAAAACCTTCAATATACCTAACTTGACCATAAAAACATATAGCTAGTTTCATAGTTTCTTGTTTTTTAAATCTGCAGTTCGTTGGTCTTCTGTAAAGGTGAAGGTTAGTTCTTCTTTAATTCTATCCACATACATGAGTAGGTATTGCCATTTGTTATCATAAAAAAACATAGGCTCTCTTGATTGACTATACCAACCATTTTGAAGTTCATATGGAACTTGAGTAATAAACGGTACATCATACTTATTGAATCCCATCATAATCATTCTATGAGTAGCATTTGATGCAAATATCCATGGCTTCCACCATTGACAAGGAAACAATAAACCTTCGTTTTTAACCTGAACGAAACTATTAATAGGAAAATCATGATTCCAATTAGGGAATTTTTTATCATATACTTCAACTAGTTCTTTTAGTTTCACATCATCATCCCAACCTATAGTTTCATCTACTTCTTCTATAAATTTCTTTACGGTTACTAATGGAGCACTATTAATAGATTTATGCATATACTCATATACGTACTCATATGGAAGTTCAAGATATATCCAATCTCCAGTTAGAATTTTATTTCTTTTAGGTAGTATAACCGTTTCGTATGCATCAATTTCAGAAAAACCTCCTACTATAAATCCATCTCTATTGTTTACATTAGATGTTACTCCTTGAAATATATGTTTATTTTCTTCTTCATGATATTCTGATTTAGAATACTTTGGGTTATATTGACGTAGAACTATTTGATTATGTGTAGGATACTGTGTTACGTTACTATTATACTTTTTAGAAAGATAAATTAATTCAGGATCTTCTATTTTATCTGTGTTGATTTTTAGAAAAGCTCTTCCTTCTTTATGTTGTTGATTATATTCCCTAGTGTTGATATCTAACATTGCCTGTCTAGTTCTAGACAAAAGATTATCATACGTTAACGTATCAAAGTTTTTTAAATCACTATATGTTTTACTTTTCCACTTTATCATAGAGTATCATAAATATCAATCCAATTTTTTCTATAATCACCATCCCATGTTTTATACCAAGGTCCTCCATTAGTATAATGAATAACCTTTGGATTATCTATAACATCATAATCACCCTCAAGAAAATTATATTCTAATGGAATTTCACCAACTAACTCATCGGATGTCCAATTAAATCTATGTAGATATTGAGGAGTTTCTGTAGCTATTAACTCAGGTGTAAGTTTTTTACAATCATCATGTTCACAATTAAATAACATTAAACTTGACCAGTTTTTTCTTGGATAGTTAGATTGTTTTATACCATCCATTTTTGTTTTACTTCGTGGAGTATAATCGTGTTTAACACACGATACAGAGTTTTCTGAATTATAAAATTCTAACAACTCTTCTATATCACATTGCCATAAAAAATCTGAATCTATAAACAGTGCTTTACCTTTATAGTTATTCAAGTAAGGTACGAGAAATCTACTATATGTAAACTCGGTAGTAGCTTTTGAATCATGTTCTCTAGTATACACCCCATCATCTATTAACTGTTGTAATCGTATTGGTACTATCTCAATATTTCTATTGTGATTTTCAATTGATTTTTTACAAACCTCATATGGTGAGTTTACTACTTTGTTATATAGTGGAGGATTGTTTTGATTGGAATCATAACCAATGTATATTTTAAGATTTTCGTTCATCTTTTAATTTTGATATTTCATTATATGGTGTTTTATGCCATATTGATATTTCTCCTACCTCAATGTGAATTGGTAGATTAATACAATACTCTATTGTATCAACAATCTCATCATAACTCAAAGATGGTAATTCCGATTCAAGTAAACCAGGATTGATATCTATGATTCTACATTTCTTATCACTAACAAATCTTAAGTTATTAGATAGATGAGATAGAGAAGCCTTTGATGCTGAATATAAATATCCCTTTGATATATTTGGATACTTACTTCTACTTACTATATTAACAATTGTTTTTTCTGTATCTTTCCATTTGTTAAATACTTCTAATAATAGTTCTGTTTGTTTAAAACTATTATGTCTGTTGTTGATAAACACATCACTATTTTCATCAAACCCATCTATCACGTTTCCGAATCTTTTAGATATTGCCAATCCTAATCCTCTGTGACTATTAGTTATCGATATCTTCATAATGTTTTTTTATTATATCAAAACTTGATTTTCCAAACAACTGTCCGTTTACCGTACATTTATTACATGGACTTTCACTTCTATCACCAACGATTAATTTTTTTCTAATCTTACTTAAATCTTCACCTAACCAAATATCTTTTAAACTTTGCTTTACTAAATTCCCCACCTTACGTTCTTTTCCCCAATCATTAGAACAGAATATTATTTCACCATCCCAATCTACAAACATTTTATAAAATGGATAATGACATGGTTTTCCTTTTAATTGTTCTACATCAGATTCATCCATTCCTAACCAAGTTATAGCACCTCCTCTGTTGTTTAGGTTTAATCCATAATCAGCTTGAGAGTAATGTGCTCTGTACTTATACTTCTCTTTATCAAACCCTTCCATAATCTTATCAAACTTTTCAATTTGATCTATTCCATCATATAGGTTTATATAAAGAAGGTCTAAACCTGCATCATATAATTCTTGTACAAGTTTAGGTGTGAGTCTATCTCCATTGGTATTACACTCTGCCGTAGTATCTGGTAGTTTATCTTTTAGTATTTTTATAATCTTACTAAAATCTTTATTTAGTAAATTTTCACTAAAACCACTATAGGATATCTTTCCCTTGTAATTATCTTTACTTAAATTTTCTGCTATAGCTGTTGCCATTTCTAATGACATGTTTAAGTTTCTATTGGGATATACCCTACTATCATGTCTTGGACAAAAAACACAAGTTCTATTACATAACTCAGTAGTACTTATTTCTACTGTAAGTAATGAACTCATGGGATTGGATACATCTGAATTACTCAAATGATTCTTCTCTTGATTTTTTCTATGTTCTAAAAATGTATCCTTATTATCTAACATTCGATATATTCAATTGGTTTCGGTATAAATTTTTTAAATGGGTGTCTGTTAAATTCTCTGGTTATATCTTTAGCTCGTTTTTCTTCTTCAGTATCATGTCGTAACCAAGTAGAATCCCATTCAATGGAATCCCAAAATTTAAATACATCTCTACCACACTCTTCCCATCTCTTCATCATTATTCGTTGAGGTAGATTTCTGTATGACTTATTAGCCATTTGGGTTTCATGTAGTTGTTTACTTAATGCCTCGTGTTCCGTCATTCGTTGTTATTTAAATATGTACTAAAAAGAATATACGTTAAAATAATAGAAACTAATATAAAAGTCCAATTCATCACTTAATATACTTTAGTAGTTCTATTGTAGTAACAATCTAATAGTTCTTCTGCTACTTCTATTGAGATACGATTTTCGTTGTACATTCTCCAAATTAATTTATTCATTTTCAAATTGTTTTATGTTTTCTACTGATATAATTTTTTTTACTGATTTCATGTTTTCTAATATAGTATAAATTGAATCTTCATTTTCACCTGGTAAATCAAAGGTAAACACAATAGGAGATTTTTCATCATCATTATCCATTATAGCATTAATTCTAAATGTGTTCATCTTTGTTCTCTTTTCCATTGGTTGTATTCTTCACCTAACATATTAAGTACTTGTGCCTGACCTTCATAATAGTGTCCTTTTTCTTCAATCTTAGTAATTAGTTCTCTACACTCCATTACTACATCAGGTGGTAACTTCCAACAATCTTTTACTAACCAATCATCTATCTTCTTTAGATTCTTCAATTGTTCTTTATCTACGAATGTTGCGTTATTATACA
>ERZ1046740.3036-NODE-3036-length-10342-cov-20.085448_pt1 | contig 10342 bp, 10 predicted proteins | sample MGYA00383093_ERZ1046740 | MGnify/ENA primary metagenome ERZ1046740 (study PRJEB29581, sample SAMEA5548363) | metagenome | biome: marine; feature: coastal; material: water | depth 25 m | study: Short-term variability in the microbial, nano- and picoplankton...
CAATGAGAGCAATACATTCATTGGCAGATCAAAAGCCTGTGCCAATAAAATAGCTGATCCCGCTGCCACTGTAGAACCGGCCATCAGGGCGCATAAAATTGGAACAACGGATTTTTTTATCGTGGCGCGGTTATCCCAAAGTGGCAGGGCCAGGGCGACGGTTGCAGGTCCAAGAAGAAAGTGGATAAATTGGGCACCCTCAAAATAGGTGCCATAATCAGTGTTTGTAAAAATAAGTATGGGCGAAAGTAGGGTAACTGAAATAAGCACTGGATTAGCCCAAGGTGGGTTGTGCATCCGCTCAGAAATTATCTCAGCAATCAGATATGCGCCAATAGTTGCCGTTAGCCAGAGTAAGGGCGTGGCAGATAGATAGCTCCAAAGGTTTACAAAATTATTCATTTTACCCACCTCATCATGAGCCGTTTCATTGCGATAAAAGTGGCAACAGTTACAAGCATCGACAGAATAGTTGATAGCGTTAAGACTACAAGCAAGACTGCCCAATCAGACGATAAAACCTCTAAATTCCCGATTACCCCGACACCGGCTGGCACAAACATTAAGGAGAGATGAGCTAAGATCACCTGGGTTGTAGGACGCAATATACTGGACAAGTTTGGCCTCAACGCCAATGCTGCAAGTAAAATTACTAAACCTAGGACCGGTCCGGGTATTGGCAGACCTAATCCACGCGCGATAAACTCACCCACTAATTGACAAACAAGAAGTAATCCCAAAGTTTGAAGCATAATCGGCAAAACCTTTTGTTTGAATAATAATAACGTGTAAAATAGGACGAAGCAATAGAATTGAAAACCAAAAGCCTATTCTGGTTTGTAGTCGTGACGGTAATTGACACAATCTATTTTCTTTCCTGAATATTCAAAATCCATACAATATTCTGCATTTCGCTCTTAAATTATTACATAGTCTGGGCTTCCCACACTTGTCTTATGTTTCTGATGCATTACTTAATACCCACGTTTTATGCGTCAGATTAAACATTTATTAATAGTGAGGGAATTCGTTGAAAAAAGCTCTTTTATTTGGGTCTATAGGTGTACTTACAGAAACATCAGAATTACAAAGAAGAGCCTATAATATGGCACTTAAATTAAATGGTATAAAATATATTTGGAATATTGGAACATATTGTGAATTGTTAAAAGAGCCTGGTGGAAAAAAACGTTTATCTTCATTTGGCGGTAAAATTCTTTCAGATGAACAAGTTGAAAAAATTCATATTGATAAACAACAAATTTTTGAAAATTTAGTGAAGAATGGCATTGAGCCAAGGCCTGGATGCCTCCAAACTTTAAAAAGATGTAAGGAGTTAGGTATTAAAGTAGGTTTTGTAACTACCACGACGCCTAAAACCATAAATATAATAAAAGAAGGTTTATCGAATTTTATTGATTTTGAGGATTTTGATTTAATTACTTCAAATCAAAAAGTGACTCTCGATAAACCAAATCCTGAAGTTTATAAATATGCTTTAAAAGAATTAGGAATTTCTGCACATGACGCTGTTGCTGTTGAAGATACAATGGTCAATCAATCTTGTGCAGTTCAATCTGGCATTGAATGCTATTTATACCCGGGCGAATATGCAACGGTTGGTTACAAAGACATGATAGGAGAGAAATTCATATCAGAGGAATTGGAATTCTCCGAAATAATTATTTAAGTAAAATAAAATATGAAATGTAGGCAGCAAGATGAAACCAAAGGCTCTCAGCGATTATATTATCAAAAATTCTGAAGGTCGAAAGCGCTACATAGTGGCTATTGCGGGCCCACCAGGAGCGGGTAAGACTACATTAGCTCAGGCGCTTCGTTTGTCTCTAAAAGAAAAATCTATTCAAGCAAAAATTATTTCTATGGATGGATTTCATTTAGATAATTCAATCTTGGCGGAACTCAATCTATTAGATCGCAAAGGTGCACCAGCTACTTTTGATACTGCAGGTTTTATTCACTTAATGAAAAGGCTAACTAATTTCGAGGATAATGTAGTTATTCCAGAATTTGATAGAAATAAAGACTTATCTATTGCGGGCTCGAGCATCATATCAACAAAAGATAAGGTATTGATTGTTGAGGGAAATTATTTACTCATTAATGAAGAACCATGGGCTGAATTAAAAAAATCTTGGGACCAAACAATTTTCATAAATCCGGGTATAGATACCTTAGAAAAGCGTTTGCTGAATAGGTGGCTTAGGCATGGGTTAGACGCACGAGATGCAAAGAAGCGCACGTTAAGTAATGACTTACCAAACGCACGCTATGTACTTGAAAATTCTTCAGATTCTGATGTTCAAGTTCACTAATTTTTAAGAAGAACCGCTTCTGCTAACTCTATCATTTTATTTTCGTAGTTTAATTGAGACCAAGCACAGTCTAGCACCAGTTTTTCCCAATTTTCTACTGTTAAAAGTGTCCAGAGAAGATCAGTCGCAATTTGCTCAGAAAGATCCGATTTAAGTTTTCCATCTTTTGCGATTGCTATAACTGCAGCCTGACATCCGTGTCGAACTGCTTGCATCCGGTCATCCCAAGCTTCTGCCGCTGCTTTATCATTTTCGCGCATGTTTCTAAGTGCAACTGACATGCCATGAATTTCTGGAATATAGCCTCCCCAAGCTCTGATAAAAGCATGCAAACGTTGAATGCCTGTTCGTGCAGTCCGGCTAAGCTCTAAACGCTGATCCACTTTTTTTACATAATCAATGTACTTTGTAGTTGCGATGAGAAGTTCAGCACGTGTTGGATAATGAAGGTAAAGCGCTTGACGGCTTATACCAACCGCTTTTGCTATATCTGACATTCGATTGTTTGAGCCTTTTGTTTCCAGCACCTTCCATGTGGTTTTGAGAATCCGTTTCTTTGTTTGCTCACTTGACATCGTGTCAAGATATATACTACTTAGGCGATGTCAACTTTACACAGTGTAAAGTTTTGCTTTGCAAAATACATGGAGTAGAAAATGAAAGTTATAGTTTTTGGTGCCACAGGAAGTATAGGACATCTTACAGTGGATGAACTTTTAAAAGCTGGCCATACAGTAACTGCATTCGCTCGAAATCCAGAGAAATTAAAGATCAAAAACACCAATCTTAATTATTATTCTGGGGATGTATTAAATCCCATTGATATACTTAAAGCCATAAAAGATCATGATGCAGTTTTGATTACTCTTGGCTCAGGTATGTCGCGAAAAAGCATCGTTCGATCAAAGGGTACATTAAATGTAATAAATGCGATGCAAACCCAAGGAATTTCACGGCTTATTTGTCAGTCAACACTCGGTGCTCATGAAAGTTGGTCAAACTTAAATTTCTGGTGGAAGCACGTGATGTTTGGTGCCATTATAAAACCAGTTTTTAAGGATCATGAATTACAGGAAAACCTTATTCATGCAAGTGGATTGGATTGGACAATCGTTCGTCCAAGTGCTTTCATGGATGGCCCTGCTACAGGGGCTTTTAAAGAAAATTTCTCTTCAAGTGAACGTAACTTATCACTTAAAATTTCCCGTGCAGATGTTGCCACTTTTCTCAGTCAGCAATTAGATAATACTTTATATTTGGGATGCGCCGTTGCAATCTCTAACTAATAGAACCCATTGATGCACAATGAAAAAAGATTAAGGCAAATCTTAGATGACTTTTTGTGATATAATTTTTTGTGAAAACCGCCATCTGCTTTACAAGATTCCAAACTAGCTTGTTGTTGCATGAATAACCACGTTGTTTCAGCTAATTACAGGCCGCGTTCTGAGTGATGCTTTGGCCTAAATGTCCTTAAGTAAACGCAGCGCGTCATAAATCGCGGCATGGGTGTTTCGTGCAGATACCGCATCGCCAATCCGGAATAACTGAAATTCACCGTCTGAGTTTTTCACAATATTTTGCGTTTGAGCGTTTATCAAAGCATCATGATCCACAGCGCCACCATTCGAGCTCAAATCTTTGAGGTCAAAGTATAGTTCGTCCAGAGGCAAAGTTCCATAGTTTACAACAACCTGATCATACTCTTGAATGTTGGAATGATCACTGTAATCTGTCCCAATCTGGGCTTCCAGTTTATTGCCACGGCGCTCTACTCCTAACAGGCGACGAGCGACGGTAAAGGTCGTATCTTTGTCCTGCAGCGAGCGCATATAAGGCACCAAGTTCATCGCCATAACACCTGCTGAAAATGTGCGGTCAGGTGTCATTATCTCCACTTTGGCACCCGCATTTGCGGCAACCTCAGCCGCTTGCAGCGCAGCGTGATCGCCACTTTCGTCATAAATCAATATGCTATCTGCTGGCTTTACATCTCCCGCGATTATATCCCAAGAGGTCACGACTTGGGTGCTGTCTTTGCCAGTTTCAAACAGTTCCGTATTTGGCATGCCTCCCGTTGCAATAATTACAACGTCTGGATTCTGGTCAATGACATCATTGGCTTCAGCCCATCTGTTAAAATTAAATTCAACATCATGCGCTGCACATTGTGCCATTCGCCAATCGATAATTGAGATCATCTCACGGCGACGCGGGCTTTGTGCTGTTAAACGAATTTGCCCACCTGGATCTGGTTGAGCCTCAAACACAACAACATTATGGCCTCGTTCGGCGGCCACACGGGCAGCTTCAAGGCCGGCGGGGCCTGCGCCAACAATAACAACTTTACGTTTCTTTTCAGCAGGCTGAATTGTGTGTGGCATGGTTAATTCACGCCCTGTAGCTGCGTTATGAATGCAAAGTGCATCTCCTGCCTCGTAGATGCGATCAAGGCAATAGGTTGCGCCAACACAGGGGCGGATGTCATCCTCGCGGCCTTCTATGATTTTTTTGACCACGTGTGGGTCGGCCATATGTGCGCGGGTCATTCCAACCATATCTAATAGTCCTGCCTCAACAGCATGACGGGCGGTGGCGACATCAGGGATTTTTGCAGCATGGAAAGTGGGCATGCCTGTCAGTTTTTTAACCTGTCCTGCGAAATCCAGATGGGGGGCGTTTTTCATGCCTTGGATTGGGATAAGATCAGTCATGGCTGGATCGGTATGAATACGCCCACGCACGACATTTAAAAAATCTAGCTGACCTGTGTCAGCAAGCGTTTTAGAGATTTTCAATCCGTCTTCCGCTGTGATACCACCTTTCTGTGCTTCATCAGCGGTATAACGAAACCCCACGATGAATTCTGAACCCACTCGCTTGCGGATTGCGCCAAGCACATCCATCGGGAAACGCATTCGGTTTTCTAGTGTATCTGCTCCGTATGGTCCGACCAAATCATTGGTTAGTGGCGACCAGAACTGGTCCAACAGATGGCCGTAAACTTGCAGCTCAATGCCATCCATTCCACCCGCCTTCATCCGTTCTGCGGCATCTGCAAAATCTGTAATAATCCGCTCAATATCCCAATCTTCAATAAGCTTGGGGAAGGCGCGGTGCGCGGGTTCTCTATGTTTGGACGATGATACAGAAGGCAGCCAATCGCCCTTGTTCCAGGTTGTTCGCCGCCCCAGGTGCGTCAGCTGGATCATCACAGCACAGCCATGTTCATGGCAGCCGTCAGTAAGGTTTTGTATCCATGGGACTACCTCGTCCTTGTAGGCGAGAATATTATTAAAGACCGGTGGGCTATCTTTTGAAACGGCCGCAGAACCCGCAGTCATTGTCAGCGCAACACCTGCTTTTGCACGTTCTTCGTGGTAGGCTCGATACCGGTCTTTTGGCATGCCGTCTTCTGGATATGCAGGTTCATGGCTTGTCGTCATGATCCGGTTTTTCAATGTAAGATGCTTCAGTTGATAAGTTTGAAGTAGTGGGTCTTTGCTCATTGAAGTATCTCACAATCATATAACTAGCTGAATGGCATCCAACTAAGAAAATGTATATTTGGAGTGCTAATATTTCTTGAAAGTAGTATATTTTATTTATGTAAACTAGACTATTAAATATTTTTTTCTGAAGCCTACACGTCCACCTTATTTAGGAGATGGTTGATCAAGTTAATAATGATTATATTATTAGTGAGTTATGCATGAGGCTACTAAAATTTTAACTTAGTAACCCCATGTAATAAAATTTATTTTGCAGATTGCTTTTCTTCGTAAGCAGCTTTTTTTTCCAAATACTGCTCCTCTGTCAAGTTATGCCATCCTACACAGTTACCATTTGGGCTACGCCCACATCCACATTCGGCCATGTCAAACTCCTAATTTGTTGTATAAATGATATCTAGTACACGGATTGATTTTGACAAATTGCTACATCATTTGATGTCAAAGTTTGAAAGATAAGTATGAGGAATGCCTAATCTAGTTGGAATGAAATTGAACTTTGAAAATTCAAAAATACACAAACAGTTAAACCGTGCCACTAGTGCGGTGGGTTTTGACTGCAAATGTCGGTATTGCTGAGATCACTGTGGCTGAGACGCTTGCCAAGAAATGTCGTCTGTTCATGTGGTGTCTCATGTTGGTAAAGTGAGATTTGTTGTGAGAACGGCTGTTGTTCCCAATACGGTGAGTATGATGAACCATTCTAAGTATATAGATTTGGAGAGATGAATTGCGGCGACTGGATCACCTAAACGCAGAGCCGGTATGAACCGAAGTTTGTTGGCAGCTGCAAGTCCTAAAAGACCGCCGACCAGAAGTACCTTTATGATTAAAGCTTGCCCATAACTAGTTTCTATAAGTGCATTGAATGACCCTACAAGTTGGTAGCCCATGTAAGCACCTACGACAATCAACAGGGGAACGGTAAAGGACGCAATAAGGCCAAATTGATGTCCGACATCCGCTGCAGATACATGTGTTGTAGAGGACGAAGCCAAGCGGTTCAGTGGTGTTAGAACTCCAATCCAAAAGGCAATTGCCACCAGATGCAACATTAATGTAACTTCCATGAAAGCAGCCTCACTGCCAGAAATGTGTCCAATTTGAGTAAATGAAAATAATGCGACAAGACCACCCAAAACTGACACCCACGCCCCAATATGGCCCAAGAAGAGACCCACTAATAGTAGACTGAGACCAACGAGACGAAGCGCCAATGCAGTTCCAACAGGTGTGCTCCACAACAGGTTCAGCATTATGAGGTCAGTCATACCACTCACGTCACCAGTTAGATTGGCACCGCGCAGAGAAAAACTTAGGATCGTTGCAAATAACCCGAGAGCCGCAAAAGTGGCAGCCAGACCGTGTGTGCGATCAAGCTTAAATACTAGAGTGGACATAACCGTTCCTGCTGCACTTATTACGCCAAAGTAAAGTAAGAATTTTGTGATAATTGCTGCCAGTCCAAAAAGATCAGGCATATTTATTCTACAGTGAAACTAAAAGTACCGTTTAGAGCATGGCCATCAGCACCAAGTCCACGCCATTTAATAACATAAACACCCGCGCCCATGTTGTGCATCGGCAATCTAAATTCCTTTGTGAATGCAGTTTGTTCCCCGAGGTCTATGTCCATGCTGCCTGAAGAAGCATGAGTGATGGTAACTCGTACCAGACGAATGTCGCCTTTGAATTCCATTAAAACTTCAGTTGGCATCTCTGACACAATCGCTTCATTGGCAGGTGTTGTTCCATCGAGCGGGGAGTGCGCAATAGCACCTGTTGCCCAAAAAGCTATCAATCCAGAAAGCAGAAAATTCTTCATTTTTTTTCCTATTTTTTTGAAAATTAGTTGATTCCATTTGATCGTTGCAGTTGGCGAATGTAAGTGATTATCATTTTGACATCACCTCGTGTCAATCCAAAAACAGGTGGCATATTTCCAAATTGCCAGTGATGGGTTTGAACGCCCATGGATACTGCACTTTGTACGCACTGACCTCAGTTTGTGATGTTTATAACATGAAATGTTATTGAGTGAAGTAAACCTTTAAAAGGGGTTTAAGCTCGCGTCTACATATTGCATTTAGGAAGCTGAGAGTTCAAATTAAGTAAATCATCGCAGCACATCATAATATTGATAGAAAAATGATATATAATTTAAACGAATTGGCGCTAAGGCAACTAATAGATTACAAGCATGTAAATCCTGGCACTTGTTTTGGTGAAGAAAGTTTTGCCCTGACAATTGAGGAAGCCTACGCTGTTCAAGATGCAGTAGTCAGCTTAAGGGTGGAGGCAGGTGAAAAAGTAATAGGCTATAAAGTAGGATGTACTGGCCCAGGAACAACAAAACTTTTTGGTATGCAGGGGCCTATTCGTGGAACTTTGTTTGATACAGAGATACATCAAAGTGGTGTAAAGTTGAATTCTAATCACTTCTTAAATTTGGCTATTGAAGCAGAGATGGCAATCGAAGTAGGGGAAAATGGTAATATAGTTTCAGTCTTTCCAATAATTGAACTACATAATTTTATTTTCCGTGCCCCAAAGAAATCATTGTCCGAATTAATTGCAAACAATGGTCTCAATAGGGGTATTGTTTTATCAAATAAAACTTGGCGAACTTTACCTGAAACATACGATAAAACATCTCTTCTTTCTTTAGAAATTAATGGTTCAGTAATAGATTCTGGTGAATTGTGGCCAATGGAAGGTGGCCCAAAATCTTCATTAAATTGGCTTGAAAATCATTTGGGCAATCATGGTTTAAAAATAACAGAAAGTAACATCATATTGGGAGGAACAGCACTGGGTTTGCATAGAGTTCAGCCAGGGGATTATATTGAAGTAAAAGTTGACAAAAAGATAGCCGTCCAATGTGTTATTAATCCAAGCAGCGAAGTCTAATTTTTAATATATAGTTGGTGGTATATATCAACAAAATTTTATACTATTAGCTCTACCCATAATGAAATAACAGATCAAGCTGGACAAACTATAATTATTAGAATTTATAATAAAGATATGACCAAGAACATCTTATTTATTATGTTTGACCAATTGCGCTTTGATTATCTTTCTTGTGCAGGCCACAAAACGCTTGAAACGCCAAATATAGATCGCTTGGCATCAATGGGCGTGAGGTTTTCGAACTGTTATGTGCAGTCTCCAGTATGCGGTGCATCGCGTATGTCTACGTATACTGGAAGGTATGTTAGTTCGCATGGAGCAGCATGGAACAATGTACCACTTAAAGTTGGAGAACTGACTTTAGGTGACCACTTGCGTAAGGCTGGAATGGATTGCTGGCTGATTGGTAAGACACACATGAAGGTGGACGCTGATGGTATGAAACGCTTAGGGCTTGCTCCTGACAGTGTGATTGGCGCACGGGTTTCAGAGGCAGGATTTGACGTTTGGTTGCGAGATGATGGATTGTGGGCTTATGGACCAGATGGGTTTTATGATGACAAAGTATCGCCATATAATACTTTCTTAAAGTCACAGGGATATGAAGGTGAAAATCCTTGGGCAGATTTTGCAAACGCTGGAGTGGATGAAGATGATCAGATGACTTCTGGCTGGTTCATGAAATATGCAGGTACTGCTGCAAATATTCGTGAGGAAGACAGTGAAACACCGTGGCTAACGTCTGAAGCCATGAAATTTATTGATGCACAAGATGATAAGCCATGGCTGTGCCACCTAAGTTATATTAAACCACATTGGCCTTACATTGTTCCTGCACCTTATAATGACATGTACACGGCAGCTGATGTGCCTGATGCCATTCGTGCAGAGGGTGAACGTGATGATCCACACCCCGTTTATAAAGCATTCATGGAAAATGCGATTGGTCAGAGCTTTTCGCGCGATGAAGTTCGCAAAACTGTAATTCCCGCCTACATGGGCTTAATCAAACAATGTGATGATCAGATGGGTCGGTTGTTTAAATACCTTGAAGACAGCGGCCAAATGGAAAATACGATTATCGTGCTTACCTCTGATCATGGCGATTATTTGGGTGATCATTGGCTTGGTGAAAAGGATCTTTTTCACGCACCATCAGTCAAGGTTCCTCTGGTCGTTTATGATCCCTCCAGCGAAGCAGATGCAACACGCGGTACAGTTAGCAATGCACTGGTTGAGGCAATCGATTTAACAGCAACCTTTGTTGAACATGCATTGGGTGAAGTGCCTGATCATATACTTGAGGGAAAATCCCTGTGGCCAATTATTCATGGGAAGGTTGTCGAGCAACCGCGTGAATTCGTTGTCTCTGAATATGATTATTCGCAACAGCAAATGGCGAAGACATTAGGTGTTAGCATCAGAGATGCACGCCTATTTATGGTGGCCGACAAACGCTGGAAATTTATGCATGCTGAAGGTGGATTCCGTCCAATGTTATTTGACTTGGAAAACGATCCAAATGAACTCAACGATTTGGGTGGACAAAGCACGCATCAAGACATCATTGAAATGATGTAT
>ERZ1046740.3039-NODE-3039-length-10335-cov-4.468093_pt1 | contig 10335 bp, 14 predicted proteins | sample MGYA00383093_ERZ1046740 | MGnify/ENA primary metagenome ERZ1046740 (study PRJEB29581, sample SAMEA5548363) | metagenome | biome: marine; feature: coastal; material: water | depth 25 m | study: Short-term variability in the microbial, nano- and picoplankton...
AATCAATTAAAATGCCGGAAGTGCCCTCAAACTAAGGATTGCCAAGAGCATGTGGTTTTATGAGATGGGCGTTAACTAAAACGTTTGCGTCTTTTGCATATCATCGCGGGTCAAAACAAACGTGTGAATTGAAAAAACGACTGCGCCGCTTTTAGGCAACAGCAAGATTGACTGTTTTTCGCTGCGAAAAAACGGGGCCGTCAATGGGTCCGCAAAAGGCCGCGTCTGAGAGGCTCTTTTTGGCTGGTGCAAATTTGCGTCGGCAATGTTATCGTTATATTCATCGACAGGTTCATGAATTCCCACCAAGGGGCGTTTGTACTTTTCCGACAACATCCAATTGGCGGGAAAGCACAATACTGCCCCTGTGAGCACATGCTCGTCACCCTCTTTTTGCAAAATACAAAAGTCTTCTTGGGTCAGATGCCCTAGCGTGCACAATGGATCATCATAGTCCAGAAAAACGACCCGCCCATCTGGACAAGTGACTGTTTTCCCGTCTGTTTGAAAATCTTGCTGTGGCCGGAATAAAAGCAATTCTAAAACCTTTTCCAGCAACTCCTGTGCTGCGGACAAGGCAGTTGGCGCGAGACGCAAAACCGCGCCGCGCTGATGGGCCAACAGATCCTCTCGCAGGACCATTTGACCTGCATAGGCTTCGTCCACAATCAACCAGTCCTCAAACGCCAGCGGCGTAATTCCAGGCAAAGGTCTTTCTTGCAAGGGGTCGAATGGGATGGATCTTTGAAGAACGTCTGACATGGCACGATCTATATCTGACTAAGGGGGTAACCGGTATCTCAAAAAAGACCTGACCCTAGTCGGTTTCAGACAGGACGGCGTACAAACTCTATGTGCAGCATGAGGCAGAATACATGCAGAAACATCATGAGGGTATCATGCACGGACATTATCGCGACATCCGCAAAATCGACCCTACTCGTGGTGCAGTGACGGGTGACAACACCCCCAACGACCAGGATCGTGTCGAAATCGGACCAACCCAGCTCGCGCTGAGTGAATGGTCGGCCGCAGGGCTACAACAGCCTGATCTACAAGCCATGCGACGTTATCGATGGGAACGGCTGACACAACACATTGTGGACCGTGGCTATGGCGGTCTGTTGATGTTTGACCCGCTTAACATCCGGTATGCGACTGACTCAACCAATATGCAGTTGTGGAACACACACAATCCGTTCCGCGCCCTTTTGCTATGCGCAAATGGCTACATGGTGATCTGGGATTACAAGCAATCCCCGTTCCTCAGCACGTTCAATCCATTGGTGCGTGAACAAAGGGCTGGTGCAGACCTGTTCTACTTTGACCGCGGTGACAAAGTAGATGTGCAGGCGGACGTGCTCTCAAACGAAATTCGCCAATTGATGCAAGAACACAGTCCCGGCAACAAGCGACTGGCTGTAGATAAAATCATGATCCACGGCCTTCGTGCGCTTGAGGCACAAGGGTTTGAGATCATGGAAGGCGAAGAAGTCACCGAAAAATCCCGTTCCATCAAAGGAGTCGACGAAATTCTCGCCATGCGGTGCGCCAACCATGCTTGTGAAACGGCCGTCGCAGAAATGGAGCGTGTCGCAAGAGCGGACGTTCCAGGCGGCAACATGAGCGAAAATGACATTTGGGCTGTCTTGCATGCGGAGAATATCCGCCGTGGGGGCGAATGGATTGAAACCCGCCTATTGACGTCGGGAGTCCGTACCAACCCCTGGTTTCAGGAGTGTGGCCCACGCATTGTGCAAAACAATGAAATGGTCAGCTTTGATACCGATCTGGTGTCGTCTTACGGAATTTGCGTTGATATCTCGCGCAGCTGGTGGATCGGTGATCAAAAACCACGCCCGGATATGGTCTATGCTATGCAGCACGGGCATGAACACATCATGACCAACATGGACATGTTGAAACCCGGCGTGAATATGCAGGACATTTCGCGCAACTGCCACAAATTGGATGCGGAGTTCGAGGCACAAAAATACGGCTGTATGATGCATGGCGTGGGATTGTGTGACGAATGGCCATTGATCGCCTATCCAGACGCGATGGTCGAAGGCGCGTTTGATTACGAACTGCAGCCCGGCATGGTGTTGTGTGTCGAGGCGTTGGTCAGTCCGGAAAAAGGAGATTTTTCGATCAAACTTGAGGATCAGGTTTTGATCACTGAGGACGGATATGAAAATCTCACCACATACCCCTTTGATCCACGTCTTATGGGCGAGGTTTAAGACCATTCTGAAAGACAGGTATTATAAGCAAAAACAGCCAGCGATTGCTGGCTGCTATTAGGTTTCTTCTTAGCGACGTGGACTTGGCCGATGCATTGGCGGTGAAGGTCGCGCCGGACGTGCTGGCAGATGCACAGGCCGTCCCGGAGGCGGATTAGGCCGCGCCGGAGGATGTGGTCGATAATAATCGTTATACATCATCGAGTCATAGTAGACCCCGGTGGATACGCTTCCAGATGCATAGACATCATCGCAAGCGCTTAGGCTCATCGCGGCGATGCTTAGGGCCGTTAGGGTGATTACAGATTTGTTCCGGATCATGAGATGTAGCATGGTTGGCCCTCCTTATTGTATGGCTTTGAACGACGCATAGATCGCGTTGATTCCGCCGAGCAAATCGGGATCAAACCCGTTTTCCAATACAGTCACCGAGAACGCGATATGTGGACCCGGCAGATCAATCAGCACCGCTGTGAACTGCACACCCTTGCCCTTGCGCCGCCCATGACCGCTGATGCTATGGGCCGTGCGCCCGCCGATACGACGTACTTCGCGTTTTGTGATTTCCGCGTCGTTCATCAAATGCGGGCCAATCTCGCGGACATAATCCGCTCCTTCTTCCAAGGTTCGCACGCCTCGTGGCACAATAAAGCCGACCCAGACGTTTCCCGCAGCTTCAGGCTGTAATCCCATGACACGGGCCACGTCGCGTTCGGTATCTTCACCAACTGGCGTCAACTTGCGTGGCCCTCCAACCCGCACTTCCCAAAAATCTGGAACATCCACGTGGAACATGGGTTTTCCATTTACGGTATAGCTCATTGGGGTTTGCGCAAACGCCCCCCCCGCCAAAACCAAGAACCCAACCACGCCCAAAACAGCTCGCAGTCTAAAATAAATTTTGGGGAATGACATCCAAACCTCTCCTAATGATTTCCTTAACATTAGACCAATGACAGGGCTTGTCCAGAAACCACGAAGCAGGCGTTCTTAGGGCGTGCGAAGAACACCTATCGTTGCAACGCCACTTTGACCGGCAAATCGGATCAAGGCGCCCTTTTGGGATACGTCGTAACAAGCCCATCCACCCGCTGGCGGCCATTGGCTACAATACTGCCCTGCGCGGACATCCCAGTGTCCCCAGCTGTCACGCCCAGCATTATACAGCGTGCGCCCAGACGGCAGAAATTCTTGCCACGCGTCATCGTAGTCCACAATCTGTCCCTCTAGCGCAGGTTGAATGTCACTATCCAGCAAGCGGATCCACTCATCGGCCAGCACGGTGTTCGCACAAACCATCAAAATCAGGGCAATCCGTCTCATATGTCGCCTCATACCTTGCCGCCGCGTCGGCTTCAGTCTAAACCGCCCTCAACCCCTTCATATACACAAGGTCGTGACATGATCCCTCGCTATAGCCGCCCCGAAATGGTTGCCATCTGGTCGCCTGAAACCAAATTCAAAATCTGGTACGAAATCGAAGCCCACGCCTGCGAAGCCATGGCCGATTTGGGTGTGATCCCGCGCGAAAACGCTGATGCGGTGTGGAAAGCCAAAGATGTTGAGTTTGACGTGGCGCGCATCGATGAGATTGAGCGTGAAACAAAACATGACGTCATCGCGTTTCTAACCCATTTGGCGGAACACGTCGGTGCGGACGAAGCGCGTTTTGTACATCAGGGCATGACATCTTCCGACGTGCTGGACACGTGCTTTAACGTGCAATTGGTCAAAGCTGCAGACATCCTAATTGAGGACACCAAAGGTCTGCTGGCCGCGTTGAAAAAGCGCGCGCTTGAGCACAAAGACACAATCCGCATTGGTCGGAGCCACGGCATTCACGCCGAGCCCACCACAATGGGTCTGACATTTGCACGTTTCTATGCGGAAATGGATCGCAACCTAAAACGTCTGAAACGTGCACGTCACGAGATTGCTACGGGTGCCATTTCCGGAGCGGTTGGCACATTTGCCAATATTGACCCTGCCGTCGAAGAACATGTCTGTTCCAAGCTTGGTCTTGAGATTGAGCCTATCTCAACACAAGTCATCCCGCGTGACCGCCACGCGGCCTTCTTTGCGGCCTTGGGTGTTGTTGGATCATCCATTGAGAACATTTCAACAGAAATTCGCCACATGCAGCGCACCGAAGTGTTGGAAGCGGCCGAGTTTTTTTCGATGGGCCAAAAAGGCTCTTCCGCGATGCCACACAAAAAGAACCCTGTTTTGACCGAGAACCTGACAGGTCTGGCCCGCTTGGTACGTATGGCGGTCATCCCAGCGATGGAAAACGTGGCCCTGTGGCACGAGCGCGACATCTCGCACTCGCCTGTTGAACGCGATACCGGCCCCGACACGACCATCCCGCTTGATTTTGCATTGGTACGTCAGACTTCAGTCATCGAAAATCTGTTGGTTTATCCTGAGAACATGATGGCCAACATGAACAAATTCCCCGGTTTGGTCATGAGCCAACGCGTGTTGCTTGCTTTGACACAAGCGGGCGTGTCGCGTGAAGACAGCTATAAAATGGTGCAGCGCAATGCATTGGAAGTCTGGGAAACAGGCTGTGATTTCAAAACCGAGCTTTTGAATGATGCAGATGTGGTCAAAGCTCTGTCGGTGGAGGAAATCGAAGCGAAATTCGATCTCAGCTATCACACCAAACACGTCGACACTATTTTCAAACGGGTTTTCGGCGACTAAATTCAACTCTACGAGCACATTTCGGGCCGCGGTAGAATGCCTGCCGCGGCCTTTTTCATTTTGACACTTTTGTGATGGCTAATTTTTGTAAGAAGTGATCCAAAACTCTTAAGCGAGCGTAATGCACTTAATCATCAACCAAACAAAAGGATAAATGATGTTCAAAATATATACACTTGCTGCGCTTATGGCCGTTGTTCCGGTTCTATCCTATGCAAAACCTATCACATCGTTGACGATCCATTCGGATGATAACCGCAAGTACTGCAATGACGGTTATTCTTGGGACGCAACTGACAAAATGTGCATGCCTGACAATGGAAATTAAGGATACTACCATGATCCGCTCGACACTGATCGCCATCGCATTGGTGGCCGCTCCTATCGCCGTTTCGGCGAGCGGTGCTAATACAAAAACCGGTATCGGAGACAAAAATGACAAAGGCTGCGACCCTGGGTTTTATTTGGATACCACATCCGGGTCATGTATTTCGGCAAACTGGAAATAATAACTCAAAGGAGAAACTCGAAAATGTGAACACACAGGGCATCTGTAGGTGCTAATCTAGCTAAAATCGATCGTGTTTTTGACAAAAACGTCGATAATCATGAAAGGCATCTGCACTTTGATACTAGGAGCCCACTAATGTTTTTCCGTACTATTTCTTTTGCCATACTTGCAATTACGCTGTTGATGACGACTACTCTGGCACAAGCGGCACCAAAAAAATGTCCTCCGGGATCTTACTGGGATCAAAGAGATGGTAAATGCATTTACGGAAATGGGAATTAATTCAATGACTTACTTGAAAAAATTAACACCTTTCAGGCTCTTATTCCTCACTGTGTCTATCGTTTTCTCGCCAATGATTTCTGAAGCAGCCGGGAGCAATGATTCCGAAGTCCCTAAACCCACTCAGACCACCAAAGAGTGCAAAAAAAGCAAGGTCTGGAGTGAGAAAAAGAAGCGATGCGTCAAACCTGGCAACGCCAGCCTGAACGACGACATTTTGTATGGAGCAGTACGTGAATATGCCTATGCAGGGCAATTTGAGAACGCTCAAAAAATCCTGACCGCGATGAAAGATCAGTCCGATGATCGCGTCCTGACTTATTGGGGGTTTACCCATCGAAAGTTGGGTAATGTCGACCTTGGTATGGCCTTTTATGATCGTGCTGTTTCGCAGAACCCCGACAACCTATTGGCGCGCTCCTACATGGGGCAAGCCCATGTTGAGGCTGGTGATACATATCTGGCGTGGGTGCAGCTTCAGGAAATCCGGACCCGTGGAGGTGCTGGCACTTGGCCGGAACAATCACTTGCCGAGGCAATTCGGTCGGGCGAAACCTACAACTACTAAAGAGTTTCTTCACTCTTGACTGCTTATCTATGCGCGACCTGAAGGAGCCATAGGATGAGCAGACAGACCGGGGTGGCACAAATAGCGCCGCCCCTTTCCCCCGCCAAAAGTCAATTGGGTCGTCGCCAAAAGGCAGCCATAATCGTGCGCTTTTTGCTGAAAGAGGTGGCCGATTTGTCCTTGTCCGATCTGCCCGAAGATTTGCAGGCCGATCTGACCCAGATGATGGGCGAAATGCGATATGTTGATCGCGATACTTTGAGCAAGGTGGTTCTTGAGTTCGCTGGTGAATTGGAATCGATTGGTCTGTCCTTTCCTCGTGGCATAACAGGTGCGCTTACGGCTCTTGAGGGGCGGATCAGCCCATACACAGCGGCACGTTTACGCAAAGAGGCGGGTGTGCGGCAAGCTGGTGATCCTTGGAAGCGGATTCAGGCTCTCCCGATAACCTCTCTTGCTGAAATCATCGAATCTGAAAGCACCGAAGTGGCTGCTGTTATGTTGTCAAAACTGGACGTGGCCAAAGCTGCGGATTTGTTGGGTACACTACCCGGTGAAAAGGCCCGTCGCATCACCTATGCCATATCGTTGACAGGCGCAGTCACACCCGAAGCCGTCGATCGAATTGGTCTATCTTTGGCTGCACAACTTGATGACGTGCCTTTGCGTGCGTTTTCAGAAGAACCAGTTGAGCGGGTCGGCGCGATCCTGAACTATTCACTGTCTGCAACACGCGACGATGTCCTCAGCGGCTTAGATGAAACCGACGCCGGATTTGCCAGCGCCGTGCGCAAAGCCATTTTCACATTTGCCGACATCCCTGATCGTGTGGCACCACGCGACGTCCCATCTGTGGTGCGTGAAGTAGATCAAAACGCCCTCATTGATGCTCTCGCCGTTTCCACAGAAGGCGATTTGGCGCAAACGGCGGCATTTCTGCTCGACAACATGTCGACACGCCTTGATGACCAAATTCGCGAGGAAGTTGAAGAACGCGGCACAGTTTCCGCGCGCGACGGAGAAGCAGCGCAAACCGCCGTTGTTGGGGCTGTACGCCAACTGGTCGATTCCGGAGACATCAAATTGCAGGAAAACACAGACGACCTCGATACTTAGATCATTCTTGGGCCGTTTACAGTTTGTGTTCTGACCACTAGGGAAAGAACATGAACCGCCTTAGCCCCAATTCCCGTGCAATTGCGCTGATGATTTCTGCCATTGTGATGTTCTCACTGATGGACGCGACGGCTAAGGCGCTGACACCTCGCATTGGCGTGATCCCTGCCCTGTGGGTACGGTATGCAGGTCAAATGCTGGTGGTGCTTGTTTTGGTCGCGCGCAGGTTTCCGCAGGTTTTGCACACCAGATATCCAATATTGCAAATGGCGCGATCGGTGTTGTTGATGATCGCAACCTGGTGCTTTTTCATCGGCATATCAAATATTGGCCTGTCCGCAGCGACAGCCATCATGAACATAAATCCCGTACTGATCACTTTAGGGGCCGCACTTTTTCTAAATGAGAAACTTGGGCCTCGCCGCATAGGCGGAATTGCTGTGGCACTTATCGGAGCACTGATCGTGATTCGCCCCGGCGGCGCCGTGTTTTCTCACTATGCCATATACCCTTTGGTGGCCGCCGTTAGCATTACGGCCTACAACCTTGCCACGCGATTTTTCGGCAAGGACGAAGATGTCTGGACCTCGATGCTGTACACATCATTGTTTGGTACACTTGTTCTATCTGCTCTAGTGGTTCCCAACTGGCAAACACCAGACCTAACGGCTGTTGGCCTTATGGTTTTGCTGGTGGTCTTTGGAACGGCATCGCAATTGTTGCTGATCCGCGCACTTGGCGAAGGCGAAGCCAGCATGCTGGCACCGTTTGCCTACGTCGGTCTTTTGCTCGCCACCATCTGGGGACTGGTGTTTTTTGCCGAAGTGCCCGATTTGTGGACCATCATTGGCGCGCTTGTGATTGCGGGCGCGGGCATTTATGTCTGGCACCGCGAAACATTCCGCTGAGGATTCATGAGCAAGATCAGTTCGAAACCACTGAAAACGGCCGTGGATTATACGGTAAATCTCGTTCTAAAAGGGGCGATCGGGCTTGCGCTTGCTCTGGCCTATGACACCCGTGTACGCACAATGGGATGGTTGACGGCGCAGGTGTTGAGCCCCATCGGCGGATTTCGCAAACGGGTGCGCAATAACCTTGCTCATGTCCGGCCTGATCTGCCTGCAGATGAAGTCAAACGACTTTCGCGCGCCGTTCCTAACAATGCAGGCCGAACCCTGATCGAGATTTATTCAGGCCAAGAGTTTGTGCAACGCGCCATCAAAGCACCCATCGAAGGTCCAGGACTGGCAAGGCTTGAAAAAGCCCGCGCCGAGGGCCGTCCTGTCATTCTTGTGACCGGGCATATGGGCAACTATGACGCGGTGCGCGCAAACCTTATCCACCGGGGCTATAACATGGGTGCGCTTTACCGGCGCATGTCTAATCCTTACTTCAACGACCACTATGTAAAATCGATTTCGAAAATCGGGACTCCCATGTTCGAACAGGGCCGCAAAGGCATGATCGAGATGGTGCGCCATCTCAAATCGGGTGGCATTCTTGGTATTCTCACAGACTTGTATGTCAGCGAAGGAGAACTGCTGGACTTTTTTGGTCGAAAAGCGCGAACATCTTTGATAACAGCTGAATTGGCCCTTAAATTCAATGCAGCCTTGATCCCGGTGTACGGGTTGCGCGAACCAGATGGGCTGAACTTCCGGATCGTCGCGCAAGATGAAATCCCACATTCCGACGCCATGACGATGACTCAAGCCGTAAACGATGGTTTGGAAGAATTGGTGCGCGACAACATGGAGCAATGGTTCTGGATACATCGCCGCTGGAAATACGCGACGTCGCCGACCTAACCAAAACGCACTATTTTAAACGCGCTGCGGCCCAAATTGGCCCAAAATCGCGCGCCTGAACAATGGCCACCACCGGCAGATCACCGCGCGCTGGCGCTTTTACCCGAAGGGGTGCCTTGCCATCCCATTGAGCAATCTCATCCCAATCTTCGACAATATTTGCGTACGTGAGGCTGCGGCCAGCGTTCTCGCCTCTTTTGATCTTTACGGTTTCAACAGGACGGTAGCGCACCAAATGCACGACCATCGGCCCCGGAGACGTTGAAGAACTGGCCTTGATGATAAAACGATTGCCAGATCGTTCGATCGAAACATCAACCGCCGACTTTTTCTTTTTGTGATCCGCAATCTTGTCTTTCACCTCATAGGGGTGGTTCCCGACAACGTGATCCACGCCACCAATAATCATTTGTGGCGTGTAAACCGAACGATGGCCTGCAGCGCTTGCATAGTTGCGCTGTCGTTTCGAATACTCGGGGCTGGCCAGGTGATCTTTCCAGCCAAGGTAGTCCCAATAATCCACATGCAAAGATAGCGCGATTAAATCATCGCGATCGGCTAGGCTTTTATGGAAATACTCGTCAGCCGGGGGGCACGAAGAACAGCCTTGCGATGTGTACAATTCTACGACCACAGGATTGTCCTGCGCCACCACGACCGAGCCAAGCATAAGCCAAGACATTGCAATCAAGCTGATCAATCGTGTCATTGCAGGGTGTTCCTTTCCCGAGGTTTTCTTATTTCTATGCGTTCGGCATTGAAATAACCAATCAAGCATTTGCGAGGCCGTAGTGATCGCCCGGCAAATTTGTGCGCGCAGTCGCACAGCGCCCCTACATTCCCTTGATTGCCGATCACCTATACGTCAAAATTACCGCCAAGAGACCCCAATTTTCTGATCTAAGGGAGGTCACCATGCCCATCAAAGTCGGACAAGACACTGCCAAATCACGCAAAACCATTCGCGTGAACGGCAAATCCATTTCATTTTATTCGATCCCCGCTGCCCAAAAGGCCGGTTTGGGAGATTTTTCAAACCTACCTGCATCCCTGAAGGTGGTGCTCGAGAATATATTGCGCTTTGAGGACGGCGGATTT
>ERZ1046740.3043-NODE-3043-length-10326-cov-9.121215_pt1 | contig 10326 bp, 11 predicted proteins | sample MGYA00383093_ERZ1046740 | MGnify/ENA primary metagenome ERZ1046740 (study PRJEB29581, sample SAMEA5548363) | metagenome | biome: marine; feature: coastal; material: water | depth 25 m | study: Short-term variability in the microbial, nano- and picoplankton...
CCCGTCCAGGGAATTCCTTTATAAATCAATGGCTTACAGATCAAAAGGTACTCTGAAAAATGGCCGCCGAGGGGATTTCGCGAGCGCAACTTTCGGGTAGTAACAGAATATCATGAATCTAATTCATGATGAATAAATTGAAAGACTTATATATAATGCAAAAGGTTGACTAGGAGGAGACATGGCAAGCACAGGTGGTGTTAAGATCGGCGGGTCGTATGATGAGGCTCGCACAAGGAAGGTTCACGCCGAAGCGCAGATTGCTGAATTGGAATTAGCGAAGGTAAAAGGTGAACTTGTCATCGCGGAAGATGTCGTTAAGGCATGGGAGGACGTTTTAGGTGCGTTAAAGGGTAAATTGTTGAACATTCCGGCTAAAGCAGCACCCGTAGTCGCTAGTGAGTCTGATGCGGGTAATTGTCAGATCATCTGCGAGGATTTAATCAACGAGGCATTAGAGGAATTGAGTAATTATGACCCGAAAATCAACGCAACCAGAGCGAAAAGTACTTCAGGGCCATCTGAAGACGGCAATACAGACACTAAAGCCACCACCAAGACTAAACGTAAGTCAGTGGGCAGACCTAGAAAGACGACTAGACTCTCAGAGTAGTGCAGAGCCTGGACGATGGCACACTTCAAGGGCTGAGTACCAACGTGGAATCATGGATGCTTGTAGTGATGCGAGCATAAATGAGGTGGTTGTCATGGCGGGCGCTCAGTTGGGCAAGTCTGAGGCGTTGCTAAACATCATTGGATATCACATCCATCATGATCCATGTCCTATTCTCATGCTGCAACCTACTCTGGATATGAGTCAGTCGTTCAGTAAAGACCGAATCGCCAATGGTTTATTACGCGCAACGCCTTGTCTTGCGGGGAAGGTGAAAGATCCTCGCGCCAGGGACTCTAATAACACCACGTTACACAAGATATTTCCTGGCGGTGCGATTTCTATCGTTGGTGCTAACTCTCCATCTGGTCTTGCCAGTAGGCCGATTCGCTTGGTTCTCTGTGATGAGGTTGACCGATACCCTGCATCTGCGGGATCTGAGGGAGATCCTATTCAATTGGCGCGTAAGAGAAGCTCTACCTTCTGGAATCGTAAGATTGTCATGGTCTCTACTCCGACCAACAAGGGCGCTTCTAGGATAGAAGATGCATACGAGAAGTCCGATCAGCGAGAATACTACGTCCCGTGCAAGCACTGTCATCATGAACAGACACTAAAGTGGTCCAACGTCAGGTGGCAGGACAATAATCCAGACACTACGAAGTATTTGTGCGATGAGTGTTCCTGTTTGTGGACCGATTCCGACAGGCGATGGTCTATCAGAAACGGCAGATGGATACCGAAAGGAGAATTCACTGGTATTGCGGGATTTCACATATCTGGTCTTTATTCGCCGTGGACTCCTCTGTCTGATGGCGTGAAAGAGTTTCTATCGGTAAAGAAGAACCCTGAACAACTTCGGGTGTGGACGAATGTCTATCTTGCGACCAGTTGGGAGGATGAGGGCGAGCAGATTGATGATTACGCTTTGGCTGACAGAAGGGAGCCAATGGAAACAATCCCTGAAGAGGTTGCGTTCATCACTTGTGGAGTGGACACGCAGGATGACCGATTAGAGGTAAGTGCAATCGGATGGGGCAGAGACGATGAGTCATGGGTGATAGATCATCACGTTCTGTACGGTGATCCTTCTACACCTCAGTTGTGGGCCTCTCTGACGAACATACTGTCTAAAGTTTACGAGACATCTGACGGCAGACAAATCGTCTCCCGTGCGGCATGTATTGACTCAGGTGGTCACTTCACTAATTCGGTCTATTCATATTGCAAGAAGAACTACGCCAAGAGATTTTTCGCGATTAAGGGTGTTGGCGGTGAAGGCAAGCCGATAGCAGGAAGGCCGAGTAAGAATAATACAATGAAGTGTCCTTTATTTCCGATTGGAGTAGATGCGACTAAAGACTTATTGTTTGCCAGAATGCGAATACAGGAAGAGGGTGCAGGGTATATGCATTTCTCCGATAGGCTTAATGATGAATATTTTCGTCAGCTAACAGCGGAAAAGATTGTCACCAAGTTCGTAAGAGGCTATAAGAAGCGTGTTTTCGTTAAGCGCCGTCCAAGGAACGAAGCTTTTGATTGCATGGTGTATTCTGTAGCCGCATACGCTATACTTAACGTTGATGTCAACACTATTTCGGATAAGATAAGATCTGAACCGAAAGAGGCTGAGAAGCCGAAAGAAAATAATACTAGATCTTTCGTCCCGCGAACGAAAGGTTTCGTCAATGCATGGCGGTGACAATGGCGTACAAAAATTATTTTGACGATATTATAGAAGGCGAGCCAAGTGAGATCGTTGTAGGCGATTTCATTCAGTGGAAGCGTTCTGACCTCGTTGATGCTTACCCTACGAATTTATACAGTCTGAATTATGTTGCTCGTATCGCTGCCGGAGGTGGGGATCATGAGATAAATATAGCAGCGACTGAAACGACCGACTATTATCTTATTCAGGCAGACTCTGCCGATACAGCTAACTATAATCCTGGCGATTATCATTGGCAAGTTGAGATTGTCAGAACTGCGGACAGTCAAAGAAAAGTCATAGACCGTGGTCACTTCACTGTCGTGCCGGATCTTGACGTTAACGCCTCTGACCCTAGATCTCACTCGGAGATCATGCTGACGAAGATAGAGTCTTTGTTGGAAGGTAAAGCAGATGCTGATGTTTCGTCGTACAGTATCGCAGGTAGAAGTTTGACCAAGATGACATTCCAAGAGCTTGTTGATGCTAGAAATTACTTTTCGGGCAAAGTCTTTAGTGAAAAGGCCAAGCTAGACGCAGAGAATCATCGTTCAACCTCTGCAACAATTAAGGTGAGGTTCTGATGGGGATCTTGGACGTTTTTAAGCGTAGTCCTGAGAAAGCAACAAAAACAATAAAAAGAACATACGCGGGTGTGGATAACGGTCGGCTTTTCGCTGACTTTGTTGCATCTGAGCGGTCAGCAGACAGTGAATTACGATCTGCGCTGAAAGAATTGCGTAATCGTAGTCGCGACCTGTCAATGAACAACGAATATGCTCGCCGTTACTTTGAATTACTCAAGGTTAACGTCATTGGCGAGAACGGTGTGTTTCATCAGTCCAAAGCGGTTGATTCTATCGGTCAGTTGGACCAGACAGGCAATCAGGCGGCAGAGAACGCATTTAAGATGTGGGGCCGATACGGATCTCCTACTGTTTGCGGGAAACTGTCTTGGATTGACGTACAGAAGCTTGCCATGGAACTTCTAGCGAAGGACGGTGAAGCGTTTATAGTCAAGCATAGAGCGCCTGAGTTCCGCGATTCGTTTGCGTTGGAGTTCATTGAAGCTGATCAGATTGACGAGACTTACAACAAACGTCTTGCCAATGGCAACGAGATAAGGATGGGCGTTGAGGTTAACAAGTTCCGCAGACCTATTGCGTACCATGTTCTTACTAGTCATCCAGGCGATTACGACTTCTCATCGCAAACTCGCGAGAAGAAGTACAAAAGAATTGAAGCAGACAGAGTAATTCACCTATTCAAGCAATTGCGGACGGGGCAGACTAGGGGCGAACCTTGGCTGGCTCCAGCGATACCCGCAATTAAGCAATTAGGTGCGTTCAGAGAAGCTGCGGTTGTTAATGCGCGTGTTGGCGCGTCAAAGATGGGATTTTTCAAGGTTGATGGTGGTGACGGGTTCGTTGCAGACGATTACGAAGACAAAAGTCCTATAATTCAAGCTGATCCAGGCTCGTTTCATACGCTACCTGCGGGCGTTGACTTTACGGCATTTGAACCTGCATTCCCGTCTAACGAGTTTGATACGTTCCACAAGTCTATTCTCAGAGGCATCGCAAGTGGTCTTGGCGTGTCATATACGTCACTTTCTAACGATTTGGAGGCTACTTCGTACTCTAGTATCCGTCAGGGAGCATTGGAAGAGCGTGATTTCTACAAGAACATGACTTCTTTCATGATTCAGCACTTTATTACGCCTGTTTATACGTCTTGGCTGAGTTCGGCAATGGAACTTGACTCGTTTGGTATCCCGCTAAGGGAATATGACCGTTTTGCGCTCGCGGCTGAGTTCAGAGGCCGAGGCTTTAGTTGGGTTGACCCGCTGAAGGAGATGAACGCTGCTGTCACTGGATTAAAGAACGGTATTCTAAGTTTAGGTCACGTTGCCGGACAGTACGGCATGGACACAGAGGAATTGTTGAGCCAAATCTCGCGAGATAAGAAGTTAGCAGAGCAATTTGGTGTAGAATATGCCATAGAACCTTATGGTAGCCAGAGAAGTGCGGACATAGACCCAGACGATGACTAGTTATAAGCCTAATCAGTCTATGAAGACCGCTGCTAACAGGGCGTTAGAGTGGCGCAAGAAGTACGGCAGAGGCGGTACTGCGGTAGGCGTTGCTAGGGCTAGAGACATTAAGAACGGTGCTGAGTTGTCTGAAAGCACAGTTAAGCGGATGCATTCGTTCTTTAGTAGGCATGGCAACAATAAAGCCAAGCACTACGCTAAGAAGAAGCCTGATGGTGGACCTACTGCCTGGAGAGTGGCGTGGGACTTGTGGGGTGGCAACGCAGGAGCATCTTGGGCGAAAGGTATTGTTAACAGATTAGACGAAAGGCAAGAGGAAACTCAAATGGAACGTCATGTAATCAACGTAGAAGAAACCGAAGAAAGTTTCATTGTTGAATTAGCAAAGGAAGAGCGAGCAGAGGAATCTGCCGAAGAGGTCTCTGCTGAAGACGATGAACGAGATCATAAAGCCATGACAGAAGACATGGAGGCTATAGAGGTTATAGAAGCTGACCGTGATTCCGAAGTTAAGGTTGAGTATCGCGCTATGGGTATGGACAAAGGTCCAATAGACGAAGAAGGCAGAACGGCAATGATTGCCCTGTCATCTGAGGAGCCTGTAGAGAGATCTTTCGGTAACGAAGTATTAGAACACAGTGCAGAAGCGATTGACTTGAGTTTTATCGCATCTGGACGAGCGCCATTGCTCATGGATCACGATCCAAAGCAGCAAATCGGCGTAGTAGAATCTGTAGAGCTTGACGGTGAATCGCGGAGACTCCGCGCTAAAGTGCGTTTTGGAAGAAACGGGCTTGCAGCCGAAGCGTTCTCAGATGTTGTTGATGGTATTAAGGCTAACATTTCTGTTGGTTACGCTATCAACAAGATGGAGAAACGAGACAAAGATACTTATGTAGCGAAGTCTTGGAGACCCGTTGAGGCCAGCTTGGTCTCGCTTCCTGCTGATGTGACAGTCGGCGTGGGGCGATCTAGCGAGCCTTCCCAACCCATAACAGTAACTGAAAACAGGAGTAATCCCATGACAGAACAAGTCATAGAGTCAGTTGACGTTGCGGCAGTACAAGCGGAAGCTCGTAAAGCTGAACAACGGAATGCTGCACAGATCGTTGAGCTAGGCGCTCGACACAACAAGTCTGACATGGCTCAAAAAGCTATCTCAGAAGGCCGTTCAATTGAAGAATTCCGTGGAATCCTTCTGGACGAAATCAAGAGCACTGAGGGACTAGAGTCTCAGAGCATCGGCATGACAAGCAACGAAGTTAAACGTTTCAGTCTGGTCCGTGCAATCAATGCACTTGCTAACCCACATGATCGTCGCGCTCAAGAAGAAGCTGCGTTTGAGTTTGAATGCTCAAGAGCAGCCTCTGAGCAGTATGGCCGCACTGCACAAGGTGTAATGCTTCCTGCTGACGTTTTGCGTAACTGGACAAGAGACATCAATACTTCAGATGATTCCAACATGCTTACGGAAGATTTCCGTGGCGGTGATTTCATCGACGTATTGCGGAATCAGTCTTCAGTAATGCAAGCTGGTGCGCGTATCCTCAGTGGTCTTCAAAGTGATGTCAAGATCCCTAAGAAAGCAACTGGTTCTTCTGCGGCGTGGCTTGCAACTGAAGGCGCAAGCGTAGCTGAATCAGAGCCTACTTTCTCGCAAATCTCCCTCAGTCCTAAAGACTTGGGTGCATTTACGGAAGTGACTCGTCGCATGATCCAGCAGTCCACGTTGGACATTGAAGCACTCATCCGTGATGACTTGGCACAATCTATTGCAACTGCAATGGACTTGGCTGCATTAGCGGGAACTGGTTCAAGCGGTCAGCCTACTGGTATCAAGACTACTAGTGGCATTAACACCGTTGACTTCGGCGCTGCCGTAGACTTGATTCCTACGTTTGCACAAGTTGTACAGATGGAAACTGAAGTAGCGGCAGACAACGCTCTGCAAGGCAACCTTGCTTACATCCTCCCTGCGTCAATGTACGGCGCTTTGAAGACTGTAGAGAAGGCTTCCGGCACTGCACAGTTTGTCATTGAGCCAGGCGGCACTATGAATGGTTATAAGGCTATTGTCTCTAACCAGTGTACCGCAGGTGATTTGTACTTCGGCAACTTTAGCGACCTACTCGTTGGAATGTGGGGCGGTTTGGATATATTGGTTGATCCATATACCAACTCCAAGTCAGGTACTATCCTGATCCGCGCTATCCAGAGCATGGACGTTGCAGTGCGACACCCCGTTAGTTTCTGCTTGGGCCAAGATAGCTAGTAGACATTAGTGGTAATTAAGATAGGTGGGGATTCGTCCCCACCGACTCTTGGAGGCAAGATGAAATATCAAGTTTTGAGAAACTGTGTTATTGGCGGTGCGCCTAGAAAGGCTAAGTCGGTAATAGAAATCTCTGATGAAGAAGCTAGGGATCTGATGGGTATCGGACGAATTGCGCCATACGATGAGCCTAAAGTAGAGAACAGAGCGGTTGCTCTTGATGACTCTGCTGAAGCGCCTAAGAAGCGAACATATAAGAAGAAGAAGGATGGTTGAGACTGCCGCTGATCGGCTAATCATGCTGAACGACTTTGGCGTTGACTGCGTGTATACACCTTCTGGTGGTTCTGCGGTTACAATAAAGACGATTCTTCTGAACGATTACTATTCTGTTGAGACGGGTAGTGTCGCGGTGGAGGTTAATCAACCTATTGCAGTTATTAGGACTGCTGACGCTGCTTCCATAGCTCATCAAGACACCATGGTGATCAGCAGCATTACATACAAAGTGGTAAACGTTAGACCGGACGGTACAGGCATCTCTGAGATCCAACTGGAACAGCAATGAGTCATATAAGACAGCAGATCAGAGAACAGGTAGGCACAACGCTGACAGGTCTTACGACAACTGGCAGCAATGTCTTTGAGTCGCGAGTCTATCCGTTGAGCGATGCTTCGTTGCCCGCGCTGATTATTTACTCTAAGTCTGAAACAAGTAGCATATCTACAATGGGTACTGGTCTTGGGATAGACCGTACTATGACGCTGACGGTTGAGGCGTATGTAAAAGCTAACCTTACTTTTGATGACACAATAGACACCATTTGTGCCGAAGTAGAAGTTGCCATGGGTACTGACCCATCGTTAAACGGTAAAGTGAGGTTTAGTTACCTGGAGTCCACCGACATAGATTATGATGGTGACGGTGAGAATCCGATAGGGTATGCAACAATGAATTATGTTGTAGAATATAGGACCGCACAAAACGCTCCTTCCACAGGAATATAGGTGATATAATATGAAGTTATACAACCCAGACGGCACAGGCGAAGTTGATGCTCATCCGTCTAAAGTAGAATCTATGATCAACTTAGGTTGGACAAAAGAAAAGAAGGTGAAGGCAAAGTCTAAGAAGGCTAACGTTGATCCTGAAATTAAATCAGATAAGGAGTCTGAATAATGGCTAGTCACATCGGACGCGATGGAATTGTTAAAGTCGGCAGCAACACTGTAGCTGAAGTTAAATCATTTTCCATAGAAGAATCTGCGGATACCGTAGAAACAACGAAGATGGCAGATACCGCGAGAACTCATGTAATCACGTTGACCAGTTTTTCTGGCTCAGTAGATTGCTTCTGGGACGAAACGGATTCTTCAGGACAAGGTGCTTTAACGGTCGGAGCCAGTGTTACTTTGGCTTTATATCCCGAAGGCGATACTACTGGTGACACTTACTATTCCGGTACGGCTTTAGTGACAGGCGTTTCAAGAAGCTCAAGCTTTGACGGAATGGTTGAAGCTAGTATTTCTGTACAAGGAAGCGGCGCACTAACGTCAGCTACGGTTTAATATGCCGAAGCTAATTGAGAACGCTGTAGCTCATTTTGGCACAAAAGAATTACGCAAGATTGAAGTCCCAGAATGGGAGGTCACCTTGTATGCGAAGAATCTTACGCTTGATGACAAAGCTAGGATGCTTCGCCGTGCGGATGCGGATAACACAGATTATCTAATCTACGCGGTGATCTTTGGTCTTAATGACGAAAATGGTGACCAAGTATTCACCCTTGAAGACAAGGTTCCGTTAAGGAAAAAAGTAGACCCAGACATAGTGACCAGACTCGCTACGTTTGTTCTTGCCGCTGACAATGAGTCAGAGGAGGACAGGGGAAAAAACTTATAACTGACCAAGACAACCCAACTCAGCTATACTACATGTACGAGTTAGCAGAGCGCCTTGGTCAGCCCTTAACAACAATCCTAGAAATGACTGTTTCTGAGTTTGATCATTGGTGGACTTTCTTTAGAGTAAAAAGAGAATTATCAGATGGCGACAAGAGACACAGTCCTAGCAAAGATCCTAATAGATGATCAGACTAAATTAGGATTCAATTCCTATGCTCGTAATGTAGAGCGAGCGAAGAAAACCTCCGAAGCTTTCCGTAAGAACGCCATAGACAAGGTCGCTCTTGGTCTTGAGAGTCAAGTACAGGTACTCAAGAAGTCAGCCAAAGAACTAGACTTACTTACTGCTGCTAACCATGGCGCGAGTCAGGCTCAGTTAGACCACATCTCCACTCTTCATCAAGCCATTGACGCGCACAAGCGAGACGCTGCCGCGCAAGAAGAAGCCTCCAGGCAAACCAAGCTTAAAGCAGACCAAGACATGCGAGCGGAAGAAATCACCGCTAGAGCTATTCAGCAGTTAAACTTTGAAGGAGATGCTGCGGGCCAGACTGCTGACGATATTCAGATCCTTAGACTGAGAATGCAGGGTCTTAATGATGAGCAGATTGAATCGGTCAGGGTGGCCCAAGCTGCAACAGCAGGAATGCGAGGAGTAGGCTCCGAAGCGGCAAAGACCTCTAAGGGCGGCCTTAGATTGATGCGTGGCGGTTTGGGGCAGGTAGGCCATCAAGTACAGGATATTGCAGTACAGTTGCAAATGGGACAGAACGCCCTCTTGATATTTGGTCAGCAGGGTTCTCAGATTGCGTCTTTGTTTGGTAAGAACGGTGCTTTGATTGGTGCTTTGCTCGCTGTTGGTGCGGCGGCTGGTACGGCATTAGCGCCAGAGTTGTTCAAGTCCAAGAGCGCCATGGACGAGCTAAAGAAGGCCGCAGAAGAAACAGCCAAGATGCTAGAAGTTGATTTTCTTTCTGCTACCGCGAAAGTCACTGAGGAGTTCGCAAAGCTAAAAAAAGAAAGTAAAGAACTTGCAGAGGCTAGACTTCAAGTAGCCTTGGTAAATTCAATCAAGGCCGCTGATGCGGCAATGAAGGATTTTAAGTCTAGCGCGAAAGAACTTAGCGGAACTCTTGTGTTGGTCTCTGGAAAGTCTCCAGAAAGACAATTTGACGCAATGGCTAAAAAGTTCAATATCACACAAAAAGAAGCTGAAAAGCTTAGTGGTTTATTTTTTAATCTTGCTTCCGGAGGCGCAGAAGCATCAACTGCTCTTGCTGACTACACTCATGAGTTAGCTTCATCTAAGAAAGCTTCAGACAAAAAGAATCATGCTCTAATTAAATTAAATGGCGGTCTTCAAGAAAACGTTTCGGCGGTGGAGAAGGCGGCAACACAACAAAAGCTGTTGCAAGATTTTTTAAACGGCACTAACAAAGCGTACAAGGATTCAACTAAAGCAGTAGACGATGCAACAAAAGCAAAAGAAGATGCGGATGAAGCGTTTAAGAGTTCTTTGGAGAGTTATAAGCAGGAACTAATTGTTCTCAGGCATGGAGAGTCTGCTCTTATTGCTTATAATTTGCGCCAAGAGGGAGTTAGTGATGAGCGTATAGCAAGCATTCTGACCCTGCGCCAACAGGTTAATGCGCTGGAAGAATCTAACAGGGTCGCAGACGAAGCAACGGCGAAAGAAGAAGCTCTGGCAGAGTCTAAGAGGTCTTTCGTAGAGGGTGTTGTAGCTCAAGCTGACGCACTCGGAAAAAGCAACATAG
>ERZ1046740.3046-NODE-3046-length-10320-cov-4.383244_pt1 | contig 10320 bp, 9 predicted proteins | sample MGYA00383093_ERZ1046740 | MGnify/ENA primary metagenome ERZ1046740 (study PRJEB29581, sample SAMEA5548363) | metagenome | biome: marine; feature: coastal; material: water | depth 25 m | study: Short-term variability in the microbial, nano- and picoplankton...
GTCGAAATTCTACAAACACGAAAGCTGTGGTCAGTGCACGCCGTGCCGCGAAGGGGTGCCGTGGATGCGTAAGGTAACCGCGCGTATGTGTGCCGGCAACGCGCGTGAAGAAGACGCCGACTTGTTGAAAAACATCGCCGACCAGATTGCAGGCCGCACGATTTGTGCGTTCGGCGAAGCGGCGGCGTGGCCGGTGCAAAGTTTTATCGCCAAATTTAAAGACGAGTTCGTGGAGAAAGCCCGCGAGCAGGCCGCGCGCCGCAAGGAGGGTAAAGACCCGGCACAGGAGACCACGTTGATTTAGGGCCATGAATATTCAAAACATAGTCGAAAATATCACCATCAACATCGATGGGCTGGACGTTGAGGTGCCCAAGGGCATCAACATCATCGAAGCGGTTAAAATCGCAGGCAAGGGCAAGGAAGTCCCGCACTACTGCTACCATCCGAAGCTTTCGATCGCAGGTAACTGCCGCATGTGCATGGTCGAAATGGGCATGCCGATGCGCGACCGCGCCACCGGCGAGGCCGTTCTCGATGAGAATGGCGAGCAGAAAATCGGTTGGATGCCAAAGCCAACCATCGGTTGTGCGACCAACGCAGCGGCGGGGATGCACATTCGCACTAATACGGAGATGGTCAAAGAGTCGCGCAATGGTGTGACTGAGTTTCTGTTGATCAATCACCCGCTGGATTGCCCGATTTGCGACCAGGCCGGCGAGTGCCGCTTGCAGGAATTTTCCGCCGAGCATGGCCGAGGCTACAGCCGCTTTATCGAGCAGAAGAATGTGAAGCCCAAGCGCACCAAGCTCGGCTCCCGCGTGACGCTCGACGACGAGCGCTGCATCCTTTGCTCGCGCTGTGTCCGTTTCTCCAAGGAAGTGGCCGGGGACGACGTCCTCGGGTTTGTCGATCGCGGCACTTATTCCACGCTGACTTGCTATCCCGGTAAAGAGCTGGAGCATAACTACTCGCTCAACACCGTTGATATTTGCCCGGTCGGCGCACTCACCAGCACGGACTTCCGTTTCAAGATGCGCGTGTGGTTCCTCAAGCGTACCAACAGCATTTGCACTGAAAGTAGTGTCGGTGCGAATACAGAGATTTGGAGCCGTGAAGGTAAGATCTCCCGTGTCACGCCACGTCGTAACGACGCGACCAATGACACCTGGATGACTGACTCCGGCCGCGAGATTTTCAAAGCCGTCGAGTCCGAGGACCGTCTCACGCATTACACCATCGAAGGGGTGCACAAGAGCGACGACGAAACCGCCGCCGCCGCGGCTGAATTGCTCAAGTCCGGCGATGTCGCGATCATCGGTTCGGCGCAGAGCTCGGTCGAAGAGCAGTTTTTCTACAAGGTCATGGCCGATCGCAGCGGGGCATCCGTCTCACTGGTCAGCCATACCGGAGCAGGGGATGGCATCCTTCAGTCCGAAGACCGCACGCCGAATCTCCGCGGTGCTTTGCTGCATGGCCTGATCGGCAAACTGCCGGAAGCGGAACTGGCTTCGATCGCCCGTGAGATTAACTCCGGCGCGGTGAAGACACTTGTGGTGGTCAACGAAGATGTCACTGAGCTCGGCATCCCCGCGGATTTGTTGGCCAAGGTGAAGGTGATTTACTTCGGCACACACACCAACGAGACCAGCAAAGTGGCCAACGTGGTTTGCCCGTCGCTGATGGTGTTCGAGAAGGACGGTTCGTTTGTGAACCAAAGCTTCCGCCTTCAGAAATTCAAGGCAGCCGTACCCGGCCCGCGTGGCATCCATCCGGATTTCACCGTGTTGGAAAAGATCGTCGCCGCATTGGGCGATGAAAAGCCTGCGGCGCTGACGCTCGACCTCGTGTGGGAGCGCATCGCCGAGAAGGTGAGTGCCTTCGAAGGACAGAGCTGGCGCGGGATTTCGGATGAGGGCCTCGCGCTCGACCCGACACCATTCCTTGATTTGCCTTTCGTTGAAACCAAGAATTTGAAATTCGATCCAGTCGCGTTCAAGGAGGCGCAAGCTGCTTCCGTTGAAGCTTAAAGCAAATTGCCGGATATGGACTCTTTAACAAACATGCTTCCGATCTTACTGCCGATTGCTTTCGCAGTCGCGATGATCTCCGTTTTCATGGGGCTTTGCAGTTACTCCGTTCTCGCGGAGCGCAAAGTATCCAGTTGGATTCAAGGCCGCGTCGGCCCGAATCGCACACGTCTGCCGATCATCGGGCACATCCCGATTCTCGGTAACTTGCTCACCAAGCTCGGTATCTTCCAGCCGGCAGCCGATGGTTTGAAGTTCCTCTTCAAGGAGGAGATCACGCCCGGACACGTGAAAATCGGCTACTACTACCTCGCTCCGATCCTGGCCCTGGCGCCGGCGTTGACTACGATGGTGGTGCTGCCGTTCGGTCGCTATGTGGATCCGATGGGGGTCGTTCAACCACTGGTACTCGCGAATATCGACGTCGGCATGCTGTTCATCCTGGGCGTATCCTCACTCGGTGTGTACGGCATCGTTCTGGCCGGTTGGTCCTCCAACAGTAAATATCCTTTCCTCGGTGCGATCCGTGCCTCGGCGCAAATGGTCTCCTACGAATTGGCGATGGGACTGTCCATTCTGCCGGTATTCATGTGGGCCTCGGCTCCGGGCTCCGATTACGGTCTGACCCTGTTCGGTGTGGTTGAATCGCAGTCCAGTCTTTGGCTGGTCATTTGGCAGCCGCTGTCCGCGCTGATTTTCCTCGTTTCAGTCTTTGCCGAGACCAATCGTCTGCCGTTCGATATGGCGGAATCGGAAACCGACCTGGTCGGTGGTTTCCACACCGAGTATGGTTGTTTCAAATTCGGCCTGTTCTTCGTGGCGGAATACGCACACGTCATCATGGGCTCCGCGCTGTTTGTGCTGCTGTTCCTCGGTGGCTGGAACTTCCTCCCCGGGATCGCCGATCCTTGGTCGGATAGTGCCTTCGGTGCGGTGCTGTCCGTGCTGTGGTTCATGGGCAAGGTGTTTGCCATGATCTTCTTCTTCATCTGGGTGCGCTGGACGCTGCCGCGTTTCCGCTACGATCAAGTGATGGCACTCGGCTGGAAGATCCTCCTTCCGCTCGCGATCGGTAACTTGATCCTCAACACGCTGATCATCGCGCTCTACGATACACTTTAAACCGCAACTAGTATGGCTAAGACTAAAGTTCTAGAGCGCAAGCCGCTCACTTTCGCGGAAAAAACATTTATTCCGCAGATTGTCACAGGGTTGAAGACAACGCTGAGTGCGATGTTTGATAAGACGATTACGCTTCAGTATCCTGAAGAGCGCCCCGTCATTCCTGAAAACTATCGTGGCGTGCCCACACTGGTCAAAGACCCGAACGGTCGTGAAAAGTGTGTGTCCTGCCAGCTGTGCGAGTTTGTTTGCCCGCCCAAGGCGATTCGCATCACGCCCGGCGAGATCGATGCCGAAGCCGAGCCCGAGCGTGCGCACGTCGAGAAGGCGCCGCAGGAATTCGAGATCAACATGCTGCGCTGCATCTACTGCGGCCTGTGCCAGGAAGTTTGCCCCGAAGAGGCGATCTTCCTGCAGGATATTTTCTCCCTTTCCGGTTACAGCCGCGAGGAGATGGTCAACAAAAAGGACAAACTCTACGAACTGGGCGGCACCTTGCCGGATCGTCATCACAAGTGGGACAAGAAGAAGGCAGCCGAGGAGGCTGGCAACGCCCACTAAATCAATTAAAAATTACGAATTAGGCATTACGAACGACTGACACTAAGCAGACGATGAAAGAACGAATCCTAATTCCTCATTTCCAATTCCTAATTCTCATATAATGTTAGACATACTGTTTTACGTTTTTTCAGCGATCACGCTGGTTGCGGCAGTGCTCATGGTCCTCAGCCCGAGCGCGGTGAACGGAGCCATGTGCATGATCGTCGCTTTCCTCGGCACCGCGGCGCTCTTCGTTCTGCTGGAAGCCTACTTCCTCGCGGTCCTACAAGTGGTGGTATACGCGGGTGCGGTGATGGTGCTCTTCCTCTTTATCATCATGTTGCTTGATGTGGAGAAAGGGGAGGGCGGCAACGAATATAAGGACAAGCTGACCCTGGCAGCGTCCGCCGCCGGCTTCCTGCTGGTCGCGGTTCTGGTCTGCTCCGCTTTCTCCGGTGCGCATTTGCCAGAGCCCGCGCTGACCGCTGTTTCCGACAATCCGACTGTCTTCGACGGTGGTATCCCGTTTACCACTTCGGCCAAGTCCTTTGGGTACAGCCTCTTTACCAAATACATGCTGCCGTTCCAAGTGACGGGCTTTCTTCTCCTCGCCGCTATGATCGGCGTGATCGTCGTCTCTAAGAAGCACGAGGTCATTGAGGAATCTGATAATTCTTAATTGCTACGCCATTTTCGGCAGACCTACATCCTAATTCTAACAATGACCGTCGGACTTAATGCTTTTATTCTCGTGGCCGGGCTGCTGTTTGCAGTGGGGCTACTCGGGGTGCTCCTACGCCAGAACACGCTCGTCATTTATATGTCGCTTGAGCTGATGCTCAACGCGGTGAATTTGGCGCTGGTCGCGTTCTCCCGCTACAACGGGACGATGGACGGCAACCTCTTCGTCTTTTTTATCATCACCGTGGCGGCTGCCGAAGTCGCCGTCGGTCTGGCAATTATCGTCGCACTGTTCCGACGTCGTCAGTCCGTAATGGTGGATCACTTGAACGCCCTGAGTCGCTAGTTCCATGACCGCCACTCAAACTCTTCTCGCCGCCTTACTCACGCCGCTGCTTACCGCAGCGCTGATTGCCTGCTTCCTTCGCCGCCGCGGAGTGCTCGCTTCGTATCTATCCGTCGCTGCCGCTGCCGGCATCTGCGCGTTCTCCTTTATGGCGATCCGCTCGGCTGATGGAGAAACGATCCGCGCCGCCGCCGACTGGTTGAAATTCGGCAACTTCAGCGTGTCGATGGGCTTCCTGTTCGACGGCGTCGCCGCCACGATGCTCACGATGGTCGCTTTTGTCGGCTTCCTGATTCACGTATTCAGTCTTGGATACATGGCGGAGGACAAGGCGCGTGGCCGCTTCTTCGGTGGCCTCTCGATCTTCATGTTCTCCATGCTGGGTATCGTCCTAGCGGACAACCTGATCATGATCTTCGTGTTCTGGGAGCTGGTGGGTTTCAGCTCTTACATGCTGATCGGCCACTATCTGGATACCGACGAAGCCGCAGCCGCTTCGAAAAAGGCGTTCATCGTCAACCGTATCGGTGACCTCGGTTTTCTCGTCGGTATCGTTTACGCCTACTGGCATTTCGGTACCACCAATCTCGAAGCAATGGCGTCCGCAGTTGCCATCGATCCCGGCTTGATCACCGCTTCGATCGCCGCGCTGTTGATGTGTGGTTTCATCGGTAAATCGGCTCAGTTCCCGCTGCACGTCTGGCTTCCGGACGCGATGGCGGGCCCGACTCCGGTATCGGCCCTGATCCACGCGGCGACGATGGTCGCGGCCGGTGTTTACTTCCTGATCCGTATCGCATTTCTGTTCCCCTCCGATGTCCTGACTTTCATTGCATGGCTTGGCACGGCTGTCGCGGTGTTTGCCGGATTCTCGGCTTACGGCCAGAACGATATCAAGAAGATCCTCGCTTACTCCACGCTTTCCCAGCTTGGCTACATGTCGGCGGCTTTCGGTCTCGGCTACCCCGGCATCGCGCTGTTCCACCTGGTCACGCACGCTTTCTTCAAGGCGCTGCTGTTCCTCGGTGCCGGTTCCGTGATTCACGGCTGCCACCACGAACAGGATATTTTCAAGATGGGCGGTCTTTTTAAGAAGATGCCTGTCACCGCGATCACCTTCCTCATCGGTGTGCTGGCACTCTGCGGTGTGTACGGACTCGCCGGTTTCTATTCGAAGGATGCGATACTGATCGCGGGCGGCCTGCAAAGCACGCCGATCTTCGTCCTGCTCACCCTCGGTGCTTTCCTCACCGCCGGTTATATGGGGCGTCTCTTCTGGATCGCCTTCCTTGGGCAGCCCAAGTCCGATGCGGCTTCGCACGCGCACGAGAGTGGTGTGTCGATGGTACTGCCGTTGGTTGTTTTGGCGGTGCTTTCAGTGGTCGGTGGTTGGATTGGCTTTTGGCCCGAGCAGTTGGGTGAAATCATCCGCGCCGACTTGGGGCATCTGCACCATGCCGAAGGGCACGATGCGATGCACCACACGGTATTGATTCTCGGTTCCGCCGCGTGGCTCGTGGGGCTTGTCGGCTCCTTCCTCTTCTACGGGGTCGGTGCAAAAGGCGATGCCCTCGAAAACAAAGCGAAGCCGGTGTACGAGTTTCTCAAGGCGCGCCTCTGGTTCGACGAAATCTACGGCTTCTACGTGGCGAAGATTCAGCAGCGTGTGGCTGTGTTACTCAGCTTCCTGGATGTCTTCCTGATCAAGGGAGTCTTTGTTCGTGGTAGTGCCGGTTTGGTCGGTCTGGTGGGCATGTGCTCCCGCTCGCTCCATGTCGGTAATATCCACGGTTATGTTTACTGGTTCCTTGCGGGGTTCCTCCTCCTATGGGCGCTCGCTGCCGGCGTGTTGTAGACCTTTAGAAATAGGTGAACGATTAAATTTTAGATAGAAATGACATCCGTCGACACATCCTCCCTTTTCCTCCTCGTTGCAATTCTCGCTCCGCTTGCCGCGGGTGTGATTCTGCTGTTTGGAGCCCGCTTTAGCACCACAACCATTCGAGCGGTCGGAGCCTTCGGCTTCGGCTGGCCGCTCATTATCGGTCTGTTGCTGTACAGTCTCTTCGAGCCGTCGCTGGTCGGTGGTTATAATTTCGAGCTGTGCCTGCCGACCGGTTTGCAAGCGGTCGGAATTTACCTGCACCTCGGCTTGAATGGTATTTCGATGCCGCTCTTCCTGCTCGCGGGCGTGGTTGGCTTTGCCGCCGGTCTGTATGCGATGTACTCCAATGCCGAGCGGCCGCACCTGTATCTCGCGTGGCTGCTCATTATGCATGGCGGGTAGATGGAGGCATTCGCTTCGGCGGTTTTCTTTTTCTTCTACTTCTTCCACGAGTTCGCCCTGATCCCGACCTTCATCATGATCGGTGTCTGGGGGGGCGCGGGTAAGCGCGGTGCGGCCATTGAGATGACGATTTATCTCACCCTCGGTGCGCTGCTTTCGTTGCTCGGTCTCATCGCGCTGTATGTGGAGAGCGGAGTGGATTCGTTCTCGCTGCTGGAGCTGCGTAATTATCTGAGTGCGCAGCCGCTGGCCGACACGGTGCAGAATAACATCTTCGCGCTGTTGCTGTTCGGTTTCGGCATTCTGGTGTCGCTTTTTCCGTTCCACAGTTGGGCGCCCAAAGGGTATGCCACCGCGCCAACCGGTGCGGCCATGTTGCACGCCGGTGTGTTGAAGAAGTTCGGCCTGTACGGCCTCCTGCAGATTGCCGCGCCGTTGCTGCCTGCCGGTGCCGCACATTGGTTCCCCTGGATCGTTTGGTTGGCGCTCGGTAACATCATTATCATCGGGCTCATCACCATGGCCCAAAAGGATGTGAAGATGATGCTCGGTTACAGCTCGGTCATGCACATGGGCTATGCGTTTCTCGGCATCGCGACTTTCTCTGCCGTTGGGGTGGGGGGGGCGCTGTTGATGATGATTGCGCACGGTTTGTCCGTCGCGTTGCTCTTCATGCTGTCCACTTGTATCTATCACCGCAGTCAGACTTTTGATATGTCGGCGATGGGGGGACTTGCGACGAAGGCGCCGGTGTTGGCGGCATTTTTCGTCGCCGCAACGATGGCCAGTATCGGTCTGCCGGGCTTTGGTAATTTCTGGGGCGAGTTCACCATCTTTGCTTCGCTTGCCGAAACCGCCACGACCAAGTGGATCGTCGCACCGGCCGCGCTCGGTATTATTATTTCCGCGATTTATGGACTGCGTGCGGTGGCGAACATTTTCTATGGTCAGCCGACCGAGGCGTTCACCGGGCGTTTGAAGGGCGGTGAGATCGTTGACCTGAAGGGCTTTGAAAGACTGCCCGCTTCGATTTTGATTATCGCACTGGTTCTTGTTGGTCTGTTCCCGCGCATCTTCTCGGATGCCGCCGACCGCGAGTTGACACAAATTTATCCCACCCTGAGTACTTTGCCGACAATTGAAGTCAATGCGGCGCTGCCTCTCGCAGTCGAAGCCCATAAGGAGGTTACACACTAATGAACGAGCTTCTCGCCGAATTCCTTCGCAGCCTCACTGCGACAAACGATTGGGCTGCAATCATGCCCGAGATTATGTTGGGGGTGCTCGCCCTCGGCCTGCTGGGTGCCGAGATGGTATTGCCGCGCGCTCAACAGGGCTGGATCGCACGGCTGGCCATTTGGGGACAAATCCTCATCCTGGTCGTCGCCTTCGGCTGCCCGAGCTGTTGCACGCTCGGGGAGCAGTCCTATTTCAGTGGCATGATTGAGCAGAGCGATGTGTCACAGATCATGCGCGGGTTCTTCCTGATCAGCTCCATTCTGGTCTGCTATCTCGGTAAGGTTTACCTCGCCAAGCAGGCATTGCCCCGCACGGAGTTTTTCCACCTCGTGCTCATTATCGCCGCGGCGATGATGCTGCTGGTGCAGAGTGCGAACTTCGTGATGCTGTTCGTTGCACTCGAAGCGGTGACGGTCGCTTTTTATGTGCTCGTCGCTTACTGCCGCACGAGTTCGTTTTCGCTCGAAGCCGGACTGAAGTACTTGGTCCTCGGCGCGCTGAGTTCTTCGATTTTGTTGTTCGGTATCGTTCTCCTCTACGGGGTGGCTGGTAATCCCGAAATGAGTTTTTCAACCGGCGATTCATTGAACTTCAATGAGCTGACGACTTTCATCCTGGTGCATTCCGACAACATGATCGTGCGCGTTGGTGCGATTCTGGTGGTTGCCGGGATTTGCTTCAAGATCGGTGCGGTGCCGTTTCAGATCTGGGTGCCGGATGTCTATCAAGGTGCGCCGACGCCGGTCACCGCTTATCTCGCGATCGCATCCAAGGCTGCCGGCTTCATCGTGTTGCTCCAGTTGTTGACCGGCCCGTTCATTGGGTTGAGCTCATTCATGGTTCCGGTGTTGTCCTTTATTGCGGCGGCGACGATTCTGTTTGGTAATTTCGCCGCCGTGGCTCAGCGCAACGTCAAGCGCCTGATGGGGCTCTCCGGTATCGCGCATGCGGGCTACCTCCTTGTCGGAGTGATCGCTGCGCTCACGGTTCCATGGGCACAGTATGCGGTGATCTTTTATCTTGTCACATACCTGCTCGCTTCCTTTGCGGTCTTCGGAGTTATGGCGCATGTCGCCGGTTCGGACGACGCCAATCAAGAGCTGGAGGATTACGAGAATCTCGCGCGCAAACGTCCGTTCCTCGGTGGTGTCCTCGCTGCCGGGCTGGGTTCGCTGGCCGGTATCCCACCGTTGGGTGGCTTCATTGGTAAGCTCTTCATCTTTATCGCCGCTTTTCAGGCGGGGCTTTACGGCCTGCTCGGGATTTCAGTGCTCGGTGTGGTGATTTCGATTTACTATTACTTCGGTTGGGTGCGTGAGGTGTATTTCTCAAATCCGGCTGAAGGCGTGGCTGAAGGTGTTCAATCGCTGTGCATCTGTGATCGTGTTGTACTGGGTACACTGGTCGTGGCGACCGTGGTCGTGGGTATCTACCCCGGAGTACTGCCGATCATCCCGTAAGCAGTCGCTGACTCTTTAAACGAAAAAGCCGAGCTCGTGATGAGCCCGGCTTTTTTTGAATCTGATACTGTGGACTAGGCTTTCAGTGCTTGGTCCAGATCGGCGAGGAGGTCGTCGATGTCTTCGATACCGACGGAGAGGCGCACGAAGTCGGCGGTGACGCCGGTGGATTGTTGCTGCTCTTCGGTGAGCTGCTGGTGCGTGGTGCTGGCCGGATGGATGGCGAGCGACTTGGCATCGCCGATGTTGGCGAGGTGGCTGAAGAGCTCGAGGCTGTCGATGAATTTGCGCCCGGCTTCGAGACCGCCTTTGAGGCCGAATCCGACCAGTGCACCGTAGGTGCCCTGGTTGAAATATTTTTCAGCGGCGGCGTGATGCGCGTTGTCCTTGAGCCCCGGGAAGTTGACCCAGCTGACCTGATCGTGGCTTTGGAGGAACTCGGCCACTTTGAGGGCATTGGAACAGTGGCGCTCCATGCGCAGGTGGAGGGTTTCCAGTCCTTGAATGTGTTGGAAAGAATTGAAGGGCGAGGTGCAGTTGCCTGTGTCGCGCAGCCATTGAAGGCGCATCTTCATGATATAGGCGATATTCGCCCCGCCGGCTGGCTCGAAG
>ERZ1046740.3048-NODE-3048-length-10312-cov-4.810958_pt1 | contig 10312 bp, 6 predicted proteins | sample MGYA00383093_ERZ1046740 | MGnify/ENA primary metagenome ERZ1046740 (study PRJEB29581, sample SAMEA5548363) | metagenome | biome: marine; feature: coastal; material: water | depth 25 m | study: Short-term variability in the microbial, nano- and picoplankton...
CAAAAACAGACCCAGATGCCGGTTACAAAGGGATGTCTGGATTTATTGTTGAAGCAGGTACCGAGGGCTTCACGCTGGGCAAGAAAGAAACCAACATGGGTCAGAGATGTTCTGATACACGTGCAATTACATTTGATAATGTAAGAGTTCCCGTTGAGAATCTAATCGGTGGTTCGGAATCTGGTGGTTGGATGAATGCAATGAATGCCTTTGATGTAAGTCGTCCAAATATCGCTGCCCATGCCACAGGTTTGGCAAGAGCAGCGTATGAGCATGCATTACAATATTCAAATGAGCGCCATTCATTTGGTAAGCCATTGCATAAGCACCAAGCGATACAATTCTTGCTTGCAGATATGAAAACTAAAATTGAGGCTAGTAGATTATTGACTTGGAAAAGCGCTTATGAATCGGATAATGGGATTCGTAATACTGAGTCTGCTGCACATGCTAAGAGATTTTCAGCTGATGCAGCAATGCAGATTTCAACCGATGCAGTACAAATTTTCGGTGGCTATGGATATTCAGAAGAATACCCAGTTGCGCGTCTTATGCGGGGTGCAAAAGTTATGCAAATTTATGAAGGTTCATCACAAGTTCAGAGAATGATTATTGGACGTGAAATTACTAAAAACTTCTAATTTTCATCGTAATCCACGAACTTTATCGGCTTCTCTATCCCAGTCATAAATTATCTTTTCAATATTATTTTCTCGCATCTCTTGTTGTTCTAATTGTTGTACAAGATCGATACTTTCCTTTTCAGCCGATGCTGCGGTATGGATTAATAGATTTGCAAGTACATCAAATGTAGAATTAGCAAATGACAACTCATTTTGCCGTATCTCCTCCTGTTCTTCTTCTTCTTCTTCTTCTTCTTCTCCCCACTCGTCTTCCCATTCACCAAAAATATCTTCTCCTTGGTTCAACATCTCTGATGTAACGATTCCCTCATCTTGGAAAATTTCAATAGTTGAAAGTCGCTTTCTCGGGCAAATGATGAATTGAGCGAGTAATGGAATGTCCAGCGCAGTAGTTTTGTCATTTGCCAAGGATAAGCATAGGCTGACTAAACTGTCTCCTATCGGAAAATGTCCTCCACTTCTTCTGGTGTGGATGCATAGGTCAACAACCATTGATTTATTATTGTTAAAGTCAGATTTCCATGCAGCACCCTTTACTATAATCGCCCAAGAACTGGTCCAATGTTTTGGGTTTTCAATCGATTTATCTATATTTTGCGATTTAATCTGCGAGGCATTAATTTTGTACCAGCGTCTTGACATCCCTTTGACAAAAATCTCAACTTTTCCATATTCATTATCATCCCATTCAAGTGAATCGTTACTTTCTACAGTATCGAATAACAACCGCATCGACCTGTGATAAGGTCCCGATATTTCACTCTCAGATCGTTCCATGGGTGCTGAGAATAACTAGGGTATTTCAAGACGCGAAGTTATTCCACAGCGTTATTGATTGAATTATCAAAAATAATAGCCGATTACTCAAAGAATAACTCTGTCGTGGCAACATCATGGCCAAGGTTATTCCAGCGATTATTTTGGCAGCGGGAGCATCCTCTCGCCTTGGCCAAGCAAAGGCGCTTGTTAACATTGGAGATACCAATTTACTTGGTTTGGCCCATCGTCGTCTACAAAATGCTGGTTGCTCTCCCATTGTTGTAGTAACATCATCTGAGTTAGCATTTGATTGTTTGACTTCTGTTCCAGGGGCTACAATCGTAATCAATAAAGCACCACAAGAAGGCAGAACTGGAAGCATTCAATGCGGTTTAATGTCATTATGTGGTGATCACGGGAGAACTCCTAGAAGAGTGCTTATTGCGCCAGTGGATAGACCGGGATGGAATGTGTCTATGGTTAAACAGTTAATGAAATCTAATAACTCTTGTAAGCCGGTAAGTGGTAACAGAAGCGGTCATCCAGTAATCCTTGCCGATGGAGATATCGAAGAGGTATTGGCCTCTTATCCAGATGAGGCATTGAGAGATATTATTTCATTTGATTCGGTTCAGGTAGATTACCAATTGATCTCATTGAATATTGACACCGAACAAGATCTACAGTTGTTATTGGAGCATGAGCAAACACTTCTGAAAAAAGACTGAACCTTTTCAGTCGCAAAGTGTATGTGTGAACCCCTCAAGGAGTGGTTATGACCGCAGCGGTTTTGGCATGGACATTATCACGTCTTGACCGAGGCCATTCCGTAGTCTTAGCCAGTGTTATCAGCACAGCGGGTAGCGTCCCTGGGAAAGTGGGTGCTAAATTGGCGCTTTCTGGATTTGATGAGCAGGAGCAATGGGTTGGCACTGTTGGCGGTGCAGGTCTTGAAATGAAGGTTTTACAGCGCTGTAGGGAGTTGCTAAAGCAGTCATCAAAGCCTAGTGGAGAAGTGCTTACTTATGGTTTGCACAAAGGTGCGAAGGGCTATCAAGTAACACCTCTTGATTCGTTATGCGGGGGGCAGGTCACTCTCGCTATCGAGGTGATTATTGCTATGCCACATGTATTGTTGATGGGTGCTGGACATTGTGCTAAAGCATTGGTTAATGGCTTCGAATCACTGGATTGGAATTATTCAATTCATGATACTAGAACAGAATTTGTTAGTTCGGATGAATTCGTTAATTCAAAAGAATTACATTGTAGTACAGTTAAATCATTTTTTTCTGGTAATGAGCACAAAGAAGCAGAGACGAAGCAATCTCTCTCTCGCTTTAGTGATATTTTGCTTCTTGGCCATGATTGGGCTGAAGATCAAGAGAGATTGATTAGTTTGCTAACCATACTTGAATCAGAAGGTGAAATTGATTGCGATAGCAAACCAAGAATTGGAGTCATCGGTAGTAGGAGTAAGTGGCAATCATTTGAGTCTGAATGCTTGAATGCCGGTATCTCTCAACAATCCTTGGATGAAATTCAATGCCCTATTGGATTGAGCATTGGTGCTGAAACACCCGAGGAAATCGCAATTGCAGTAATTGCACAAATCCTATCCACGCACAAGGGAGTCGACCATTCACAACCTACTTGGCGAAGTAAGCAGTAATTGAACTATTTTTGTTGGATTATGCCTCTCAATACTTGAGTGCAACCTGTTGATAAAGTATCGCCAATCTGGCAATAGTATGACCACTCTCCATTCACACCATGACAAGCGATGGATTATTCTTGGTATTATGAGTCTCAGCCTCGTTATCGTCATGCTCAACAATGTCACACTTAACGTAGCATTACCTAACTTAGCACTTGATTTGAAACTCAAATCAAATAGTGAAATGCAGTGGATTGTAGATGCATATGCGCTTATATTCGGTGGAACTCTATTGGTGATGGGCTATCTTGGAGACCGTTTTGGTCGTAGAAGTGCCTTACAATTAGGTCTAGTGATATTAGCAAGTTCAGCAGGTTGGGCGGCATTTTTTGCTGAAACAGCAAACCAGGTAATCGCTGCTAGAGCGTTGATGGGGTTAGGAGCGGCATTGGTAATGCCCGCTACACTTTCGATTGTAATTGTTGTATTTCCTAAAGAAGAACGCGGTAAGGCAATTGGTATATGGGCTGCAATGGCAGGAATCGGTGCCCCGATTGGATTGCTTGTTGGAGGGTATATCATGGAACATTACGATTGGCAGACTGTGTTCTTAATCAATATACCAATCATTATATTGGCACTTATTATTGGGGCAATATTTGTTCCCGAATCTAAGGAAGCAAAAACGACACCACTAGATTGGTTCGGTTCATTATTATCAATTTTAACTTTAAGCGCAATTCTCTATGGGATTATAGAAGGCCCAAATTTAGGATGGAATAGTAACGAGGTAATCGCTGCCTTTGTAATAGGAATACTTTCACTAATAGCATTCATTAAATGGGAGAAAAAGACGGAATATCCAATTTTGCCGATGTCCTTTTTCTCAAATAGGGGATATACAGTGGGTCTTGTGGCTATTGGTCTAGCATTTTTCGTTATGTTTTCATTTATGTTTATGCAGATGCTGCATTTTCAATTGGTCAGAGGATATTCACCACTTGAAGCCGCCATTCGTTTCTTCCCATTACCCTTTGGTCTAATGCCAGCAGCAGCCAATAGTGATAAATTAGTTTCAAAATTTGGAGTTAATCGGGTAGTAGGAACTGGATTACTATTAGTGACCTTGGCTTTGGCAATCTTTTCACAAGTTTCAATGGATACGCCTTACATCACATTGGCGATGATGTTTTGGTTCCTCGGTTTAGGGATGGGATTGACTATGGCTCCATCAACAACGGTCGTCATGGATGCAATACCTGAAGATAAGGCTGGAGTCGGTAGTGCTACCAATGATGCTAGTCGAGAAGTTGGAGGTGCATTAGGAATTGCAATCGGAGGCAGTGCATTGAATGAATTATATCAAAGAACCATCGTAATTCCAGAGGGTCTTGAATCTTATACAACTCTAATCAACAGATCCTTCCCAGAAGCGATAAGACTTGGCCGACAACTAAAGATGGAAGGGAATCCTGCAGGCGAGATTTTGATTGAAAATGCTCGCTTTGCATTTATTGAAGGAATGCAAGCATCATCCCTTATTGCAGGAATTATAGCTTTGACTGCATCAATATTTGCTTATCGAATGATGCCTAAAAAGGTCATTATCAGCGAAGTTAAGCAGTTGGAAGAGGATGAATAATATTTCAGATCTTATCTCGCCTATTGTGAGACCTTGAATAGTTCATTTCTAAAGTATTTTAATTCCTCAATCGACTCTAGAATATCGTCAAGAGCCAGATGGCAACCTTTCTTTTGGAAACCTTCAATCTGCGGATACCATCGTCTTGATAATTCCTTAATGGTTGAGACATCTATCATTCTATAGTGTAAATATTTTACTAATTGCTTCATCTCCTTTTCCATGAACTTACGGTCATTCCAAATTGAATTACCACATAATGGTGCAACACCTTCATCAACCCATTTTGAGATGAATTGTAGCGTTTGCCTTTCTGCTTCCTCAAGCGAAACAGAATTATTACGAACTCTATCCACTAAGCCACTTTGGTTGTGATGGCTGGTATTCCATTGATCCATATTTGCCAATAATTGTTCATTGACAGAGATTGCTAAATTTGGTCCTTGGGCAATAATATTCAATTCACTATCGGTTATTACGGTCGCAATTTCAATGATGGACTCAGTTTCGATGTCCAATCCAGTCATTTCTAGGTCTATCCATACCATGCGCTGTGACCTTTCGTCCATGCTGAAGCCATGAGGCTTGACCCTTTCAATTAGGCGTAGTGTTGAAGAAGGACACATTTGAGGCAAGAGCATGTCCGGTGATAGCATAGATGATATTGCTGACGCGATAATCGTAATTGGTCCAAGCCCTAGTAAGAAAATGCTCGGCGCATTGCTATCGACAATGCTTCTGTCATCGATTGTGCTAGGGTTTGCAATGAATACCGATCCCGATGTGGATAATGGAACAAGTGGAGAGGGAGCCGAAAAAGACCAATGGCGGTCATTTTCAGTAGTAGCACCAATCGATACCGGAATCAATGTCTACCACGAACATTTCCGTAATAATGAAACTCTACCAGCATGGCTAGGTCAGCAACTGGGTGTTACAATCACCTGTAATCTAACCTTTGAAGGTTCATACCAAGAGATGGTCGATGCCGATAGAGAGAGTTGTTGGGACCTAATTGGTTCCGATGATGTCGTTTACTTTGAAGGAACTAGAATTTTCGGCCAATCACCTGATTGGACTGAAGGCGATGGAACTCCAATCTTGGATGACCCAGATGATGGGCATGGCTCAGCGGTTACCGGAGCAGTAGTAAATGCAAATCCAAATGTAATCATTTTCTTCGTGGAGGGATTCAGTACCGAAGCAGTACTTGCAGCGGCCAACCAACCACTTGTTGATGTCATAACAACTTCATTCGGAGCACCTGGTTCTCTTCCAGTTCCTGGGATTGAATTAGGCACCAAAGAAGCAGTAGTGGCTCAAATGAAACTTCATGCTGGTGCAGCTGACAATTCACCATCTCCCGCTGTACAGGATGCAACAGCAGGACCGCCATGGAGTATTGGTATTGCAGGTTATGCTGAAGAAGGAGATGACCAAAAGGAAATAATGTCTGGTTCATATCCTGATATTTCTGCGGACTGGACTCAGGTATTACCTAATCACCAAGATGTTGATGGTTATCATGAGACTTCTGGTACTTCCTTTGCGACCCCAAGAACTGCTGGAATCATTTCCTTTGTATTAGAGGAATTGAGGGGCCAATTTTCAGATGATGGTAGCGGCGCTTCCCCTTCCAATAGATCTGGAAATTTAGTCAATGGAACTGACGCTGAAGGCAATCCGGTTCAGATTAAGAATTATGATGTCCGTGAAGCGATAAACTTGAGCGCTTGGTATCCCGATTTGGATTGGGACCCGACCAGTGGTACAATGCCAATTTCTCCGATAGCACCTTGCACTCAAACAGGGTGGGGGTTGATGAATTTGAGTAATATTGAACCAATTATTAAACATCTAAATGGTAGTCAAGAACTACCATCAAGGGCCTCAGACATTGTTCTTTGTATGCAAATAAACCAACAAGCGAGAGAGGCATACTGGGGCGCTTATCCCAGTATTCAAAATCTAATGGTTACACCTAGGACAGCCGCAGGGGATGAAGGCGCAACCACTCGTGATTGAGCCTAATCATTCATTCTCGAAATTCAGCATAACTTGTCCATAAGGAGAGAATCCCAGTACTGGCTTGAACCCTTCATGTGGAGTATTATTAATCGAATTCAAGATATTCTGAACAACGTCACCAGGTAGTCTAATTGCAAATCCTTCCGTAGTCTCAATCAATCCACCGTGAATTACAGGAGGTTCTACTATCACTGCTGCAGGTATAGGCTTGGCAACAACCGGTGCTTTATCGACAACGATTATCTCTTCAACGAGTTTTGGTTGTGTTTCTTGTTGAATCATTATTTCCTTGGAAGCTTGAAGAAGACCGCTTTGGCTTTGTTCTTCAGCGACATAAATTTCACCTTCATCACCAATTCTTTGGCTGAACATTGCACCATAACCGAATCCAAGTATCCCTAGGAATACATATCCAAGTGCAGTGAAAATATCAGAATCCAATGAATTGGCGAAAATGAATGCTGTAACCAGTGAACCGAATCCTCCAAAACCTCTTCTCCACCGTGCATCATTTTCCTTAGAAAATCCTTGAATAGCAACCAATGTGAAGAGAATAGTCATTATCAGCCAAGAAAATGAATCAAGATTTGTATCTGCAAATGCATACCATGTACCTGAAATCGCCGATAGTAAACCACCCATTCCCAAGTAGTCCATGAAATCTAAGAATTCATTATCATCATCCCAATTGAAAGTCTGCCATTCGTAAACTGTATCATTTTGGGTTGAGAAGTAGATTAGGACTCCTCCTTCTAGTGCCATCAATAATCCAACGATTAATTGTCCAAAATCGTCAGAAACAATATTTGCTTCATTCAAACTATTTGCTATTGAAATACCATGCAATAATGGCATTATTAATAGTCCATTTGTACTACCTTTGCGAATTGCGATATAAGTTACCCAAACAGAAGCAATAACAGGGCCAATCCCTACTGCAACATCAAACGACAACAAAAACGCAGCAATGCCCATAATTCTTAGCGCATCCGAAATTTGTGTTCTTCCTTCTTGAGTAGTTATTGAAATCATTTGATCAGGTTGATGAATGCCGGTCATCTCCTCACACTTTGAATATAACCAATTAGTCATCTCCATAGTTGATAGAGATAGTGTGAATAATGCTGTGGTAATGGCGGTCCAACCAAATACTTCACCATCACTTAATTCGGAGAAATTAGAGTCACTCCCTATTCCCCAAAGCAGTGAGAAGAAAAATATAATCGGCATTGCAGGAATGTATGAAACCTTACCTCTGTAAATAGCACTTCCAGTCAACATTATTGTGAAAATCGTTGGAAGCCAAGATGCATCGGGCATTGCAGCGATCAAGCCTACTGCAAACCAAGCCATTGAGCCCCACCATGGCAATTGAGTTTCTCTTTCACTCTCCATTTCTCGAGTTGCCATTATCCAAACGATTCCCATTTGGATTGCAATTATCCATCCACTGATATTTGCAATGGTGAAGAATCCATATTCAACAGTGATATCCATCGCATCTAGAATTGTATTGGCTAACCCGAATTCTTCAACCCAGGTAGTTCCAATAAAAGCGAAAATTATTGGAGATGCCATTAACAACATATTATGTCTATGCTTAATCGCCCTAAAGGTGGCCAATACAAACATGCTGATGAGAAGTAAACCTCCTGAACTATCCATCATTGCAAGCACAAGAAGTCCAGCCAATGCAGCAACATCTGCATTCTTGGATAATACTTCAACATCGATTCCCCGCTTATTTATTTGAGAATTAACAATGAATGGTGCAGTTATTAAAATCAAATCTAGGACAATGGCAGAAGGTATCAATCCACCCAAATCCGCGACTTGAATCTCAGTTGTACCTGCTCTTGCTAATTGCATCTTGATGGCCATTGGAACAGCCATTAAGACCAACATCCAAACACCCGCAGACCTAGTAAAGGAACTTATTTTGTCAAGTGCAAGGACCTCCGTTACTAATATTCCAACTGGGATTGTCAACAATATTACCCACATTGGGTTTTCAGCGAACTTCACGATATCTACTTCAGTTATTGCTATGGTCATCAGTATCAAAGGGATAATCACACTGATTCTCGCTAAAGAACTCCATGACTTTGATAGCCAATTTTGTTCAAATTCAATGAGGTATTGATCATTTTGGTTATCAACTTCAATCCATGCATTCAATTCGACGTCAAATGTAGTAGATTTCTTTTTAATTGTCTGCCAATTCAACAACATCCCTATATCAAATTCAATTTCTCGTCCAATTCTTAACAGGAAATAAGTTCCAAGTCCCAATACCATCAATGAGATATTGAAGCCAGATAGTAGTTCATCAAAAGATGTTTCAGGTAAATTCAACTTTCCAAATATTGCCAAAAGTAGAGTTGCACCAAGAGCAATTATTACGGTTTGTGTTGATTCCTTTCGATCTTTAAATGCGCCGGATTTAGTGGCCATATTTAGGCTGGTACTTGCTATGTACAAGATATATGCAACGAATACCCAAGGTAAGAACCATTCCTCAGCCCCTAATATGGCTCGGGATAACGTGACTCCTGTTACGACTGATAGGTGAGCCCATGAGGAGATTTTCTTCTGTCTGAAACCCGCTTCAGCAATAACTACTAGAGTTATTGGAATTAGATAATGCATATATGATATTGAAAATGAATCAGCATAAGCGATTTCATTTATTCGAGCTATTGAATCTGTCATGAAAAAGGATACTGCTAACATGGCGACAGTTAAATCAGCAACCCATTTCCTTGCATTTTTATTGATGAATAACATGTAAGGAATCATTGCCAATGTGATAATCCAAGGAATAATATTGGACTCAGGGGGTAAAAAGAATAAGGAAAATGCCAAACCAATAGGCATCCATGGCACTCTGCGTTGCATTACCGCAGGGAAATATGCGATCAGGACAGTGACCCACAACATTACGGGTAGGGTCAAATGGTCTCCCAAGAGTCCAAGATTTTCAGACTTTAGTGGGCCGATGACCAAGTTTAACTCTTCAACACGGGCAATAAACATTGCAACTAAAACTTCACCAACCAATAGCACACTTGCTTTCTGCATCAAATCAGAACGCAATTCTTGCTTTGAAGCATAGTAGCCTTGAATCGCAATAATGAATATCAATAACGATAATGCACCACCCTCGCCTCCAGGTGGAGCATTTGTGTTGAATAATTCGTATAGAATAGGCACTATCCCTGAAACGATTGCAGCAACGAAGAAGTGCATTGATTTATTTGAACGTAAGGCCGCTTCCATGCTGACGAAAGAGAGTATGATTATGGCAATACCTAACTCGTAAGATACTTCGTTATTGGACCACTCAATCCAAGGTCCTACACCGGTAATCATCAATGCCAGTGGGCCATAAATAGCAACCCCCCAGCCAAATGTTGTTGCACCTTTGTATCTATTGAGAAGTTTGATTTCCCCATACAACAGGGCAATTACAGCCACTACTTGCACATATATTCCATTTGCATTGGGTTGCCAATCCGCTCCATCAGACACATATGTGTTCGGGTTTCCAAACAGTTCAAGATCTAATGTTCCAGTAGCGAA
>ERZ1046740.3052-NODE-3052-length-10298-cov-5.512350_pt1 | contig 10298 bp, 10 predicted proteins | sample MGYA00383093_ERZ1046740 | MGnify/ENA primary metagenome ERZ1046740 (study PRJEB29581, sample SAMEA5548363) | metagenome | biome: marine; feature: coastal; material: water | depth 25 m | study: Short-term variability in the microbial, nano- and picoplankton...
ACCTGGCCAGTGAAGACTCTATCGCCAGGCAGGTAAAGCTGCTGCAGGACTTGCTACGACCTGACTAGGCTCTTATTCAACTGCATCCAGAAATCGCCCGACAATGCCGTTGAAAAGGGAAGGCTGTTCAACGTGCAGCCAGTGCCCGCAACCGGGCATTACCTTCATTTGCGCGGCGGGAAACAACCGCAAAACCTCCGCCCGGTGCTCCGGAAGTATGTAGTTGGACTCACCCCCTTTGACGAACTGTGCCGGCCCGGTGAACGGATTCCCAGGCCCCGGCGGCAGCCGTACCGCAGCATAGTTGCGCTTGATGCCCTCCAGGTTGAAGCGCCAGCGGTAAACACCGTCACCCTCAGCCCGCAGGCTCATCAACAGGAATTGCACCACGCCGGATTCGTCCAGATGAGCTGACATTATCGTTGCCGCCTCTTCCCGCGAGGTGCACTGGGCAGCCGCTACCGCATCCAGGGCCTTGAACACGGCATCATGACGGGGCTCATAGGTAACCGGGGCAATATCGGCAACCACCAGCGCTTTTACCCGCTGGGGGTGTGTCAGGGCCAGCTGCATGGCAAGCTTGCCACCCAGGGAATGGCCCACAAATAGGGCTTGAGGGGTTGATGAGGCATCCAGCCAGTTGACCAGGGTGGCGGTCATCGCAGCGAGGCTGGAGTCCTCCTGCCACTGGGAGCGACCATGGTTGGGCAAGTCCAGGCTGAATACCCGGTAACGGTCTCTCAGGGAGCGCGCCAGGGCACCCAGGTTACTGCCAGCGCCAAACAGCCCGTGCAGGAGCACCACCGGCGGCCCCTGGCCTGATTCACTACTGTGCAGATTCACTAAACCTGGTTCCACTCCCTTTTCAACCCTCAATTACACTGTCTGTGCTGTGCCATTGATTAGATTTTGCTACCATGCGCACCACTATAACGGAATGGACTTACCCATGCGCCACCTGAACCTGCTTACTGCCACCCGCTGTGTCGCGCTTGCGCTAGTGGGGGCAATAGTCGCCGCTTGTAGCGGCACTGCCAGCTACAACCCCACCGTATTCCAACACGAGCTCAATAAAGAGCGCCTGGCAAAGAACGAAATCAAGACCGTAGTAATCCCGCATATCAACCTGGGTACACCCTCGCGTAACTACCTGGCCAAGGAGGCACCGCGCGTAGATGGCTATGTCAGTTCCTACCTGAAGGAAAACGGCTTTAAAGTGATTCCGCAAAGAGAGTTTACGCAACACTGGAACACCGGTGTACGTGCTTATGGCGACCCGGTAGACCCCACCAGCGGCAAGATGAACATGAAGACCTTCGCCCAGATTATGCATAGTGTGCGCGACCAGATGAAAGACTCTGGCCTCGATGCCTTCATCTTTACCGACATACTGGAGTTTGAAGTACCCTTCTCGGGCGGCCTGAAGCACCTGGCGCGCTGGGACGGCGTATCTCGCAAGCCTTCACTTCAGGGCCCGGGCGACGGCGTTTCCGCAGACTTCGACTGGAATACCCCTGCAGCAGTGGCCTCCTTGCAGGTCAGCATCTTCGACATGGAGTTGCAGCGCGTGTTTATCAGCCGCGGCGGAATGGAAGCCACAGATGCTATCGACACCCGCTCTTCCAGCGGCCGCTACACCCGGCGTCGCAATATCCTGGAAAACAAGGATCAGGTATCAGAAGGCATCCAGCTGGCTTTCCACCCATTTATCGTAATGGAAAAGTGGCCCGGTAACCCCTGATACCTAATACCTGATACTTAGGAGCGCGGTGCAATCAGCTCAGGACAGGACTTCCAGGCCGCGCTCTATACACCACATGGCAGAAAGACTCCCCAGCACATAAACCGGCACCCAGCGCAGGCGATCCTGCCAGGTTGCCAGCGGCTTCCTGACAACAAACCAGACCGCCAGAATGAGCAGGATGAAGGCTATTTGGCCGATCTCAATCCCCACATTAAAGAACAGCAGTGCCAAAGGAACATTGTCCTGAGGGAGACCTGTTTCGGCCAGTGCGCCCGCAAAGCCCATCCCGTGCAACAGGCCAAACCCTCCTGCCAACCACCAGGGGTTGCGCCACAATAAATCGTTCCTTTCCCGCCGTGTGAGCTCAACTGCCAGTACGAAAATACTCAGGGCAATGGTGAATTCCACCAGGGCTACCGGGTAATCAAAGAACCCCAGGGTAACCAGCGAAAGGGTAATACTGTGGCCGAAAGTAAACGCGGTTATAGTCCATAGCAACCGCTTGCCGCCACCCACCAGCAACAACAGGCCAAATACGAATAACAGGTGATCTATACCGCCCCAGATATGCTCCATGCCCAGCCAGGTGTAATCTGAGGCCACCTCACCGCTACTGGATTCGGCGGGGATCACAAACTCAGGATGTTCGGCATTCAACACCTGTTGGTACTGGCGCCCATCCACCAGACTTACCATCACCATGGCAGAAGCCTGGTTCGCTCCCAGGCCCGTTACTCCAAGAGTCTCCCCCACCAGGCCATCTGCCCCCAATTGCGGACACCTCATCTGCCAGCTGGAGACTTTGCCGGTACCTTCCATCTGCACCGGTGTACTTTGGGTAATCTCACAACCTTCAGGCCAGCTAGGTGTTAACGGAATACTGCTGGTGCCCTGCGCCGGTGTTTTCCACACCATGTGATATTGCTGTGGCCCTATCTCATTCACCTTGAGCAAAGAAGGTGCAAAGCGGTGAGCCTGGGCAAGCTGGCTGATTAACAGCCCAGCAGTCAGACAAAGAAGAATACGCATGGCCTTCATAGTCTCACCTCGTAGTCTTCCCGTAATTTCGTGATGCCCTCTCGTAGCGCGGCAGACCTCTCCCGGGATTCAAGGTCCCGCAACAATTGGGGCCGGACCTCCTCCAGGGTGGCGTCCCGCGCCTGCTCAATGTCACTAACCCACACATAATGCTGGCCATAGGTGGAGCGTATAGGGCCCACCCAGGACTGTGCTTGTGGTTCGGTCTCTACCAGGTTTTTCACAAAGGCACCGCCAAAGTGACGCGCCAACTGGTCTGGGGTCTGGCGGTTGAACCGATAGCCCGGCAGAAACGGCGAGCTTAGCTGGCGTGCATCGGTGGCGTTCAGCTGCTGCTCGGCGATCTGGGCTATAACCACTTCGATCTCGTCCTCTCGGTCGCGATTAAAATACAAGTGTTCTATTGAGTAACGAGGTGGTCGCTGCAATTCCTCGCTGCGCTTTTCAAACTCCGCAAGCAGCTCATCCTCTGTAGGGGCCGCCGGTGGATTGGCCGCCAACATTAACTGCTCCATCACCTGAATCAGGCGCCGTTTGACCACCTCGTCACCAAGATGAAGACGCATATCCAGTGCCTGTTCATACAGTTCCTGGTCAGTTTTACCTTCCCCCAACTGTAGAAAGCGCATATTGCGCAGCAAACGCTGGTAAACCACCGTGTCGTACAGGTGCAGGTCCAACTCTACAGCGCGCTGGAACATCATGTCCCGGTCCAGTTCCGCTGCGATCATACGCTGCAGTTGCTCTTCACCGGGAACGCGGCCTACGCTGGCAAACCACTGCTGCTGCAGGGCTTCGATACGCGCTTCTCCCAGGGGGCCGACAACCGGCATGGGTTCAGGGAAGAACTTGCCCTGCAGGTAAAACAGGCCCAACCCCAGCACAATAAAATGCAGCCAGGGCCGCTTAAGGCCGGATAAAAATTTCATCGGGGTTTCCGTTAGTCTTCGTATTGGGCGGTTTTCTTTTCAACCTGGGCCATCATGCCCGCCTGAAGATCTGCAGCGCTGAGCATGCCGGAGTTCCAGGTGGCGATATAGTTGAGTCCGTCCTGCACCGAGTGGTCTCTGGAGTAGAGAATCATTTCCTTGCTGCCGCGCACGGCCAATGGTGATTTACTGGCGATATCCCGGGCTATGGCAGTCACCTCCCTCAGCAATGTATCCCGGTCTTGGTAAACACGGTTTACATAGCCTACTTCCTTCGCTTCCTGGGCTCTCAGGTCACGCCCGGTATAGGCCAGTTCACGTACCACGCCATCGGGGATTATGCGCGGCAGGCGTTGCAGGGTACCCACATCGGCAGTCATGCCAATATCAATTTCCTTGATTGAAAAAACTGCATCTGCACTGGCGTAGCGGATATCGGCACAGCAGGTCATATCCACGCCCCCGCCAATACATTTGCTGTGTATGGCGGCCAATACCGGCTTGCGGCACCGCTCAATGGCACTCAGGTTGTCCTGCAATCGTAAAATGGTGCGGCGCAGGAATTCAGCCCGACGACCAGGCTCTTCTGATTCACCGTGCAGTGAGCCAAACATTCCAAGGTCCAATCCCGCGCAGAAGTGTTTGCCATTTGCCGCCAGTACAACGACTCGCACAGCTGACTCCGCGTCCAACCACTCGAAACAGGCCTGCAACTCTTCCCACATGGCGGCATTCATGGAATTGGCCTTGTCCGGGCGATTCAGGTAGACGGTGGCGACATGCTCTGAGAATTCCAGGGCAAGGGTTTCATAGCTTGGAAGTGTAATGCTCACGAGTTTTCCTATGTCAATTTCAAAAGTTTGGGAGCTTACCAGTTAGACACAAAGTCGGCAGTACTCAGCGCTGGCAGTGGTTTGGCCTTGCCCTCTCTGGTGCCCAGGTAGATAAAACCGATAATCTCTTCATCCGGGGAAAGGTCAAGGGCATTCATTACCTTGCGGTCGAAAGCCGGGTCGCCTGTACGCCAGACACCGGCAAAGCCCATAGCATCTGCTGCCAGTAAAATAGCGTAGGCGGCACAACCTGCTGAAAGGCGCTGTTCAGCATGGGGGACTTTAGGGTGTTCTGTCAGCTCCACCGTCGCCACAAGTATCAGGGGTGCGCGCAGGGGCGCGTTGCGGGCCTTGCTACAGGCTGCCTCATCGGCGTCAGGGTTGCGTTGCAGCAGTGCTTGCTCCAGCACCAGACCAAAATCTGCCCGGCGCTCTCCCGCTATGGCAATAAAGCGCCAGGGACGCAACCAGGCATGATCGGGTGCGCGCAGCGCGGCCTTTAACATTTCTGCCAATTGCTGGTCCGATGGCGCAGGCGCGGTTAACCGGGGCGCAGAATTACGCTGTTGTAAAAACTGTAGGTTGTCGTTCATGAATTGCACGGGCCGATCAGGGAAGGCTACATTCTACCCACCATGGATGCAGATGTAACCGTCTTTCAGGGAGAAGGTCCCACCAGTATATTTATAAAGCCCGCATCGCCTGGAACCGCGTCCACGTCATCACACCACTGGGACAGCTCCTCGGCGGAGCTGGTCACCAGCCGGTGCTCAATGTGGTCAATAATCCACATGGGCTGGCCCAGTCTTGCAAGTAGTGTTATCAAATGGCGGCCACTGGCACCGGCCTTGCGCAAAGATAGCGGAGTCAGTTCGATAATAATTCTTACTGGATCTGTCAGTTCGGCTAGAAACGGCATCAGACCGGACATTACATCGAACTCTGAGCCCTGGGTATCCACCTTCAGTAAATCCAGCCGGGATAGCCTGCTGGACAGGTACTCACTACCGTTAAGCAATTGGATCGGGATGCTGCCCCGCTCTTCTTCATCGTCACTGTAGATCTGGTGATCACCCAGGTTGTCTTCGTTAAGATAAAGTCGGCCTTGGGCCTCAGTGTTGGCAAGGCCTGCCTCTTCCAGGTGAATCACATCAGCAAAACCGTTGAGCACGGCGCTTTCACGCAGCAGGCGGCAATTCTCCCGCTCTGGCTCAAAGGCAAGCACCTGGCCCTCACTGCCTACCACGCTGGCGGCGATAATAGAGAAGTAGCCGATATTGGCGCCCACATCCACAAACACACTACCCGGGCGCAGAATATCCAGCACAAGCGAGGTCTCGTAGGGCTCCCAGATACCCTCCTCTCGTATTCGCCGGGACACATGGAGATCCTGCTCACCGTGTATATGAAGCTTCAGAGGCCGATGAATTTCAGGAATGCGCAACTGCGCAAGGACAATCATGCTTTACCTTAACCGCTCAGTGAGTTTTTACTTTTAGCTCATCGCAGCGCTCGCAGCGATATATCGTCACCAGCTTGCCCTGCTTTACATCAAACTGTTTGGCCTTGTCTACCACCCACTTGTGATGCCCGTGACGACACAGGGTTTTCCCCTTGTGTTTCTCTTTTAGAGAGGGCTTTTCAAAGGGGAGAATATCTCCCACTAGAGCAGGGTACGCTGCAGCGCATTGTTCCAGGAGGCCATACGCTCGCGTCGGGCAGGTGCTTTCATCTGTACCGTAAACTCCTGTTCCGCCTGCCAGATTTTGCGAATCTGCGATGGGCTCTCCCACAGGCCCGCTCCCAAACCCGCCAGGTAACAGGCGCCGGCTACGGTAGTTTCGATCACCTGCGGCCTGATCAACTTGCGACCCAACACATCCGCCTGAATCTGCATTAACAGGTTATTGGCACAGGCGCCGCCATCTACCCTCAGCGGCTTCATGCGTTTGCCCAGGTCGTTCTCCATGGCTTGCAGAATATCTGCATTCTGCAGGGCCATGGCATCAAGGGTTGCTCTGGCGATATGACCGCGCTCACTGCCCCGGGTGAGGCCACTGAGATTACCCCGGGCCTCGGGAGCCCAGTGCGGCGCGCCCAGACCGGTAAGAGCCGGTACAAACTCTACACCACCGTGATCGTCTACTTCCTGTGCGAGCGCTTCGATATCCGGTGCCCGTTTGATGATTTTCAGGCCGTCGCGCAACCATTGAACCGCTGCGCCGCACACGAAAGCACCACCTTCCAGTGCATATACGGGCTTGCCCTTTTCACCAAGCTGCCAGGCAACCGTGGTGAGCAAGCCGGATTTTGAGTGCAAAATTTCCGAGCCGGTATTCATCAGGATGAAAGAGCCGGTACCAAAGGTACATTTAGCATCGCCCACCCCGAAACAGGCCTGGCCAAACAAAGCAGATTGCTGATCACCGGCCACACCTGCAACAGGAATCCCGTCGGGCAACCCTGCCACGCCCTTGGTGTGACCAAGCACTGCGCTGGAAGGAGCGATCCCGGGAAGAATATCTGCTGGCACCTCAAACAAATCCATCAACTGCTTATCCCAACGTCCTGTCTTCAGGTTCATCAGGGAGGTACGTGAAGCGTTGGAAACGTCAGTAACATGCGCCTGCCCGGCGGTAAGCTGCCAGATCAGGAAGCTGTCGATAGTACCTCCTGCAACCCTGCCCGCTTTGTGCAGCCGGGAAATACCAGGGGTGTTTTTCAGTAACCAGCGGTACTTGCTGGCAGAAAAATAAGGATCCAGCACCAGGCCGGATTTTCGTTTCACTGCCTTTTCGTGGCCCGCTTTCTTTAGCGCCTCGCAAAAATCAGTGGTGCGTCGGCACTGCCAGACAATGGCGTTATTAAGCGCCTCGCCGGTCTGGCGATCCCATAGCAGTGTGGTTTCACGTTGATTGGTAATACCAATAGCGGCAATGTCAGAAGGCTTACAGATTTTGCGCCGCATCAGGGTGCGAATAGCCTTTTGCACGCTGGCCCATATATCCGCCGGGCGATGCTCTACCCAGCCGGGCCTGGGGTATATCTGGGGAAATTCGTAATTAACGCTGCCGCGTAATTTTCCCTTGTGATCCATCAGGGCCACGGTACTACCCGTGGTCCCCTGATCAATCGCCAGAACAAAACTGGGCATGCTTACTCTCCGTATCCCTCTACTGCCTTGATTTCGAGGAAATCAGTAAAGCCGTGATGCCCCCATTCGCGACCGTTGCCGGATTGTTTGAAGCCACCAAAGGGAATAGCGAAACCACCTGCGGCACCATTGATGTGGACGTTGCCTGCACGAATACGTGAAGCCACATCCCTGGCATGATTGATATCGCCGCCCTGCACATAACCAGCCAGGCCATAAGGTGTGTCGTTGGCAATGCGTATGGCTTCCTCTTCAGTCTTGTAGGGAATCATGGTGAGTACCGGGCCGAAAATCTCTTCAGCGGCGATAGTCATCTCGTTATTCGCTTCAGAGAAAACAGTGGGACGAATGAAGTAGCCCTTGTCGATACCCTCAGGACGACCGGGACCGCCGGTTACCAATTTGGCGCCCTCTTCAATACCCTTCTCGATAAGGCTCTGGATCTTGTTGAACTGCACCTCGGAAACAACGGGGCCCATGGTGGTGCCTTCGGCAGTCGGGTCACCGACAACAACAGTCTCTGACACTTTAGCTGCAATCTGCTCCGCCTCTGCCAGCTTCGCTGCGGGAACCAGCATACGCGAGGGCGCATTACAGGACTGCCCGGTGTTCGTGTACATATGCATTACACCGCCGGTAACGGCCGCTTCCAGGTCAGCGTCATCGAGAACAATGTTCGGAGATTTACCACCCAACTCCTGGGCAACGCGTTTCACGGTGGGCGCTGCATTTTGCGCCACCAAAGTTCCGGCGCGGGTAGACCCGGTGAAAGACATCATATCTACCTGTGGGTGCCTGGACAGGGCTGTACCGACTACAGGCCCGTCGCCGTTAAGCATGTTAAATACACCAGCCGGCACGCCCGCTTCGTGCATTACCTGGGCAAACAGATAGCCAGACATGGGTGCTACCTCACTGGGCTTGAGCACCATGGTGCAACCTACAGCCAGTGCGGGAGCGACCTTGCAACTGATCTGGTTCACAGGCCAGTTCCAGGGGGTAATCAGACCGCATACACCTATAGGCTCGCGGAAAATGCGATGCTCGCCCATGTCTTCTTCAAACTCAAAGGTCTTGAGAACCTTGACCGCTTCTTGCAGGTGACCCAGGCCACAAAAGGCCTGAGCACCTGTTGCCAGCTCCTGGGGAGCGCCCATTTCTTCGCGAATCGCATCGGCAATATCGTTGTAGTACTTCTGGTAAACCTCGGCGCAGCTTTCCAACAGCTCTATTCGCTCCTGGCGCGTGGTGCGACTGAAACTCTCAAAAGCGGCACTGGCAGCAGCCACTGCCCTGTTCACATCTTCCTCGCTGCCAAGGGATATCTGCGCGCAGACTTCCTCGGTAGCAGGGTTGATTACATCAAGATCATTGGGGGTGACCGGGTCTACCCACTCGCCATTAATGTAGAACTGCTTGTACTCGCGCATACTGCCACTCCATAAATGATTTACCAAAAAAGGGGGCTAAGTGTAGCACCGTATTCAGCTATGGGTAGTCCCCCGAAGTGGGTGTTATACTGCGCGCCCTCAAACGACTGGCAAACAGGAGAGTCACCTTGGATCAGGAAGAATTAACGCTGTTTCGCGATATGGCCAAGCGCGCTTTCGAGCAGGAAATCTCACCACACTACGAGCAATGGGAGGAGCAGCACATTGTTCCCCGCGAGCTGTGGAACACCCTGGGCAGTGCCGGCCTGTTATGCCCGGATATTTCTGAGGAATTTGGTGGCGCCGGCGCCAGCCCACTGGTGACCTTCGCCATGATTGAAGAAATCTCCCGCATGGGTTTCGGCGGTTTCGCCTCTGGCTATGGCATTCACTCCAACATCGTCGCCCCCTACATCGAGCACTTTGGCTCAGAAGAACAAAAGCAGCGCTGGTTACCGGGAATGGTTACCGGGGACGTGGTTGGCGCTCTGGCGATGACAGAACCAGGTGCGGGTTCTGATGTGCAGGGTATTCGCACCAATGCGGTTGCCGACGGTGACGAGTGGATTCTCAACGGCTCGAAAATTTTTATTACCAACGGTATTCACGCAGACCTGGTAATCGTCGCTGCCATTACCGACCCCGGAAAAGGTGCCAAGGGTACCTCCCTGTTTCTGGTAGATGCCTCTCTGGCGGGCTTTGAGAAGGGCAAGAAAATTGAAAAAATCGGCCAGCACGCGTCCGATACCGCTGAGTTGTTTTTCCAGGATGTTCGCCTGCCTGCTGAGGCGCTGCTGGGTGAACTGAACAAGGGCTTCGTGATCATGATGCAGGAGCTGCCACGGGAGCGCCTGGGTATTGCCGCGCAAGCTGTGGCCGCCGCCGAAGGTGCCCTGGACCTCACCATCGATTATGTTCAGGAACGCAAGGCCTTCGGCCAGTCAGTCGCCAGTTTCCAGAACACACGGTTCAGCCTGGCAGACGTAAAAATCGAAATCGAGATCAACCGCGCTTATTACGAGAAATGCGCCGCGGCCTATAGCCGAGGTGAAATGGGTGCCGATGAAGCTGCGGTACTCAAATATGCCTCTACCGAAATGCAGTGCCGCACCATAGACCAATGCCTGCAGTTATTTGGCGGCTATGGCTATACCGCTGAGTATCCAATTT
>ERZ1046740.3053-NODE-3053-length-10294-cov-6.310284_pt1 | contig 10294 bp, 11 predicted proteins | sample MGYA00383093_ERZ1046740 | MGnify/ENA primary metagenome ERZ1046740 (study PRJEB29581, sample SAMEA5548363) | metagenome | biome: marine; feature: coastal; material: water | depth 25 m | study: Short-term variability in the microbial, nano- and picoplankton...
TATCAACTATCAACTATCAACTATTAGTGTAGTTACTTTTGTTATGTATATTTTTTATACTTATTTTGATATTGGAATCGCGCCAAACATATTAAATATTGAAAGTAATACTCAATATTTGGAATGCTTTTTTATTGGTATTTTGGCTGCTTTTATTAATTTTAAGAATTTTAAAATACGTTTCCTTGATAAAAAGATAATTTTTATATTGTGGTCAATTTTGATTATATCTCTTCTCTTTATTTCAAAATCCGGAATATTAATAAGTGGCAATGAAATCTTTTACCAGCTAAGATCTTTAACAATTATTTATGCAGTGTTTTTTGGGCTAACTTTAGTATATACTTCCAACAATCAGATTAGTTTTTTTTCTAATAGGTTTCTTGTCTATACTGGAAAAATCGGATTCAGTCTTTATTTGTTACATCTTCCAGTAATTTCCATAGTAAATAAGATGGATTTTTATGATTACACAACATTAAATTTTGTAATTTCTATATTGTCAGTATATTTGTTGAGCACGTATACTTTTAAGTATATTGAGTTACCATTTATTAAATATGCAAATAGTAAACAAACGAATTTTTTAAATTTTTGAGAATATAAAGCGTGAAATATACAGCATTTGTACCAGCAAGATCTGGCTCTAAAAGATTACCAGGTAAGAACGTTAAGCTATTGGCTGGTAAGCCACTAGTTGTTTGGACGCTTGAGGCCTTTGTAAATTCAGATAAGGTTAGTGAAGTTATTTTTTCAACTGATTCCATGGAGTATTGGGAAATAGCAGAAGAACACATAAAGTCAGATAAACTTGTTTTAGATTTTAGAAGTCCAGAAGAGGCTGGAGATACAATTAAAATATTTGACTATCTTAGAAATGAGAATAAAAAAATATTTGACAATAGAGAGGGTGCTTTTGTATTGGCATTGCCAACAGCGCCATTGCGAGATACATTGCATATCAATGAAGCAATAGATTTGTATGAAAATCAAAAAAAACCAGTTTTTTCTGCGACTAAGTATGGGTTCTCTGTTTCATTTGCATTTAAGAAAAACAGTAATAGTTGGAATCCGATATTTGAAGACAGTCCAATGATAACAGGAAACACCCGAAGTCAAGATCAGGCTGAAATTTACCACCCCAATGGTGCCATTTATGTGCGGACTATTAACGACCTAAGGCAGACAAAATTAAACACTTTGTATGACAATGCAATTCCATACATAATGAGCGATATTGATTCGGTTGATATTGACAATGAAATAGATTTTATGTTTGCTGAGGTTGTTATAAAAAGTAAAGGCGCTTTATAGAATATTGAGGTAATTCAATTGAAAACTGCTGATGCATTTAGATTAATAACCGAGATAGAGAACTCGATTGATATTAATATATTTACGTGGAAAAACTTTAACACATGGCCGCTTGTAAGGCAAATACTGTGGGTCGAATTGACGTCCGTTAACCAAAGTCATAAAAAAGCACCCAAAAAAGGTCTATTACGAAAAATATTTTCAAGGGTTAATAGGCTGACAGTCTCAATAATTAATTCAACCTCAATACATAAATCAAATAAAAACGATATAAAACTTTTTATCTCTCGCCCTGTTTATTTACAAAAATTAACTTCAGGTGAATATTTTGATAGAATAATAGACCCTATAATCTTACCATTGAATGGGCGAGAGTTTGTAACTAAGTACTATGTGTCCAAGGTATCGAAAAAAATACAATTAAGTATTCCGTGTCTAATTTTTCGGCCAAGTTATTCTTTTTTTAAAGTGAGTAATATTCCATCTGAACAGTTTTCTGTTATTAAAAAAATCTCCAATATTTCAGGCGTTAAGGTTGAAAAATTATCGAAAAAATATAAAGAAGAATTAAAAACTTTTATTTTGTGGTTTTATAGCGCTAAGAAAATCTTAAAAAACAAAACTAATTTAGAAGAAATATATTTAACAAGTTGGTATTTTCCAGATATGATGGGAATTTGCGCTGCTGCTAGTGAAATAGGTGTTAAGACAATAGATGTGCAACACGGCAAGCAAGGGAAATACCAAGCTATGTATAGTGGATGGACAAAAATCCCTAAAGATGGATACGCATTAATGCCGGATAGTTTTTGGTGTTGGGGGCAACCTAGTTGTAATCATATTTTGGAAAGTTCCCCTAATAGAAACATACATATTCCGTTTATCGGAGGATATCCCTGGATTGATTATTATAAAAAAAATTTAGTCCCTGACAAATCATGGCTTTCTAATAGTGGCATTAGAATACTTTTTACAATGCAGCCACCACAAGGAAAGAATGTAGAGAGAATTCCAGATTTTATTGTTGATTTTTTATTGTCTAACTTAGAAGAAAATATAAGTTTTATTTTTAGAGTTCACCCAAATGATCTTGATGCTTACTCTTATTGTAAGAGACGCTTACAGCAAGTAGATGAAAATAATTATTGTATTGATTTTGGTAAGAGCAACTTATATGATGTTTTTATACTCTCAACACACCATATAACCGCGTACAGTTCCTGTTGCTATGAAGCAAGTGTTTTTGGTATTCCAACATTATTATTTGGTGAGGATGCAAAAGATATTTATAAAGACGATATTGAAAATGGTGTTTTTATGTGGACAAGTGAAAAGGTAAAAGATCTGAAAGATTGGCTATATGGTAGAAAATCCAAGCAAAATACTAGCTCATTTATCGAGATTAAAGGTTAAATCTAAATTTATAACTATAATTAAAGGTAAGATTAGTAACCTATTCAAATAAATAGCATGAGCATTGGTTTATTCTTATTAGATTTTACAAAAATATGACATTCTCTAAAAATCCTACGCCTATTGTTTTATTTGTTTATAACCGTTTATGGCATACACAAAAAACCCTTGAAGCATTACAAAAAAACAAATTAGCGAGTGAAAGCGAGTTGTTTATTTATGCGGATAATGCAAAAAATGATAATGCATTGTCAGAGGTAAAAAAAGTCAGAGATTATATAAAAAAAATTGATGGTTTTAAAAAAATTACGATTATTGAACGAGATAAAAATTGGGGTTTAGCAAATTCGATTATTGATGGTGTAACCACTATTGTTAATAAATATGGGCGAGTGATTGTCATGGAAGATGATTTGGTTACCAGTCCTTATTTTTTGAAGTTTATGAATGAAAGTTTAGAGACTTATAAAAACGAAAAAAAAGTGGCTTCTATTCACGGATATATATACCCAATTGATAATTTACCAAATACTTTTTTTATCAAAGGTGCTGACTGTTGGGGCTGGGCTACTTGGGAAGACAGGTGGGAGATGTTTGAAGCAAATGGTCAGAAGTTGCTTAATGAATTAAAATCTAAGAACTTACAAAGAGAGGCTGATTTTAATAATACTTATAATTTTACTAATATGTTAAAAGATCAAATTAAAGGAAAGAACGATTCCTGGGCAGTTCGATGGTATATGAGTGCTTTTTTGAAGAATATGCTTACTTTGTATCCAGGACAAAGTTATGTACAAAACATTGGTCATGATAATGAAGGTACGCACTGTGGTAAAACAAATATATTTGACGTGGAATTAAATAGAACATTGTTTTTAGATAAAGTAGAAATAAAAGAAAATTTAGAAACGAAGAAAGAAATAGAAAGATTTTTGTTTTTAAATGGAGGGTTGTTGCGAAAGTTAGTATTTAAAATAAGGGAATTTATTACAAGATGAAGCGATTTATAAAGTTATTAATTCCCCCTATTATATTGACTGTTTTTCGAAAAACAATACCTAATAAATATGGTTGGAAAGGTGACTATTCTAGCTGGCAAGATGCACAAAAAGACGCCATAGGTTATGATTCGGATAATATACTGCAAGCAGTTAGAAAATCGTTGTTAAAAGTAAAAAATGGGGATGCTGCATATGAAAGAGATAGTGTAATATTTGATGAAATTCAATATTCTTGGCCACTTCTATCTGGATTAATGTTTTGTGCCGCCAAAGAGAAGGGGAGACTTAAGGTGTTGGATTTTGGTGGCAGCTTAGGAAGCACTTATTATCAAAATAAAAAGTTTTTAGATAAACTCGATTATGTTTCTTGGAATGTTGTTGAGCAAATGCATTTTGTAGATGCAGGTAAAAAAGAGTTTGAAGACGATCAATTAAATTTTTTTTCTAGTGTAGAAGAATGTTTAAAGCGAGAGAGTCCAAAGATTTTAATTTTATCAAGTGTATTGCAGTATATTGAAGATCCTTATAAATTACTGGATGGTATTTTAAAGAGTGAGTTTGAATATATTTTGATAGATAGAACCCCATTTAGTAAACTTAATTCAAAAATAAAATTACAAATTGTCTCTCCAAGTGTTTACAGAGCAAGTTACCCATGTCATTTTTTTAAAGAGTCAAATTTTGTAAAATATTTTGAGAATCATCAGTATAAACTTTTAGAAGGCTTTAATTCTTTTGACGGTGAAAATAATGAATATGAGTTTAAAGGCATGATTTTAGAAAGAGTGAGTTAAATGCTTCAAAAAATAAAAAAGGCATATATAAAAGAGCAGTTTAATCCAAAAATATTAGGATTATTTGTCAATCCTTTTTATTTTGCTCGAAAAGGGTTGTACCAGAATTTATTAGCATTAACGCCTCATTTAAAAGGAAAATTATTAGATATCGGTTGTGGTACAAAACCATATAAAGATATATTAAATGTAGATAAGTATATTGGTTTGGAAATAGACGATGAGGGCAACAGAAATCATCGGTATGCCGATATTTTTTATGATGGTAAAGTTATTCCTTTTAAAGACCAATATTTTGATAGTGTTTTATCCAATCAAGTTTTTGAGCATGTCTTTAATCCAGATGACTTCCTAAAAGAAGTTAATAGGGTTATGAAGGTAGATGCTTTATTCCTTATCTCTGTACCTTTTTTGTGGGATGAGCATGAGCAACCTTATGATTATGCTAGATATTCTTCTTTTGGTTTGAAACATATTTTACATAAAAATGGCTTTGAGGTAGTTAAGCAAAGAAAAAGTAACAATGGATTAGAACTAATTTTTCAACTTATTAATGCTTATATTTATAAAATTACTTTGAGTAAAAATAGGTATTTTAATTTGTTTGTTATTTTATTAATAATGGCACCTACTAATATCATTGGTCTAATTATGTCAAAGATTTTTCCAAGAAATAATGATCTGTACTTGGATAATATAGTTTTGGCTAAAAAGGTAAATGACATATAACTATTGCACGCTTTTTGACAGTAACTACTTAACTCGTGGTTTGGCGATGTATGAGTCGTTAAAAGAACAAAGCAATGAATTTCATATTTATATATTTGCATTTGATGATAAAAGTTATAAATTGCTAAATAAGTTAGATCTAGAATTTGCAACTATTGTGCCACTAGAATCTTTTGAAGATAAAGAGTTACTGAAAGTCAAGAATCATAGAACTTCCGCAGAGTATTGTTGGACTTGCACGCCGTCCATTATTAAATACTCTATAGAAGCTTATAATTTAGAAAGTTGTACCTATCTTGATGCAGATTTGTATTTTTTCTCAAACCCTGCTGTTTTAATTGAAGAAATGGGTAAAAAATCCGTATTAATTACGGAGCATCGATATACGCCAAAATATGATCAAAGCGCTACAAGTGGCATATATTGTGTGCAATTTATGACATTTAAAAATGATGAAAATGGAATAAAAGCGTTAAATTGGTGGCGTAATTCTTGTATTCAATGGTGTTATGCAAGATTTGAAGATGGGAAATTTGGCGATCAAAAGTATTTAGATGATTGGACAAGAAGATTTGATGGAGTGCATGTGCTCCAAAATTTAGGTGGCGGTGTAGCTCCATGGAATGTTCAGCAGTATGATTTAGACAGCAAAGAGTTTAGTTTGATTTTTTATCATTTTCACAATTACAAAATATTGGAAGGCGATCAAGTAGAGTTGGGAGATTATAAGTTGAGTGTTAATAACATTAATATGCTATATAAACCATATACACAACATCTTGAACGATTAACACAGGATTTAATAAAGTTTGATAACGTAAATGACTATAACGGAATAGTAAAACACAGATTGTTTCACTGGAAGAATATATTAAGAAAACTGAAAAGAAAGATTAACGGAACCTATAATGTCTTAAATAAACAAAGATTCTTAGGCAATTAAGCATGGCGCATATTATCGATTTACCAACATTTGCAGATAAACGAGGAAAATTAACGGTCGTAGAAAAATTACTGCCATTTAAAGTAAAGAGGTTTTATTATATTTACGATGCCACTGTGAAAAGAGGGGGACATAGACATAAAAAAACTATACAAGCTTTAATATGCCTAGCTGGAAGTTGTGAAATATATGTAAATAATCAGAAAAAAGAAGAAACCTTTATTCTGGACAAGCCAAATAAATGCTTAATCTTAGATCCTAAAGATTGGCATACTATGGATCAATTTTCTCAAAATGCCACACTTTTGGTTTTTGCTTCTGAGTTTTATGATGTTAACGATTATATTGATAAGCCTTATTGATGATTGAATACGAAAACCTTAAAAAAGTAAATGAAAAACTATTAGATAAATACAAGTATAGTTTTAATAAATTTATTAATAGTGGTTGGTATGTATTAGGCGATCAAGTTACTAAATTTGAGGGTGAGTTTTCACGGTTCTCTAATGCTAATTATTGTGTAGGCGTGGCATCTGGGATGGATGCCTTAGTGTTGGCAATTGATGCTTTTAAATTTCCTAAAAATAGTGAAATAATTGTACCATCAAATACCTATATAGCCACTATTTTAGCAATAGTTCGCAATGGCTTTAAACCCGTATTGGTAGAGCCAGATATAGAGACCTATAATATCAATCCGAACAAAATAGAAGAAAAGATTAATAAAAATACAAAAGCTATTTTAGTGGTTCATCTTTATGGAAAAGCCTGTGAAATGGATGCAATCAATCAAATTGCTGATAAATATAATTTAAAAGTCATTGAAGATTGCGCACAAGCTCATGGGGCAAAGTTTAAAGGACAAAAAGTTGGCTCTTTTGGGGTTGGGTGTTTCAGCTTTTATCCTACAAAAAATTTGGGCGCCTTGGGTGATGCGGGAGCCATCACCTGTGGCGATGAGCAATATAATAACAAAATAAAATCTTTAAGAAATTATGGCAGTATTAAAAAATACCATAATAATGATTTAGGCTACAATTCACGTCTTGATGAGGTGCAAGCTGGATTTCTATCTATAAAGTTAAAGGCGTTAGAGGATATCACAAATCATAAGAGAAAATTAGCAAAATTGTACCTTGATAATTTAGATGATGAATTCACCAAACCTGCTGTAAATGCCGATTATTTTGATGTTTATCATATATTCAATATACGACACAAAAAAAGAGATAAGTTGAAGAAGTATTTATTAGAAAACAATTTAAAAACAGAGATACATTATCCCGTAGCACCACATAAACAAAAAGCCATGAGTGGTATACTTGAAGGAGAGTATCCTGTAAGTGAAGAAATACATAGAACAACACTTAGTCTGCCAATATCTTATTTCCACACACAAGAAGATGTGTTAAAAGTTTGTGAAATTGCAAACAGTTGGTTGAAATGAATGACGGTTTTAAAATATCAATTATTACAGTGGTTTATAACGGTGTTGAGTTTTTAGAAGAGACGATTAAAAGCGTTATTAGTCAAACCTATAAAAATACTGAATATATTATCATCGATGGTGGTTCTACCGATGGCACAGTAGATATCATCAAAAAGTATGAAGATAAAATTACCTATTGGATAAGTGAGCCCGATAAAGGTATTTATGATGCTATGAATAAAGGCATAAAACGAGCAACTGGCGATATAGTTGGAATACTGAATAGCGATGATTTTTATGCTTCAAATGATGTCTTAAAGACAATTGCAGGCGAATTTACAAACAAAGAAATAGATTGTCTTTATGGTGATTTAGATTTTGTTGAGCAAAGTGATGCCTCGAAAGTAACTAAATGCGTAAAGTCAAAACCTTATAAAGGCGGTATATTTACAAAAAACTGGTCTCTCAGTGACTCTATTTTTTATGCTCCACCTCACCCTACTTTTTTTGTTAAAAGGGTGATGTATAAAAAATATGGATTATTTAATATTAATTTAAGTATAGCGGCAGATTATGAACTAATGCTACGTTTTTTAGAAAAACATAAACTTAAATCTTCATATGTTAATAAGGTTCTTGTAAAAATGAGGCAAGGTGGAATAAGCGATCAAAATATTATCCAAGCAAAAATACAAAGTTATAAATCTTTAAGAATGAATGGATTGTCTGCGCCATTATTTTTTGTATTATGGCCTTTATCCAAAATAGTGCGATTTTTGAAAAAATAATTTTTAGCTATATTATGAAAACACCCATTGCAATTGTCATACTTACGAAGGATGAGCCTGAGTTTTTGGATAAAATGGTTCGTGGAATTATAGATAGAACTAACTATCCGTATGAGTTGTTTATTGTTGATAATAGTTCCACTTCTAAAGCGCAAAAAGAATTACTAGGTGGCTATATAGAACAAGGCTTAGCACAAGTTATTTTTAATAAGAAGAATCAGTGGGTGTTAGGTTTTAATAAAACGATAGAATTGATTAATGCTAGAGATGATTTATCAACAGAATATATTGTGCTTAGTGATGGCGATATTGTGGTGCCAAGTCCAGAAAAAAAGGTGTGTTGGTTAGAATATCTTAAGCAAAAGATGGATAATAATATTGCGGTTGGGAAATTAGGTTTAGCACTGAATTTAGAATTTATTAAGAATGACCAGCATTTTTCCGAGGTTTATAAGAGTGAGTTAAATTATATGCAAGGTCCCGCTTTAGGTGGTTTGGTTGTTGCACCTGTTGACACTACGCTGGCGATGTATAGAAAAGACTTATTTGTGATGAGTGGGTTTAAGATGCTACCTGGACATGCATCATTGGTAAAGCCTTATTATTACACTTGTCGAACCACAGGGCATTATCAGGCAGAGCATCTTGGTTGGCATAATTATAAAGAACCAAACAACAAACAACTAAAAGAAAAGATACTTTGTTTTACCAAGTATGCAGGATATATCGATCCGATTGCTTTAGATAAAGTGAATACGAGCACTAAATATTTTTATATGCTTTTTAGATATATATTCAAGGCCTATTGGTTTTTCATAGTTATTTGGCATTGGTTACTATATGTTATGCCTAGATTTCCAAGAGGTTTAAATGAAATACAGTCTAGGCGCAGATAGGCATGAATAACGCATCATCAATCGCAGTTCTATTGGCTGCTTATAATGGCATGAAGTGGATTGAAGAGCAGGTTGATTCAATACTTAATCAGACTAATGTCAATATTGATATTTATATTAGCGTTGATTTGTCAACCGATGACACTTATCAATGGTGTCAAAATTTAGCTAAAAAAAACGCACAAGTTAGAATTTTGCCTTATGGCGAGCGCTTTGGTGGCGCTGCAAAGAATTTCTTTCGCTTGATAAGAGACGTTGATTTGAAGGAATATGATTATGTTGCTTTGGCTGATCAAGATGATATCTGGCTGCCTAACAAATTATCGCACGCAGTTGAGGTGATTAATCGCAAAGGCATTTGTGCATTATCAAGTGATGTGACTGCTTTTTTCTTAGACGGGCGTGAACATTTAATTAAAAAATCACAACCCCAGAAAAAGTTTGATTATTTGTTTGAGGCAGCAGGGCCTGGCTGTACTTATGTTTTTAAGTCTGATTCTTTACAACAGTTTAAAAATTTCTTAATATCCAATTGGCATACAGCGAATAATATTACATTCCATGATTGGTTGCTATATGCTTATTTTCGTGAGAATGGGCTAGATTGGTATATTGACGCCAAACCATTAATGCGCTATAGAGTACATGAATCTAACCAGATAGGCGCAAATTCAGGGTTTAAAGCTTACCAAAAACGTTTTATTATGATTAAAAGCGGTTGGTATAGAGAACAAGTAGAAGGTATACGAGTATTGGTCAGCCCTAATTTGTCTTTAAATCGCCTATTTTTAATTAAAAATTTCTGGCAACTTCGTAGACAGTCTAAAGAGGTGATTATATTGTTTCTTTTGTTGATATTTGGTATTTATTAGCCTTAAATCTATTCTTGGTTGGCTGTAGAGGTAAAATAACCTCATTTATTTTCTAGTTATTCTTTTGCAAGTATTTTTAATCACCTTAGTTCTCTCATTGGCTTTTTCCGCATTG
>ERZ1046740.3054-NODE-3054-length-10291-cov-8.659730_pt1 | contig 10291 bp, 12 predicted proteins | sample MGYA00383093_ERZ1046740 | MGnify/ENA primary metagenome ERZ1046740 (study PRJEB29581, sample SAMEA5548363) | metagenome | biome: marine; feature: coastal; material: water | depth 25 m | study: Short-term variability in the microbial, nano- and picoplankton...
TAAAAAAGCCAATCTGAAATTCAAATTGGCTTTTTTATAGGTTTTGGTAAGGCTTGGTTCTAAGGCTTATTGATACAACTAATATAGGGTAAGTAGTTCATTCAAAATATCATGAGCGTTACTTTGCTTTTGACTGACGGTTACATAAAGAGTGAAATATGAGATTGATGAAACTTGCCCCGACAGTGAACCTTTCAAAAAGGCTATAAGACACTCCTCCCCCAACATAGTAATCATCGTGGGCATTCTTGAAGTTCAGCTCACCCTGAGATAATCTTAATTGCCGTCTAATCTTTTGATAATGTCAATGTTTTGATAGCTTATGTAATTGTACTCTACATCTAAATGTAAAGGCACTAGAAAAGCCAATTCATAAATTAATTTTAGATTTTTCGTAGACACACCCGTATAAGAAACAAACTTAGGTTGAAATTGAAGCTTTAACGTTTGATAATCTGCCCCAGATCCAGCAAGGTTATCGAGCTTCATAGATTTTAAAGAAATAAGATTAGCGCTTAAAGCAAGTTTATTCGACTCGTTTTAATTTATCAGCGCAGGATTGTAATACATAACACTCGCACCGGCATTGCCGCCAACCACAACCCCAGCGAAAAGCGAAGATTCAGTATTGAAATTCTGAGTCCAGTAATATAAGGATTGGCAAATGTGTTCACACCCAATAGCGCCAGGACAGAAGTCCAAATAAAGGCTCTGATTAATTTTAAAGGAAGGTTCATTTGGTTACTGCGACGAGTTTAATTAAAAAAGACAAGTATCACAACTCTTCAAAATTTGGGCTTTTAAAATTTCGAAGTTGTTAATCTAATTGATGAAAAGCAAATTGAATAGTGAAATTTGGAGCATAAAAAAGCCTCTCAATTTCTTGAAAGGCTTTCTGAGTAGCGGGAGCTGGACTCGAACCAGCGACCTTTGGGTTATGAGCCCAACGAGCTACCAACTGCTCCATCCCGCGATATATTTTTGTATGTAATGTACTTCCTTAAGGGGGCGGCAAATATACAGCAATATATAGCGAACCACCAAACAAAATTAGACAAATATTATAGTGCCCTAAAGCACAATTATATACACCTTTGCACAAACTTTTACTATGCAACATAAAGCAGGTTTTGTCAATATCATTGGGAACCCAAACGTGGGGAAATCCACATTAATGAATGCGCTTGTAGGCGAGCGTTTAAGCATCATAACCAATAAAGCACAAACAACACGTCACCGTATTTTTGGCATTTTAAACCACGAGGATTACCAAATTGTATTTTCCGATACTCCAGGCATAATTCAACCTGCTTATGCCCTGCAAGAGTCTATGATGAAGTTTGTTTCTTCTGCTTTTGAAGATGCAGATGTATTTATTTATCTGGTAGAACCGAAAGATCACACCTTAAAGGACGAAAAGTTTTTACTCAGACTTCAAGAAACCAAGACACCAGTTTTGTTGGTTATCAATAAAATTGACATACTGGACCAAGAGGCTTTAGAACAAGAAAGTGCTTTCTGGATGGACAAGCTTCCAAATGCTGAAGTGATTCCTATTTCTGCTTTAAACAAATTTAACACCGACTATTTATTAAAACGCTTTGTGGAACTTATTCCGGTTTCACCACCTTATTATGGCAAGGAAGCGATTACAGATAAACCAGAACGCTTTTTTGTAACAGAGATTATTCGAGAAAAGATTCTCTTGAACTACAAAAAGGAGATTCCTTATTCAGTGGAATCGGTTGTTGAGGAATTTAAAGAAGAGGAAGATATTATTAGAATTAGAGCAATCATTTTTGTTGCTCGCGATTCACAAAAGGGTATCATCATAGGTCACCAAGGGAAGATGCTTAAGAAGGTAGGCACTGAAGCTCGAAAGGACCTTGAAGCTTTTTTCCAGAAAAAGATATTTCTAGAACTGTTTGTTAAGGTAAACAAAGACTGGCGTTCAGACGATTCTAAGCTTAAAAGATTAGGTTACAACTAAGCTCTCAGTATAAACTAAAAAGTATTTTTGCCGCATGAGTAATATGGTAGCAATTGTGGGACGTCCAAACGTTGGAAAGTCCACATTATTCAATAGACTGATTCAAAGAAGAGACGCAATTGTAGACTCTGTAGCTGGCGTAACACGCGATCGTCATTACGGTCATAGCGATTGGAATGGAACAGAATTTTCTGTGATTGACACTGGAGGTTATGTTGAAGGTTCTGACGATATTTTCGAAGCTGAAATCAGACGTCAAGTTGGTTTAGCCTTAGACGAATGCGATGTTGTTATTTTCGTTGTAGACGTTGAGACTGGAATTACAGACTTCGATAAAGAAATTGCAAAACTTCTGAGAAAATCAGATAAGCCTACCGTACTTGCAGTAAATAAAGTAGACAGCGCTCCAAGAGAAAATGATGCGTTAGAATTCTACGGTTTGGGTTACGAGAAACTCTTCAATATTTCGAGTACAAGCGGAAGCGGCACAGGAGAATTGTTGGATGAATTGGTAACGCATTTCGAAGAGGGTAATGTGGAAGAAGACACCGACCATCTCATGAAGCTGGCTATTGTTGGGCGACCAAATGTTGGGAAATCGAGTATTGCCAATGCGCTTTTTGAAGAAGAAAGAAACATTGTAACAGACATAGCTGGAACAACACGTGATACTGTAAACACGCGCTTCACAAAGTTCGGATATGACTTCATGCTTTTGGATACAGCTGGTCTTCGTAAGAAGACACGTGTAAACGAAGACCTTGAATTTTATTCTGTTATGCGCTCCATCCGAACCATAGAACATGCGGATGTGTGTCTTTTGGTTTTAGATGCAACCCAAGGGATTGAAAGTCAGGATTTAAGCATTTTAAGCTTGATTCAAAAAAACAGTAAAGGCCTTGTTATTGTGGTCAACAAATGGGATTTAGTTGCAAAAGAAACAAATACCACTAAGGAATTTAAGCAAGCCATATTTGACAGAATTGCACCTTTTACCGATGTTGACATCATCTTTACTTCAGCAATAAGCAAGCAACGTGTATTAAAAGTTTTAGACGCAGCGGACAAAGTTCACGAAAGAAGAATTCAAAAAATAACTACATCAAAGCTTAACGAAGTAATGCTCGATGTCTTTAAAGATATGCCTCCACCAAGTATCAAAGGAAAATATATCAAGATTAAATATTGCACACAGCTTCCAACGCACTCACCAAAGTTTGCATTTTTTGCCAACTTGCCACAATACATTAAAGAGCCCTACCGAAGGTTTGCTGAAAACAAATTGAGAACATACTTTGATTTGACGGGCGTGCCCATAGAAATATTCTTCAGAAAGAAATAAATTTAGAAACAATAACATCGCTTTACAGGCGATGTTTTATTTTTTGGTAATCTCTCTAAAGAGACCTTCTAGGTTCTGCTCTCGCTGGCCAACCTCAAGAACCTTTACTTTATTTTCTACGGCAAATTCAAATAGCTTCGGTCTTAAGTCATCACTTGCATTCGAAGTCAACTCCCAAGCTTTTCCAACCTGCTGAACTTTTCTCACTCCGTTAATTTTCTTAAGCAACTGCTCAGTCACTTCGCTATCAAATTCAACATGAACAATATTCGATTTAGTTAATTTGCTCAACTCCGATGTGGGGCTGTCTAAAACAATTTCGCCCTTGTTGATAATAATCACACGGCTGCACATTTCTTCAACTTCTTGCATAATATGCGTAGATAAAAGAACAGTCTTCTCTTTGCCTACTTCCTTTATCAAGTTTCTGATTTGCACCAATTGATTCGGATCTAAACCCGTTGTCGGCTCGTCTAAAATCAACACTTCCGGATTATGTATCAAAGCAGCTGCCAAACCAATTCGTTGCCTGTACCCTTTTGACAGTTGAGAAATCTTCTTGCTTTTTTCTGGAGTGATACCTGTTTGTTCAATCACTTCGTCCACTCTATCTTTTGAAGTGCCGTACGTTCCGGCCACAAAACTCAAATACTCTTTCACATACATGTCTAAATACTGCGGATTGTGCTCTGGCAAGTAACCCACATTCTGCTGCACTTTTAATATATCGGTGCTTACATCGAAAGATGTTACCTTAGCTACACCTTCAGTTTGCGGAATGTAACCGGTTAAGATTTTCATCATAGTACTCTTACCTGCACCATTCGGTCCTAAAAAACCAACCACTTCACCCTTTTTAAGCGAAAAGCTAACATTGTTCAGCGCTTTTTGCTCTCCGTAGAATTTCGATATCTCTTTAACTTCTATAGACATTGTGATGATTTTGTGCAAAGAAAAACAATCCTTTCACCTGAGCAATACACAACGTTAAATAGCTTAATAAGTATTTAATACTAATAATTATAATTTATTTTACACTTTTTAGTACTTAATACACAAATAATGGTATATTTGAGAAACTATTGAAAATCCTTTAGGATTTGTAAATAGCTTTTTTCATGGGAATGAATGCCTCCTCCGGGAGGCTTTTCCATTTTAGGACTTTTCTGTTCAATCACTCAAAATCAACAATCTTTTATTTGGCTTATCTGTTACATTTGCGCTTATGACAGGAAGAGTTACAAAATCTACTGGAAGCTGGTATTCAGTTCTATCAGACGATGGCCAATTGTATTCTTGCCGTATTGTTGGGAAATTTAGAATTAAAGGAATAAAAAGCACAAACCCTGTTGCAGTAGGCGATATTGTTCATTTTGAACTCGAAGAGGATAGCGACTTAGGACTTATCAAAACTATTTCAGAACGCAAAAATTACATTATTCGTAAATCTGTAAATCTTTCTAAGCAAGTTCAAATCATCGCGTCCAACATGGATCAAGCTCTGCTTGTCGTTTCTTTAAGATCTCCTCATACACCTTTGGGTTTTATAGATCGCTTTTTAGTTACAGCCGAAGCGTACAGCATTCCTACTGTAATCGTCTTTAACAAAATTGATTTACTGCTTGACGCGGACTTGAAAGTTCTAGATGATATTGAACGTATCTACACCAATGCGGGATACAAAACACTGAAAACATCCGCTGACAAAAACATCAATATTGACCAGCTCAAGGAGCTGATTGCGAATAAGACGACCTTGCTTTCTGGTCATTCTGGCGTGGGTAAATCTACATTGGTCAACTTGTGCGAAAAGGGACTTGATTTAAAAACACAAGAAGTCAGCGATTCTCACAACAAAGGACAGCACACTACAACTTTTGCAGAAATGCACCCCTTGAAAAAGGGAGGGTTTATTATAGACACACCCGGCATAAAAGGATTTGGCTTGGTGGACATGGAAAAGGAAGAAATCCAAGATTACTTCCCAGAAATATTCGCGTTGCGCGAAGGCTGCAAGTTTCACAATTGTCTTCACGACAGAGAACCAGGCTGCGCTGTTAAAAGCGCTTTAGAAGAAGGCACATTAGCCGAGAGCCGCTATCACAACTACCTTAATTTAATTAACGATGATGAAGAAAACGCTTCGTACAGGCAAGATATTTACGGTTAATTTTTTAATCGTGCTCAGCCTTTTCAGTTGCAACACAACACAAGATGTAACAAAACCTTCAGGAGATGCGACTTATCAATTGTCTCAACAAAATGTAGATGCTGTTTTATGGACAGCCACTTCTGCCGAAATGCACTACGCTTCCATTCAAGCTTATGACTTAGCTTCTTTAAAGTTAAGAGCAAAATTGAACAACGACTATTCAAAGCCTATGGCCGTTGTAATGGATTTAGACGAAACCGTGTTAGACAACTCACCTTATATGTTCAATCAAATTGCCAAAGGAAAAACTTTTGATGGTGATTCTTGGTACGAATGGTGCATGGAAGCTTCTGCAGGCCTTTTGCCTGGCGCCTTTGAATTCATAAAAAAATGTGAAGCTCTTGATGTCGAGGTTTATTTTATATCTAACCGTGGTATTGAAACATTGAGTGGCACTTTAGACAACCTTCAAAAATTAGACATAAAAACAGGTGAAGAGCACATTTTGTTAAAAGAAAGTTTAAGTGACAAAACAGACCGAAGAAATATGGTTGCTGAAGACTATAATATTGTTCTTTTTATCGGTGACAACCTGCGTGATTTCTCTGAAATCTACAAAGACCGCCAATTGAACTTTGGCAAACCTGTTGTAGATGAAGAGCTTTCTAATCTTCGTGAAAACTTTGTCATCATTCCTAACCCCATGTATGGAGAATGGAGAAAACCGATTAACATGGGTCAAAAACCAAGTTCGGATTCTGAAAAAACTGAGTTGATAGAAAATTTTATAAAGAGCAGAAACTAAATGCGCATCGTTGCTCAAAAAGTAAAAAGTGCCAAAGTACAAGTGAATGAAGCCATTACAGGCGAAATAAACGAAGGCATTCTTATTCTTTTGGGCATAGAACATGAAGATTCTGAAGCCGATGCAGATTGGCTTATCACGAAGATTTCTAAAATGAGACTTTTCAAAGACCAAAATGGTGTCATGAATTTTTCCATTAAAGATGTCGGTGGCGATTTCTTAGTAGTTTCTCAATTCACATTACACGCCTCTGTTAAAAAGGGAAACAGACCAAGCTATTACAAAGCTGCCAAAGCTGACCATGCAACACAGCTGTACGAGTACTTTTTAGAAAAACTTTGGATGGAAAGTGAACGCCCAGTGCAATCGGGAATATTTGGCGCAATGATGGAAGTATCTTTGGTAAATAATGGTCCGGTAACAATAATTATAGATTCTAAAAATAAGGAATAATGCAGCCGATAGATGAATTAAAAGCAATAGTAGACGAATGGATTCGAAACCATGGTGTACGTTATTTTAATGAGCTCACAAATATGGCTCAGCTAACAGAAGAAGTTGGTGAAGTAGCAAGAATAATTGCCCGCAGATATGGCGAACAAAGCGAAAAAGAATCGGACAAAAGCAAGGACCTTGGCGAAGAATTAGCCGATGTCCTTTTTGTAGTTCTGTGTTTAGCCAATCAAACCAACACCGATTTACAGTCGGCTTTCAGCAAGAAAATGGACTTGAAAGCGAAACGCGATCATGACCGACACCACAATAATGACAAGCTTAAATAATTTAGACGATGGAGTTTTTAGATTTCGGATATACTACCAAGTGGATTGAATATGACTTCATTGATCAGTCAATTTTGGATACACAAATTGCTGAGTTCAACAACGGTAAAGAAAAGCCGATTGAAGAATTTAGAGCGAACCTTTTTAACAAATGGCTTTCTGATCACAAGAAAGTGACCAACAAGCAGATTGAACAGTATTTAGAATTGGCTTTAGCAGACAGCGCCAAAATTATGGCAGGCAATGCCGTTAGAAAGTTGTTCACCTCTGACACTATTACTGATAAACAATTCGCGCTTATTGCAGAACGCCTTCCTCAATTTGGAGACTGGACAGCAAAATTGATTACTAGAGAAACGCTATTAAGAAGGCTTAAAACCGAAGAGCTAAGTGAAGAACTTTTCGATGCTTGTGTTTCCTATAAAAAGCAATTTGAAGACAGCCGATTGGTGCTAGAAATTATCCGTTCAACAGAAAACATAGACCTCCTTTCAAAATTTGAAAACAACGGCTCTGGCAAGCAATTGCGCAAACTCGCAGCAAAGCGCATTAAGCACCTAACAAAAACTTAAATGCCAAATTACTTTAAACTCGACTGGATAGAAGACTGGAAAGAAGAACGCAAAAAAGGAAAAGTGCGTTATTTCCTTTTATACGGCATCGGCTTTGCTTTAGCGTGTTACCTTTTTGATTGGATTGCCAACAAACAAGACTTATCTACCAAAACACCTCAACAACTTTTAATTATGGCAGCCATTTTCTTAGGTGGTGGTTTTACCTATTCAATTACAAGTTGGTTTTACAATGAGCACAAGTTGAAGAAACAACAAAATTAAGTCTACCTCTATCAATCAATCACTAAAGTGAGATTCTTTCTCTTTAAGTAACTTCATTGGCTACAAAACTAAAAATAATGAGTACTAGAACTCTAGCTCTCGTTCTTGGGTTGCTTTTTTCATTCCCTGGAATTACACAAACACAAATCGACAACCCAAGTTTCGACTCGGTTTATTTTGGAGGCATAGACCGCATTCTACAATGGGTCACTTCAGATGGAGTCGGCATTCATGGTATTGGCTCAGACACAATCATTCCGCTACAACCAAACACATTTTACAATGCAATTGGATTACAGTATTCAGAAATTTTAGACCAAGGAGTTTACATAGACACTTCAGCACATTCCAATTGGGCTTTACGCTTAAAAACGCAACCTCAGAAATATAAGATTGACGGCAGCTCCTACGAATCGTATGTCGTAAACGGAACTCACTTTTATACGGATAGTGTTGGATACATCGATTTCTCTAAATGCGGCTCACCCTTTACAGGAACACCAACAGCAATGTCTGGGGTTTATAAGTTTATAGAACAATCGGCTGTTCCAAATTTTGGTGTCTGCGAAATCTTATTGAAACGTTACAATGTCAATACCCAAACCCATGACACCATTGCCTACAAAAAGGAATTTATGACTTTTAACTACAGTCAAAATTGGCAGCCCTTTACCATCCCCATCAATTATGTTGCAAGTGCACCGCCAGATTCTGCTGTAATAGTATTTAGGGCTGCCGCAACACCTCATTTACCCACCACATTTTGGGTAGATGAGTTGAGCTTTGAATATGGAACTATTGAAATAAAAAATAAAGAAAATAACATCAACATATTTCCAAATCCCGTAAAGGATGTTCTTAGGATAGAGCACATCGCAAATGAGAAGTTCTCTTTTTCGATTATTGAATTAGGCGGTAAAGTGATTTTAGAAGGTAACTGTTCCAATACAATTGATGCCTCAGCATTGAAAAAAGGGAATTACATTTTGCGTCTAGAAGACGAAATGGGCCAATTGAGTAACGTGAAATTCACAAAATTATAGACATGAAAAAAGCCACCTGTTAGGTGGCTTTTTAATGTATTTAAAGTCGATTTATTTCTTTTCGAACTTTACAGCGAAACCACCTCGAATCCAAATCCCAGGTTGGTAAACATTGCCTCTATCTACATAATCTTGGTTCAACACATTCGAAGCTTCAACAAAGAAGTCGAACTTATTGACATGGTAGTTAAGCTTAGCATCTATTAAAGCGACTACTTCATATGGAGTGTTTTCCCCTTCAGTAGCGTTGTAGTATTCTCCATTTCTATCCTGAACATTAAATCGCCAATCCATGGTAAATCCTTCCAAACCAAACCCATGGTTTACATTCAATCCAAATTTATGTGTTAAATAATCCAACACATAAAGCGAAGGGTATTCAGCATCCAAATTATCATGAACTAAGAAATTGTAATACACAGAAACAGTGTTTAACCAAGAGATGTTTTCAAAATTATGAATACCGTATTGAAGGCTAATACCGTTCATGTTAATCTCTGTAATGTTCTCAGCATAAACACTATCTGGGGCATACTGTACCCAATCAATCATATCTTTTCCTTCGCGCCTAAAAATTGACACTCCTATAAAAGAATTCCCTACCGAACGCTTTGCACCCAACTCATAATTGTGTGAGTATTCAGGCTTCAAAGTACTGCTCCCTTTTGCTCCACCAAGGTTGTAATACAAATCGGTAAACGTTGGAAAACGAAACGACTTGTTGTACGATCCATAAATAAGCCACTCTGGCGAAATACGGTATGACATGTCTATACCTGGCATGAAATCTTCACCAAAAGCCGTATTGTAATTTACCAATACACCTGCACTGAAATTAAACTTACCTATGCTTGCCATGTGCTCTATAAACACAGAATAGTTTTCTCTTAAATCTCCCTTGGTATAGACCCCACGCCCATCTCCTGGCACACTTATCGTTTCTTCTAACGGCTTCCCTAAGGCACTACTCACGATTTGCTCATGACGGTAGTCCAAACCAAAAGACGTCTGTCCAAATTTTCCAAAATCATAAGACGCGTTGCCCTCTAGTTCGCGAACATCAGTTCTGTGGTAGTTGTGGTCAGAATACCAATTACCAGCAGTATCTATTCCTTTAATGAAGAAACCGTTGTCGTATACATAATACCCATCGCCAGTTTCTCTAAACAATTCAAAACGGTCGTAATGCCTTCTCCAACTTCCTTTAATGTCATATCTCAGCTTATTACCTGCAGCCTTTCCTTCCCATATAGCAGAGGCAAACTGTGTTTGTGTTGCTTCAAATTGATCTGGAAAATTGGCCGAGTAAAACGTCTGTGCTCCAAAAGCTTTATCGTTAAA
>ERZ1046740.3056-NODE-3056-length-10289-cov-6.196990_pt1 | contig 10289 bp, 13 predicted proteins | sample MGYA00383093_ERZ1046740 | MGnify/ENA primary metagenome ERZ1046740 (study PRJEB29581, sample SAMEA5548363) | metagenome | biome: marine; feature: coastal; material: water | depth 25 m | study: Short-term variability in the microbial, nano- and picoplankton...
ATTCAGGGTCTGTCATCAATTTAATGATATAACAGTAATATTCTGTTAGATTATAAATCGCGTCTTTATCCATCCCATGCCCAGGGTATCTAAACTCGACGTAATGATAATGTTCAGTGTGCGTAACATTAAACCCAGTGCTCTTAACTCCGTTCTCTCTGTTAGCTCTAAGAACCAAGTTGGACAGGGCATGTTGCATTGTATCGTTCTCAAAAGTTAATTCTCGGAAACGTTGCCCAAGATCTTGAGTTCCGATCGCCAACTCTTCGAGAATCAATTCTCTAACCTTTGGACTAAGTGCCCTTGCCCATCGTGAGTATAGGCGACTTTTCGCTCCTTGATATGCATAATATTTCTTATTGGAATCAATGCTTTTTGTTCGTGGTTCTGATAAGAATAACAGACCCTTCATTAAGTTAAATGAACCATCATACGCGTCTAAACCAATATTAATATGAAGCCCAGTCCTACTAGAAAATTTAAAGTTGTTTTGGGAATTAAAATCATTAAAGAAATCATTTAGAAAGCCTTGTGCTTCTTTGAGGCCTTCAAGATAGGTTTCTGGTGAGAACTCAATACCATTCTGAAGCGAACCATCTTCTTCAAATTTAAGTTCATTTTCCCATCTTCTCATAAATTTTGGAAGATACTGGCTTAGAACCTCTTTTGGCTCGCCCCCATTTCTTTGTGAGTCTTCGATGACCCAGGCATCTGGATTGTCGATTTCTTCTGTCTCTGCTAGATCTTCAACTATATCTTTAAAGCTACTTAGAATACCTTGTGCGATTTCCAGTAGAAAGTCAGAACCTCCAGCATACCAAGAAGGTTCAAAGTCATTTATTGTATCAGGAGAACCTTCAAGTTCTGTATAGAGAAAACTTCCTTCTTTCTTTATCTCAAGTGCTAACTCTTTAAAACCCATTACAGATAGAGTTGTATACACTGAGAATTCCTCATATACATACACCTCATCTAACTCGTCTTCTCTATTTATAAACTCTGTAAACTCAAGGTCAACAACAAAACAACACCAAAGCCTATGCAAGAAATCTGAATAATTTTCCTCAAGAGGTTTTATGCCAGCAGCGACATCTTCTGGGTCATAATCCTCAGCTTTCTTTAGGCCTTTCTCAAAATCAAAAGATAAGTTTCCTTTTGGAACAAATCCAACTCCGTCACTATCATAAAGTTCATAACCGGGAGTTAACATTCCCGCTAGCTCGTCTGCATCGTAGATTTCAACAAGACCTCTCAGAAAATTAACTGCAATAGAATTGTTTTTCCAATCCATATACTGCTTATAGGCTTCAAAAATTTTCTTATCAAGGTTTGATTTTCGATCTGTAGCCTCAAAAGCAGCAATAACCTCTAATTTCTCAGTGTAGGGTTCAATATCACCACTGTGATTATATACATTATCGCGAATATATTCATAAATATCACCAATGTAGTTATCCATAGGGTATGTTTCAGCCAGTCGTTCATAGATCTCATCTGAGCCCATATAATTATTGAAATCTTCTGAATCTCCGATTTGGTCTTGCGATTCAAGCTCAATTTCATAAGCTATTGTAAACTGATCTTGTATATCATGTAGAGTTTTTCGGTCTACATTATTGAATTCATTAATAATTTTATTTTTCAAAATTAACCTCTTTAGTTCCCTGTTGGTGGAATCTCAAGGGCACGGCCTTCTGGACTATCTAAGTCAAGTCGTGATCTTTCGAAAGCATCTTTCTTCTTAATCTTACGACGCCTCTTTTCTCTACCAGAAGGTTTCCAACCTTGACCCTTCTTCTCAAGTTTCTCTCGTGCCCACTCGGCTCTCATTTGTTTTGCTAGGGATAGAGCATCTCCGTCAGATAGTTCTCTACCAGCATCTTGGGCATGTTGTTGAAGCTGATCTGCCAAAGCTTCCATGTCTTCAAGACCAGCAGCAGCCTTTAATTTCTTTGCTGGGTTGCTTTTATATCCTCTTTTCTTTCTAACTGCGGCATCATGAAATTCAGAAATATCAAGGTCAGGGTTTGCTTTAAGTTCCTGGATTACATATTTAGCAACTTGAATTGTCATCTGAACGTCTGCGAGAGCAGAGTGCCATTGACCTGTTACTCCATACATATCACGAACCTTACCAAGGGATGCTGAGTATACGACACGACCGTTCTTCCATACATTCTTAATCACGTCTAGTTTCGCTATTGCTTCTTCGTTGCCTTGGGCGGCAAGCGCATGTAAGGTTGGAATTAGGAAGTATTGGATTAAAGGAAGCGTGTCAAAGACCCTGTACCTTGGGGACTTGCCATGCATTCTAGTGTTTACCATTTGCATATCAAAAGTAGCATTGTGAGCACAAATGATTGTATTGTCGCCAAATTTGCTAATAAACTTATAGAAACCAGAGAGTGCTTCTAATTCATCAACATGAGGAACACTTGCGTCTAGCTTACCATAATTTACTTTGCCAGTTTGAGGATCGATAGATGGGTTAACTTCAAAATACCCAGTCATGTCTAGAAGCTCGAATGGGTTTGGTCTACCCTTTAAAGGATCTCGGATAAGTGGTGTACTAGTCTTTAAGGCTTGTTGAACATACCAATCAAGAGAACGAGTCGTGCTTCTAGAGAGTGTAATTTTCTTATGGTAAGTCTCAATTTCTTGAGGATCAGTTTCCCAATTACCAACATCAATAGCAATACCAGCAATTTCTGTTATTTGATTCTTTACCTGATCAAAGCCCATAGTCTCGGTGTCAAAAACAACCCATACACTTCTTCCATACTCTTCAAGTAAAGCAAGGATGTCTTGGTTAGTCATTCCGTTTAGGTTAACTTCTTTAAGAAGCTCTTGTTTTAATTTAATTTTCTTGTCGAAGTTTTCCATTATAAGTTTCATATCGTTCATGTAGTATAGTCTCCAAAAATCTACTATAATTAGTATTTAAAAATGCAAATAGTCTAACTTTTTGAAAGTTCCCTAAAACAAAAAAAGCTGCCCGTAGGCAGCTTTTAAAGATTGTTAAATAATAACGTGAACAAATTCCTCAGGTTCTTCTTCTTCTATTTCCAATACTGTTATACATAGTAGTCCATCAGAGTAGGAAACACTCTCAACGTGTTGAAGTGGATCTAAAAAAAATCGCCTGTGTAAAGTAGAGTAAAATCCATATTGACTCTTTGGTGTCTTTACTGTGAGCTCTCTTCCTTTCTGTGTAACCTGTATGTCACCCTTGATGGTTCCCGGTAAAGCCAAGACAAAATGCTTCAGGTTTTCGTTTACATTGACAATTCTAAGCATTGCCTCTCTGATCACATTTAATTTAACAGGTTTCTTTTCAAGCTCAGAATTAGAATGTCTTTCTTCGTAGTCTTTTTTCGCTAAATCTGTTCTTTTTTTTTCTTCGGCTATCATTTCGTCATATTTTTTTTCGGCATATGTCTTGATATATTCTGTACCAAGAGCTTTTTCTAAATTATCCATATTATCTCCAAAATATTTGTATTAAAACTATTAAAAAACTTAATAAAACACAAGTTATAGTTTTTCCGGTAAACATTGTTTCTCCTATAAAACAATGTGTCAAGATTGGAAAAACCAAGTATGATACAGCAAACATTATTAGTCGAACTGTCCACGCTTCTTTATTAAAGAAATCATAACCTAATTTTGTGCCATACCAAAATAATAAACTAGTCGGTATAGCATAGATTAATGCGCTTAAGAGCGGCTTATCACTCCAAAATTCCCAAGCAACTTGGCTGTATGTCTGAAACCAGCTTAAAGTATATCCTAATGAAAAAAGAAAAAGAATTAATATTAATTGCAACTAATCCTCACTTTAAGTTTACAATAGTATCTTATGGCAATATCTCGTTTAATCCGTATTTTTGGATATTTTTTAGCAAGATATTTAAAATGCCTAGGTTTCATAAATAAATATTCAGCTAGAATATTAAAATCATTTTCAAAAGTTGTGGCCGAATATGGCGTTAAGAACCCTTTTCGAAGAAGAGATTTGTGTTCAGAGCGTGCTCCTTGACTATTTCGAAGATAGTAGTTTCGAAGCTTCTTGCCTCCGTATACATCAGAACTCTGCTTCCACTTTAATTTATCTTTCCAAGGCATAGAATATTTGTTCAAAAGAATAGACGAATACTCATGATGTAAGACTCTCTCAAGATAGAAGTCAGAATGTCTCATCGGGACTTTCAACACTATTGTATTACGGCGATAAGAGCCACTGTAATTCATCTTTCCTATTCTAAAGATCCCGACAATATTTACAGATTTGAGTGTTTCTCTCAGAAGTTTATTTTTATATCTTGAAGAGAAAGCATTTACAACTCTTCTTGCCTTGGGCAAGACACGCTTATCCACTTTTGCAATTTTAAACCCGCTCCTAGCTCTCCAATAAGGACTTACAAAATCGTCGTTAAGATGGTCGGTTCGGATAGTGACAGTAAGAGCCACTGCTAAAATTAAACTGATACTTACAACATTATGCATATCATCTCCTTGAGAATGGATCAACTTTTAGTGTTTCCAACATTTCATCAAGTTCTTTCTTGACTTCTTTTTTCTTAAGATCAAGATCTTCCTGATTATGTTTTTCAACAACGTTTTTTTTATTTTCTAAAATCGACCCTATTTCATCATAGATCTTTGAAAGCTTATCCTGCTTCTTTCCTAAATTATTTAACATCACCATAAACGTCTCATCAGATATAATATTTTGATAGTGGTAAAATACTTCTTTTACTGAATAAGCATTATTTGCTAGCTCACTATATCCGACATTAATGTCAGATAGCAACTCTATTAATCTATCTCTTTGCTCATCACTCATAACCCCTCCCTTGGTAGCTTATGTCTTACTATACCAAGGGAGGGACTTTCTAGGAAGGAGTTTTAAGTCTCCAAGATTGCATAGTTTGTTGTCACAACTGTTGAAACGACAGAAACTGCGTTAATCAAAGCAGAGCATGTTACCGCCACTGGATCAATGATCCCGATCTTAACCATGTCAACTTTCTTATTTGACTTAATATCATAGCCATAGTTGCCTTTCATCCTAGTAACTTTATCAACAACTTGATTACTAATCCCTGCGTTAGTACACATCTGCTTGAGCGGTGCTGATAGCGATTCTAAAACAACAAGATAGCCGACGCGCTCTGCTTCGGTCTCTCCTCTTAATTTCTTCTTCATGGCTCGTTGTGCCCTTATAAGAGCAACACCGCCGCCAGCATGTATCCCGCTCTTCTGAGCAGCACCTACAGCCTCCAAAGCATCTTCAATTCGGTGCTTTTTCTCAATCAATTCGATCTCAGATGATGCACCAACTTTAATAATAGCAACGCCACTACTAAGTCTAGTTATACGCTCTTGGATTTGCTCACAAATACTAAAATCATCTTCCTCTTTGATGTCTTCCTTTAAACTTTCAATGCGAGCGTCTAGTTCTTCTTCATTGCCCATTCCACCAATAATTGTTGTTGATGTTTTAGTTACTTCGATATTATCCGCCTTACCAAAATCCTCTAGTTTAAAGTTCTTTAGATCAAGCGTATTCTTCCGATTATACAACTTAGCACCAACACTAATCGCCAAGTCACTGAGCAAGTTTCTGCGCTCTTGCCCGTATAAGGGAGCCTTAACTACACAGACTTTCATTGTTCCCCTAGAAGCATTCATGATGAATCCAGCAAGAACCTCTTTTGAATAATCTTCTGCAACAATAAATAACGGCCTTGTTTCCCTAGCTGCCTTCTCTAACATAGGCATGATTTCTTGAATACTTTCAAGTGGCTTTTCAGAAACAAATACAAGAGAGTCATTAAACTTAGTTTGTTTACCTTTCTCGTCATTCGTAAATTCTTGAGAAGCCCAGCCTGCGTCAAACCTGAAGCCTTCTCTAAGCTCAAGCTCAGTCTCTGCTTGACGCGCTTCTTCAATTGAGATCGCTCCATTCTTTCCAGCTTGGTCTATTGCCATCCTGATTAGTTCTCCAATAGATTCATCATTATTAGCTGATATCTTGGCAACATTCTTAATATCATCGAGAGACTTGACTGCAATCGAATTGGAGGTTAGATAAGAAATCACATCTTCAAGAGCATAGTCCATGCCTCTTTTGAGGTCGATTGGACGATGCTGTTCTTTCAAAGCTTTACTTGAGTTCTTAAGAAGTTCCCTTGCAAGGACAATAGAAGTAGTAGTTCCATCACCAGCCTGTTCGTTAGTTTTTAAGGCAATTTCTTTAACAATCTGAGCGCCTAAATCCTCGACAGGATCTTCTAAACTTACAAATTTAGCAACCGTAACTCCGTCCTTTGTAATAAAGGGTTTACGACCTTTCTGTTGCAGAATCACATTTCTTCCTGCTGGCCCAAGTGTTGTAGCTACGTTGTCTGCCAGTTTACCAACACCTTCTTGTAACTTCTCAAACAACTCTTGATTATTTGAGAAAATCTTATTAAACTCACTCATTTACCCTCCATAGTAATTTCTTCATGAACCAACTCTTTTAAGTGTGCAGATTTTTCTTTAGCCTGCCTACCATGTTCGAATTTGTTCTCAGCGTCAGTATAATAGTAGGACATGCTTTCTGTCAAGGTCTTTAGCGTGTCAAAGATCTCCTCGACGTTAGTTTGGAAAGTTTCTAAATACCTACTTGTATTACTAGCTAAGAACTCTTCGTCAATTATGATTGCGCCAAGATATGTAGAGGAATTCTTCCAGGTTTCTGCTGGGATTTTAAACGTAAAAGTTGGCTTTGTGCTCCACTCATCGGCTGTTCCTCTGGCTTCTTTCTCTTTTCGGACAATATCTAGGAATCGATTTTGCATATCTTTAACAGAAGGAAGAGCTTGTCTCTCCTGATCATTCGTAATCATCAATAGTTTGTCCAAATTCTTTATGTCCTTCCCGAAATGATAAGGATCCGCAGTAAGTTTGTAGGCAAAAAATTCAACTCTTTTAAGAGAATTATTGTCTACTATTTTTTCACCTATTAAGTGGAATAATTCTCTTTCCTTATTAAAATACTTAAGTAAGTTTGTGAAACTACCACTAAGGTCTGAATTTGGTGCTCTTAATTTAAGTGAAGCTGGGATAAGTGGGAGTTCTCCCTCGTATCCTTTTATGATCTGAATTGCAACATCTGGTATATTGCCAGTGCCACCAAAGCCGACTGAAGTGCCTTCGAATAAGGCGGCACAGAATGTTTCAAACAAGAAACCAGCAGAGGACCTTTCAAAGTTCTGAACCATCCCGAGCATAATATCTGAAATCATTAGGCTTGATATCAAGTGATCTAATCCAACTTGTCCTGTGCTATTATTCCTTGGGTATAAGGCTCTATCTAGATTAGTAAGCTTGTCTTTAACAGTATCTCCTTTGATGCCCCTAGCTATTTTCTCGAAGTGAACACGATCTTTTGTATCCGGGACACCTGTTTGTGTCGTGAATTTGAAAGTTGGGAAACTAAGAGTCTTGGGTTTGTTCCAAGACTCTGACCGAAAATCAGATATAGACTCTCTAATGAGAGTATTCAATATATTTATTCTTTTCTTTTTCGAAAAAATTTCATCCATTAAAGTATCACCGGGCTTTGTCATGTTTGTCTCCATATATATGTATAAATAGTAAAAGAGCCACCCTTTCGGATGACTCTTTTGTGTATACCATTTAATATTTTAAATTACTTTTTTGAAACTCTTTTTGCAATTCTTTTCTTTACTCGGTTAATAAGAGCTTTGTTTGACATCTTAGACTCTTTAAGCCTTGTAGCTTTTTTTGTCTTCTTTCGCATGCTCTTCTTTAGAAGATTGATAGCTTCTTGTAGGGCTTCTTCTTCTTCCGGAGCGAGTTCTTCTTCATCACCCATGCCTTCATCGTCCATGTCGTCCATGTCGTCCATGCCATCCATGTCGTCCATGCCATCCATGCCTTCATCGTCCATGTCGTCCATTTCGCTCATCTCGCCCATTTCTTCTTCACCGCCGTCACCTTGAGTAACATCGATTTTGATTCCGAGAGTTGAACTTACAGCCTCAGCAAATGCTTCAAGAACTTGCTTGATTGCATCTTCAACTTCTGGACTACCGGACGAAACACCCGCCTCGTCGTCTTCCATATCCATGTTATCATCTTCTAGGCCAAGATCCTCATCATCAACGTCTTCGTCGCTCATATCAAGGTCTTCGTCATCATCCATCTCTTCTTCGCCTCTCTCGTTCCCGTATTCCATACCGGGCTCCTCTTCATCTTCTTCGCCAAAACCTTCGGCTTCCATAAGACTTTTTAGTTCTTCATAAAGAGCACTGTCGTCTTCGGCTTCGGCTTCTTCAACAACTTTTTTGCCCTTTTCACACTTCTCGCAGCCTTTCTCGCCACAATCGCAATCTTCGCAGCTCTTGCCTTCTTCTTGGACTTCTTCGTCTGCTTCTTTCATTTCTCTGATAATCTTCGTAGTATGCGTAGAGAGACCAGCGTGCCTCATGAAATCTACAACTACATTTTCTTTTAGTAAAGTCATTATTTAAAAACCTCCAACGGTATACAGATATAAATAGTATATAAAAAACGTTAATTTCAACTTATCTCAATGTTTATCCTCTATAGCAGAAAGAACCTCTAAAGCTTCATCTTCTAATTGTTTAACTCTTACATATGATATGCCGAGTCTTTTAGCTGTTTCTCTTAGAGTCATTGCTCCATTCTTTTCGACTGAGATTTTTGAGCAATTAAACTCTTCGGGATAATCTATCCAGAATTTACATTTTTGTACTGGGCAACCTTCACAGGCTAGCTCACAAGTTTCATGGCAATTCATATTCCACTAATCTCCTCAACGTCTTGAACATTTTTCTTATTAAAAGCTTGATTAATATTATACAATTTGTTGATTTCTTGCTTTTTTTGAAAACTATTTTTTGATACTTTTATATATTTCTTATAACTAAGTTTTTCTTTAAGCTTATGTTTCTCAACGAAAGACCGAATGTCTGGGTCTCCGTCAACATATCCTGTTGCTAGGGCTTTAAGAAGTTTAATATAACTCATGCCGTCATATCTAGCATATACTTTTAATTGTGTTAGTTTATGATACCCGATCCTAAGCGACACTTTGTAAGGAAAGTTATACACTGTATACCTCTTCAAAGTAATCCTTTAAATACTCATACTGATAACCAGTTTCGGGGTAGGGTATCTCAACGAACCCCTCCACTCTTCTCATATATAAAGTTGGCACTCCGTCAATTTCAAACTTTTCAAAAAGCTGAAGGTCTTCTTCTTGGTTTAGTTTATATACCGTTAAGCTAGGATATAATCGCTCTATTTTAACGAGAACTTCATCTAAAACCTCACATAAACCACACATATCACTTGAAAAATATAATAAACAATCTTGCTCAATCATTGTTGCTCCTTTCTGCTACCTTCTTATTATAACATTCTGGGCATATAATCACAACCTTCTTCTGTTCAGTAAAGACGGATACAATCCAGGTTTGTGCATGTATTTTACTTTTCTTGTCAAAAGGAGCTTTACAGGTTAGACATTCTTCAGGAATTCTATCAAACATAGAAATTTTCTTGGCCATATTCTTCTCAGCCTTTTTATCTTCGTTACGTTCTTTTTTCTTTTCTAAATTTCTTGCAATTGAGGACATTATAATGTCCTCCCTAGAAAGCCAAACTTAGCTCCACTTAGTGGAGTTAGAGCACTTTTCTTTTCAAAGACAATAACAACTGAAGGGAATGGTGCAGAGTTCTTATTTTTGTTTACAGGGTTTTCAAATGAGAGTCTTCCATGGACAAAAAGAACCTCAGAAGCCTCAATTGCAGCCCTGTAAAACCACTTGGTAGCCGTCCTAGCTGGTACGAGACAGACTACTCTATCCGTATTACCGGAGGCCGTTTCAAAGATAGCCTTGTCAATCCACTTAGAAACACTAGAATATGGAGGGTTCATATAAACATTTCCGCTCCAATCTTTTGTTAGTCCATTTTCATTTGAAGTTATAAAATTTGGAGCTTTTGCACTGTTTATTGTGCAACAGGGATCAAGTGTAAAATCACCAAACCTCTGATTTAAAACTTCCATAAAAGCATCAGGAGTTCCCCACTCATCAGAATTTGATGTATAGTGGACCTGATTCAGGTTTTTAAGTTGTCCATTTGGATTAGTCATTATTTGACTCCCGTGCTTCCAAGTGCGCCGGAACCTCGTTTTGAAATCATAGAATTTCTTTCTGAAACTTTTGTAGGTTCTTCAAATTTTA
>ERZ1046740.3057-NODE-3057-length-10288-cov-17.731164_pt1 | contig 10288 bp, 12 predicted proteins | sample MGYA00383093_ERZ1046740 | MGnify/ENA primary metagenome ERZ1046740 (study PRJEB29581, sample SAMEA5548363) | metagenome | biome: marine; feature: coastal; material: water | depth 25 m | study: Short-term variability in the microbial, nano- and picoplankton...
TCTAAAGGTACGGGTGATGTAGCTACGACACAATCTGGTGACTATAAAATTTCAGTAACATTGACTGTAACTGGAGAAGAGAAAGGTGATGTAGATGCTGGTGAAGGCACTGGTGACTAAATCCTAATATAGCGAAAATATCTATAAAAGCCTAGTAGTGAAATCACTACTAGGCTTTTTTTATGCTAGACTAAACTTTATGATAATCCGTCATTTATTCTCAATCGCACTATTAATCACATTCTTATTGCCAAGTGCAAATTCAGCTTGTGGCGATGTTGGTGACACTGTTGTTTGTGTTGAAGTGCCACAATCGATTCTAATTAGTAGTGATGCAACCTACATCCATAAAGAAACACTGGAAACAGTATTCAAAGTTGAAAGTAATGCTTGGCTAGACTTATCTTTTAGTGGCACGTCAAAAAGTGATACAGGGCAAGAATTAGATTACCCACGTTTTCACAAAATTGTGGTTGATGCTGATGGCGCCAACATATCCAATCGTTATGACCATTTAGAAACCACCGCTGGTGTGCGTGTAACTAATGCCACCATGGAAGTAGTGGAAATTAATTCCTGGCAACTCAATAGTAATGATCCAATTGGTACGCCTGAGCATTTGGTGTTACCACTTAATCAAACTCTAGCAACGCCTGATAGTCCGGATGCTAGTATTGGTGGATTTTTGCCACTGGATGATGAAGGTACGAATAGGGCCAAGGTGCGTTTGTTTACCAAAGGCAAAGGTACAGTAGCAGAGCAATCAGGTATTTATAGAATGACGATAACACTCATAGTTACTGCTCAAGAGTAACTATTACGGAACGCTAAATTCAAGTTTCTTAATCAAACGTCCGCTCGGGTAGGAAAAACGAGCTTCTGCTAAGACTTTTTTGCCTGTGTGGTTATTTGCTTTTTGCCACGACCCAGTAAAATAACGACTCCCTTCTGGCAGGATTAAACCGCTACCACTTTCTAGGCGCACCCGATCAAGTACTTTTTTGCCATCACGAAGTAAAATGTCGCCATCAACATTAATATGTGTCGTACCTATATTTTTAACTAAATAACGCAATTTCAATGGATGCTCACTAGTATAAGGTGCTTTGTTGATATTGGCACTAGTAACTACTGCTTTACGAGTGCCAGTTCTAGATATCTCACCTATAAACAAACTAGGAAGTTGCCCACCAATACTCATGGTATTTTGACTAGGTTTTCTAGTTTTTTTACTCGCCACTTCCGTGGCGTTAAAACTAATAGCAAAATAACCACCACCAAGTTTACCTCTAGGGGTTTTAAGAGTAACGTGTACTGATTTTGATTCACTCGCATCTACTTTAAAACTATCCTTGCTTAGCTCAACATAACGCGCCCACTGATGAGATTTTTTGCTAGCATTGGTAATTACAGGAACACCGTGCGCATCAAGCGTTAAATCCATTACTTCCACTACAATTTGCAATGAGTCCTTGCCTTGATTAAAAAAATTCAGATCAAAAGCTTTAACACTACCTTGTACCGTTTCAAACTTTACAATAGCAGGAGAAACGGTAAAATTCATCATCCCTGCAAATACTGAGAATGGCAACAATAATAGTGCGATTTTAAATAATAGCTTCATGGCAATGTATTAGTGATAAATTTAAAATTTGCCGCATAGCTGCCCGCATAATTACTCGGCTTAACTTTAAGGATAAATAACAAGATTTGTTTTTTCATTACCCCTCTATCATTAGGGGATAGCAACGGCAAATCTTCTATGGCTGAGTACAACTCGCCACCATTAATGGAGATATAAAATTGATCTTTAGTGATGGTTCTTTTTTTATCAGTAGAAATTAAATCATCAATACGCAATGCCACCATTTTATTCACATCATTAGTTTGCAATTCTACGTACAAGCCGTATGGCAACAATATCCAATCACTTTCCATTTTAAGTTTGACTCTAGCCTGCTGGTAGCGTTCATCACGCTCACTCAGTTTTTGCCATTGCATGTGCATACTCGAATGGATATCCGCTTGTACACGTACATCAATTTTGGCTTCGCCAGTGCTAAGTACTAAACTCGGAATGATTGATATTAGTAGTAAAGCTAGCTTGCTACTAGCTAAGCTTAATTTCATGGATTGTTAAGAAAAGCAAAAGTAATATTACCCTTGTACGTTCCTGGTGCATCTTGCCAAGTGGTGGTTAGGCGAAAACGCAACTTGACCGGCCTGGGTGCTTGCGCTGCCACACCTTGTAAAAATAACATCTTTTTATCTAAAGATTGATATTCTTTATTGTTATCAACAGCATAAGCCAAACGTGATGAGGGTAATGCAGCTATTTCTACGTTATTGGTAGATAGACTTGAGGCATCAACATACACACTCCAAGTAGACTGATTAGAGCCCACGGTTACTTCCACTTCTTCATTAGAGTAATATTCACCTGGCTCGCCACGCACATCAAAGGTAATTTCATTGGTCGAGAGCTTGACCGTCGTATAAGGTGCCACCACAGCAGTCACTGCAATGGATGCCGCTTCTTGCCATTGTTCAGCCTCTGTACTGTAGCTGTTAACGCTATAAATTGTTACTAATACTGCAAATAACAATCGTTTAATCTTGTGTGTCATCATCAACTCCTTAGTTAATATTTCTGACTAGAAATTTAATATTGCCTAAATACTCTCCCGCCCTATCAGCACGTTCGGACGATACCAAAAATTCCAAAATAGTAATAGTGGTTATTGGCGTCGCTACACCTGAAATAATTTTTAACATCTTATCTAGCGCCAACCAAGGTCTAGGATTAATCTCATCCTTAATGCGCACAAAAATCCTATCTGCATTAATTTTCTCATCAGTAGCCTCTTGGATAAAATGATCAGTGTTTAAATACAACTCCCAATGTGGACTATTAGAACCTAACAATACGGATACTTCATGAGCAATTGGGGCGTTAACTAAAGATGAATTAATACTAAATATAGCCGGCTGTAAAGACACGACAGTTTTTGGCACTATAGTAATTTTAACGGGGATTGTCGGCACATCGTTAGTTGAAACTAATGAACCCATGTAAACACCCGGCGCATCACTCCACTCTGGTTCAAACTCAAAATCTGCATTAACCTGATTGGCATTTTCATTGCCTGATAAAAAAGTACGGTACAAATCTAGAGATTCAGCACCTATAGTATATAGGGTTTTTACTTTTAATCTATTAGGGTTAATTTTATAGTCATTCAATTGTAATGAATGTAAGCGATATCTAACTGCACTAATTTGGCTGGCATCTGGCTTAAGTACGATAGAGCCTTGTGATACTTTTCCAAGCTCAGCATTCAAACTAATACCTGATCTAGGGGTTAAATCTACCCCTGCATTAATTACACTTGTAGTTAACAATAAACCAATAAATAAAAATTTAAGGCTAGAAATCATCTGCCCCATCAAACTGCTCTACCGCGCCGCCTGCATTACCACCATCTTCACCTGATTGCTGTTGTAATTCAGTTAGAATTCTTTGGTTTTCCTTGGCGATTGCCAGTGCGTTTTCTGCCATTTCTCGCGCCAAGCGAGCTGTGTCTAGTGTTTCTGTAAGCCCTTGAACAATAGCTTGATTCATACCATCTAAACGCCCAGATATAATTGAAATCTGTTCTATATATTTATCACTAACCTTAGCTTCTTTTTGCATTACCACCTTTTCGGTAATATTTTGCTCTTTCACCGGATTAGTGCAGCCAACAATACCAGCTACGGCAATGCTACTAATTGTAATTTTTACTAATCTATTTATCATAAGAAACTCTCCATTTTTTTCTCTTTAGTGTGGCCTTCAAGTAAGGTTGGGGTTATAAATATTACCAAATCTCTGGTTTCACGCACATCTTTGGTAGTACCAAGCAGAGTATCACCCAAAGCGCCAGTGTCTTCCAATCCGGGAAAGCTCTTGCCACTTTCATCATGCTGAATGTCTAATAATCCACCGATAATTAAAGTCTCCTTATTTCTAAGGGCAACCGTTGTACTAATTTTACGCTTAGTGAGTACGGGCAATTGATCGCCCGTAGATTGACGCTCGCCAGTAAAGGAAATAGTACCCACTTCAACTTTCTGAATATCAAGACTAATTTCACCATTACTAGAGATACGCGGTACAATTTCCATGTTCACACCAGAGGTATATTCTTTGGTAGAGACTTGCAAGAAGCTTTTTGGTCCAGAAACAATCGGGATAATTTGCTGTGTACTAATATCAATGATTGCTTTTTTACCATCTGAGGATACCACACTTGGTGTAGCCCAAACTCTAGCTTCACCAGAATTGCTCATGGCATTAAATGCTGCGGTGAAAAAGCGTATCACTGGCACCGGCGTTGCAGCTGAAGCAGTAGCAACACCAAGATCTCCCAAACTAGACCCTAAATCAGCTAATTCTACTCCAGTTTCACCAATTAAATTAGATAAGGCTAAATTATTAGCAATCGCATTACCTTCAGTGCTACTTAGACTATCAATGACATTAAAAGAAAAACCAGAGTCTGTTGAAGACTGCCACCCCAAACCATTGCTAAACTGACCTTGGGCCGAATCACTCCACCAATCAAAGCCAATTTTGCGCTTACCACTGGTGGAAATATCGGCAATTAATACCTCAAGCTTAATCTGTGCAGGACGATGATCAATGATGGCGATATCTTTTTTGATACGCTTGATAACCTTGGGTTCAGCAGTAATTACTATGGAGTTACTATCATTATTGGTTTTAATATATTTAGCATATTCTACTGAAAGCAACTCAACAACAGCAGATGGCTGACTATAAACCGGATGCACCACCTCGGTCTTGCTTAGGTGTTTAAATACTGGACTGTCATTCTGTGGAAAGCCAATTAAAATATAGTTATTCTGCTCTTTATAGCTAAAGCCACCAGAGATTAACAGCATATCTAGCGCCTCATCCAAAGGAGTGTTTTCTAGTTTAAGAGTAATAGTGCCTTGTACCGTATCATCCATTAAAAACGGAATATTAACTTGTTCCGAGACTTCATTTAATGCATCACGCAGGTTGGTTTCAAAAAAAGCATTGGTAGTACGCTTATAATCCGTTAAGCGTTTTGCTGATAATGGTTTTTTAGATAAACCGATATAGCCTCTGGTTTTTAAATTACGTTTAATGCGTTGATAAACAGATTGATATTCATTATTCAATGCTCTAGCTGACAACATTGGGCTTACCTTTAATAAGGCATCGCCACTTTCGTAACGCCCTTGACCTTGATAATTTTGCAAATATTCTAAAGCTGATTTGTTATTTAATTGTTTAAGAAAGTCATTATTGCTTGTTACTTTAAAAATTTTTTGCAATAAAAATTGATATTGCTGATCCCTAAGGGATTCTATTGCATCAGTTTTTTGTGACAATATTTGTTTGCTATTTTTTTCAAACTCTACAGCTTGCAATGGCTGATAGCCGGCAAACAACAAAACAAAAATTATAAGTGTTTTAATCACTCGATTACCTTAATTTTCTCAGCTGCATCACGATTAACAATTACTCTAACTGTTTTACTAGTATCAATATTTCCTTCTTCACTGTTTACGCTAATCTTTAATTTATAAACGCCGTTTTTCAATTTAGAAAAATTAACACGTGCAACAAGCTTTATTTTATCCCCTGGCAATAAGGTTGTTTTTGACATGGACATAAATTTTGAGGCCACCTGGGCGCCAGAGACCAGCTCATTAAGTGAGAGTTTAGCATTTAAATATAGTGCCGGTTTACCCTTGGTAGAATTTTGCAATACAGTAGAAATGTCAACCCACTTTACATCGGCAGATAGTGTGGTTTTAGACTTAGAAATTCGTAAGCGCTGCTTAAGCTTAAGCTTATCAGGTACCATCATTACTGGAATAGAGGCGGGAATGGATCCTGAAGTTTGCTTGGCAGTAAAAGATAGCCAGCCAAATACAGCAGTCTTCTTATTACTCGCACTCAAATTTAGCTTTATTTTTTTTCTACTACCAGGTGCCAGCTTAAAACGACTAGGAGATATGGTGGCTTTTACTTTATTTTTAGTTGAAGATCTAAAGCGTGCCGATAAGCTCAAAGCTTGGCTAGTTGGGTTAACCACTTCAATAGTAACCGGGCGAATATTACCGCCTTTGATCACTTGTTCAAGCATTGCCGGCGTCAACAAAATTGGCGTTATTGGACGATCATCACCACCATGGCCCTTGCTCGATATCTTTTTAGCAAAGTCTTTATCAATACTAATCATGTCGCGTAAATTCTTTTGCCTCTTACCACTTTGCCCTTTAATACCAACTAAAAAATCTCCACGTATCTGGTAACTGCCCTCTGGCAATGGACTCTTGAAAAAACACTCAAGCTTACCACTGGTTTTAGGCTGGATGGTTATACTACCCTTATTAACACCTACTACTTTAAGCTTCCTCTTGCTTTTAGCATCAAATACCGCACAAGAACCGCCAATAGAAACATCGAACTTACTCATATTACTGACCGGAAGGGTGATAGCCATTACCCCTTTTTGACTGTCTGTTGCTATAACTTTAAATTGACCATATTTAACATCTTTAAGATTGATGGTTGCCACCTGCTCAGCTGTCACTGCGCGTAATACAATTGGTACATTGATTTTAATAAAGCTATTAACACTAGTCTTATACTCACCTGCAGATTTAACCGATTTTTTACCAAACTGCATAGAGCCAATTGATTGACTTAATTTAGATTTAGAAACGTAACTACGATATTTTGAAGGATCTTGCATAATTGCCACAAATACACGGTAATCACCCACATAACCCTTAGGAATTGTTACCTTAAAATTAATTTTAGCCTTCTCTCCCGATTCTAGAGTAATGATGCTGGGTGTAACCTCGGTCCATCCTAATACTGTAGCAGCTGGCGCACCATTTACCTGAGTGCCTCTAGTCTCCACAAATACGTTAAAGTATTCAGTTTTAACAGCCGAAGTATTAGTAACCTCAATGGGAACAATGTATTCAGTCTGTTGTACAACTTTTCCAATTCGTACAAATGCTGGAGTAACTGACACACCTGCCCATACTTGGGATAATGGCAATATAAACAGCGCTAATAAAAATAAGCTTTTAAAAATAGGATTTTTCATAAAATTTATTGTGTCAGTAATGAATGGCGTGGCGCTAGATAAGTGTGATGCCGTAATATAGTACTAGCACTGTAAATGTAAGCGAAACAGTGGCTGAAAAACTCATCCACATTCCTGCTAAAAACGGCAAGACACCTTGTGGATCAGGATAATAAAAATGAACTTTAAGATCATCAATTAAAGCGTTAATATCAGTATAAATGCTTTCGTTTAAATTACTCGCTCTAAGCAAGCTATTTTTAATTTGTTGATCGACCTCTAAAGCTTCAACAGCATTTTTTAAATGCTTATTTCGCCAAGTTGCCTGGCCAACGTCTTGTAATTTCTCATGCAGATTTTCACCACTTTCAATAAAATGATAAAAAATAGCTAATTGTGCTAAATACACTTTTTCCATTGAAATACTAGACCCATCAGCTGACGGGCAGTGATGATTATGCTCAGAAGCGTCAGTCCAATCGGTAATATAGATATTTGTTGAAAGTGTATTTATATAAATGTGATCTGGGTTAAGCTGGCAAAATCCCGTCTCTTCGCTGGCAAAATATTTTAATGCTTGAGCAACAGAATACCAAATTTGCGAACCTATATCTTTTCTGAGTTTTGAATCAATTTTGGATAAAGGCGTTAAGGATTCAATATCGTGTAGTGGTGCAACATGAAGTTGCCCTGGTCGTAACACTTGACGTAAATCGCACAACTCTACCACTAGAGCTTTTCCTGCCATGCGAACACCATGAACCGTTAACTCTTGCTCTGGCGAGTGAGAAACAATATTTAATACGTGCTCTACTTGTGCTTGCATTAGTTTACATACGCCTTACTTATTCCAATTGAAATAGGCTCGCCATTTTCAAAAAATACATGACGAAACTGATAACCTTGCTTTCTGCCAATTGTTTCAACGGCAGCTGCCACTTGAAAACTGTCTTGATAAATTAGCATAGATATATTATACACCTTTGCTGACTTGTTCTCTAGATAGCTTTGTAGTGAGTTGCGCTTGGTGATTTGCTCTAAAGACATCCATCCAGATGCGCTAGTAATCGGAGTAAGAGATTTAGATCTACCTTCAACACGAATTGAAAAGTTTTTTTCCATTTGCGCCTGATCGTCTTGATCTAGCTGAATACAGCGGTTTTTAGTACAAATAATATTGAGCATTTGTTTTTTAGTTTCGCTCTTAACACCCAAATAAACCTCTTGCACTTGAGAGGTTGTGGCAGAGGATATGGCTGCAAAGGCTACGATCAATACTAGAATACCAATCACATTAAACAAGATATCCAAAAAAGCATCTTGACCTTCAGCATTATCCCTTTTGCGTCTTCTTGGCATTTAATTAAACTTCATCATCTGGTTTGAATCTCTCGATCCTCTTCAATGTAAACCAAGCTCCAGTCTACATCCCAGGTTTTTTCAATGTCGGGGTGTTTTTCTTGATCGAATTCAATAGCATTACGCATATTAAGGATGTCACTAAAAATGGAGTACTCATAAATGCCCGATGGGCGCAACAAAAAACTAATAAATTGGGTGGATCTTTTTTTAGCTACCTCATTAGCAAAATCAAGAAACGGCGTACCTTGCCAAGATTCAGGATTGCCTTTTTGCAAGCGCCCATAAAAAGCCACTAAATTATCCCACTCTGCATCTGCGTTGAAAATAATAGGTTCTTCAGATTTTCCAGTTAAAACAGTAGCTTTACCGTTTGCCAGTTCTATAATAATATTTTTGCGTTGTTTTTTAACGCCGTCTACGTACTCCATTGGCGATTCAAGCACCAGCATCGGGTCCAGTGCTGTTAATGTTGTGGTGAGAATAATAAATATTAATGAGCCAATAATAGCAATTAATACACTAATAAAAGGAAAGAATGAAGGGGTTAGTCGATTTTTAGGCCTTCTCACAAAATCACCTTATAGTTCAGTTTTTTGCCCTGCTTGCAAGGCCCCCACCTTGATGGGTAAATTGAGCAGCACTTGCTGGTTAACGTAATCTTCAATTCGATCAAGCGAAGAATAATCTAGCCTTTCTACTAGAGACATAGCGATCATAATAATAACCGTTGCGATTAAGGCGATTAAAGTTGTATCAAAGGCAAAAGATAAATCTTTAGTTACATTCGCCAGAGCGTTAGTGATTTGTGAAATATCTTCTACCTCTTTACCCAATACGCCAGCCAAGCCACCAACGGAAGCACCCACACCTTGCACAGTACCTATAAAACCTAAAATTGGCACTGCCCAAACAATTACACGCAAAATAGTATAGCCCGCTTCCATTTCATTAAAAGCGCGTTCAGTTGAGGCTTTAAGTATGTCTTCAGCTTCACGAATAGAATGTGTATGTTTAAAGCGGCTAAGCGCACTAACAATACGTTTAGCAACATTAGTATCGTTAATCAGTTTGGCTTTATCTCGAATCATCAGCATGCTTTCGTCAATCTCTACATCAGTGTTTAATGGCGTGGAATGCGACAAGTAAGTCTCGCCTAAGGCATTCATACTGTAATGTATTGAATACAATCTATGGATTAACATTGCCATTGATAAAATGGTTAAAAATACCACCACATAGGGTACCCAGCCAATAGCTAGCAAGCGGTATACCATAGAGGCTGGATTTATCCATTCAAGAAAAGCTGCGTAAAAACCAACATAGATTAGGGTTGAAATGATAAATAGAAGTAGTGCAGTTTTTGTGCCGCCGTCTTCACTACGCATTTCAATATCCAACTGCTGTTCAATGCTTTTTTCAGGAGTTGTGGTGTTTGTAGAGGAGTTTCCAACTAGTACCTCTTGATTGCAATGTGGACAAATAGCGTAATAACCTAACGAGTCATCAGCGGCCTGCATGCGCCCTTTGCAATGTGAACAACTAAAATCTATCATCTTAAAATTCTTTAGTAAATAAGGTAATTAATAATTCCATATGTTTGCAGTATTTTTTAGTTTTAATTGTTATGTTTTAGTCAAGTGTCTGCTTAGCTGTATAGGCACATGATACTACTAACGCAGAGCTAAATGGCATCAATATATTAATAATATAGCGGTATTCCTCTATATTATTAATATAAAGGTGTTACAATGAAACCAATAGTTATCTTTTTTGATGACATATTCGAT
>ERZ1046740.3065-NODE-3065-length-10268-cov-5.203075_pt1 | contig 10268 bp, 10 predicted proteins | sample MGYA00383093_ERZ1046740 | MGnify/ENA primary metagenome ERZ1046740 (study PRJEB29581, sample SAMEA5548363) | metagenome | biome: marine; feature: coastal; material: water | depth 25 m | study: Short-term variability in the microbial, nano- and picoplankton...
CCGGGTGTTCCGTTTACAGCACGAGGATGTAGACAATGCATCTTTTCACCCTCGCCCCCCTTGCCGTGACCCGAAGCTTTGACCAAGCCGTACTTGATCTCTCCCAAATATGGTGTGGGCACACCAGCCACCACAGCCCAATAAATCTTGCGCGTCTCTTTGTGGCGCATCGCCGCCGTCAAAGCCGATGCGGCTTGCCGTGTGCGCGCCAACAACAACACACCCGAGGTGTCTTTGTCCAAGCGATGCACAAGGCGGGGTTTTTCATCTAGATCGAACCGAAGTGCCTCAGCCAAACCATCCACATGGCGGGTTTGCTTGCTACCACCTTGGGTTGGCAGACCTGGTGGTTTATTTATGGCGATGACCTGATCATCTTTGTAAATCACACATTCGCGAATCATCCGTGCATCGGCATCAGACACATAGGCCTTGGGTCTGGCCAGGATATCTCCTGGCTCAGGCATTGGTGGAATTCGAATGGTTTGGCCTTCTTCCAAACGTGTCGCAGGTTTCACCCGGCCGCCGTCCACGCGCAGTTCACCCTTGCGGCACATCTTTTCGATCCGAATTTGGTTGATATGCGGGAATTGACGCCGCATCCATCGATCCAGTCGTTGGTCAGCGTCATCAGCTGCCACGGTTAATGATTGTACGCCACTCATGCCAAAAGCCCTCTTGTCATCCAAAGGCCGAGGAACAATGCCCCGACTGACCCGACAACGGAAATCAGCACATAGGCTGCTGCCGCACCAAATTGACCACGCTCCAACAGGTTCACTGTCTCAAGCGAAAACGCCGAGAACGTCGTAAAACCGCCCAAAAATCCAATCATCACCAAAGGCGACAAATGGGTTAGGTTACGCTGAGCGGCAAAAACCACAAACGCTCCCATTAGGAACGACCCCAGTATATTCACTGCGATAATACCCAACGGGAATCCATGCCCTACCAAGCGGCCAATGCCCACTCCGGCCAAAAAACGCAGGCACGCGCCCGCAGCGCCACCAAGGGCTACATATGTCAGGGTTGAAATCATTCCGCGTCTGTCACCTGCAGACGCCGGTTTGTCAAGTTTTCAAGGGCATCCCAACGCACCAATTTATCCCAAACAGAACATCATTGCCCTTTGGTTACGTGTTCCGCTTCAACCGCAGCTTGGTAAAGTAATCCAAACGCCGTTTGAGTTCGCGTTCAAAGCCACGCTCAACAGGAGCATAAAGAATCGGTCGGGTCATGGTCTCTGGGAAATAATCCTGCCCCGAGAACCCGTCTTCGGCCTCGTGATCATATTGATAGCCAGCACCATACCCTTGGTCAGACATCAGGGATGTAGGCGCATTCAGAATATGCTTGGGCGGAGGCTCGGATCCGGTTTTGCGCGCCGAGGCACGCGCGGCTTTATACCCCACGTAGGTCGCATTCGATTTCGGAGCCAATGCCAAGTAAACGAGCGCCTGTGCCAGCGCCAATTCTCCTTCGGGGCTGCCCAATCGCTCGTACGTTTCCCAGCTTTGCAAACACACAGCCTGTGCTTGCGGGTCGGCAAGCCCGATATCTTCAACTGCCATCCGCGTGATACGCCGGGCAAGGAAACGTGGATCTTCACCACCTTCCAGCATGCGCGCAAACCAGTACAACGTCGCATCAGGGTCAGATCCCCTAACCGACTTGTGCAAAGCTGATATCAGATTGTAATGCTCTTCGCCGGACTTGTCGTATTTTGCAGCCCGTTTCATCAGGCGCTTTGACAGGGCGTCGCTATTCAGTTTGCCTTCTACTTTCCACGCGGCAACCTGTTCAATCAGGTTCAACAAAGCGCGGCCATCTCCGTCTGCCATTTCCAGTAAGGCTTCGCGTGCGTGACCATCCAAAGGCAAATTGCGATCCAGTTCCTTTTCGGCACGTTGAGCCAAGCGCTCGAGATCTGATAAAGGCAGACGTTCCAACACCAGCACTTGCGACCGACTAAGAACAGCGGCGTTTAACTCAAAAGACGGGTTTTCAGTAGTGGCACCCACCAAAAGGATCGTACCATCCTCCATATGTGGTAAAAACCCATCTTGCTGCGCTTTGTTAAACCGATGGATTTCGTCGACAAAAAGCAATGTGCCCTGCCCGTTTTGACGACGTATTCTTGCGGATTCAAAGACTTTGCGCAGTTCAGGCATGCCCGTAAAAATCGCACTAATCTGAATGAAATGCAGATTGGTTTCATCCGCTAAAAGTCGCGCAATTGTGGTTTTGCCCACGCCGGGTGGACCCCAGAAAATCAAAGACGATAAACTGCCCGAGGCCAACATCACACCCAAGGGTGCTTCCGGTCCCAGCACCTGTTCCTGACCAATCACTTCAGACAATGACCGCGGGCGCAAGCGATCCGCGAGCGGGCGAGGAGCATTGTCAGGGGCTGGATCGCCCGGTGTATCGAACAGGTCAGGCATATCTACAATCTAAATTTTGAAACCAAACGCTGGTTGCCGCGCTGTATCTCGATTGTCACTTTACGGCCCACTTTACGCAATGCCTTTTCCACATCACCAGGTTTCGAGATATCTTTGCCGTCAATGCTCAGCAAGCCATCCCCCGGACGTAACCCAATCTGCGCACCCACGGGACCAGGGTTTTCAACGACAACACCCGTCAAACTAAGAGGCAGGCCAAACTGCCCGAGAACCGCCGGGTTGATGTTGGACAGAACAAGCTCAGGAATTGCCGTTTTCTTTCCAGTCGTCACAGTGTCACGCGCTGGAGTTTCCGGAGCCGCAATCAAAGACACCGGCACTTTGGCGTGCTCTCCTTTCTTGAGAGTAAGAATATCAGTTGTTTTACCAATTCCGGCCACAGACATGCGAAACACCATTTCCGCCGGTGTGTTTACGGCAAGCCCGTCGACTTCCAAAATCACATCTCCTGGCTGCAAGCCAGCATCTAGAAAGGGACTGCGGTCATGCAGTTCGGAAATGACGATCCCACCGGGGCGATCCAGCCCCAAGCTTTCTGCCATATCGGCATCCACCGGTTGTCCAAACATGCCCGCCCAAGGTCGCATGAAGTGATCTTCACCAGCTCTGGCCTGTTCGACGAACTGTTTTACCAAGGCCGAAGGGATCGCAAACCCTATGCCGTTTGATCCACCCGAGCGGGTCAAAATCGACGTATTCACACCTATCAGTTCCCCGTTCACATCGATCAAAGCACCACCAGAATTGCCTGGGTTGATCGGGGCATCCGTCTGTAAAAAGTATCCACGCGCATTGCCTGTGGCCGTGCCAGATCGCGCAAGACCCGAAACAATCCCGCTGCTGACGGTTTGCCCGACACCAAATGGATTACCGATCGCCAACACAAGCTCGCCGACTTCGACAGTGTCACTATTGCGCAATTTCAGATGCGGCATATCGCTGGCGTTCTCTAATTGCAGAATGGCGAGATCACTTTCTTGATCTGCCAACAAAACCCGTGCGTTGTATTCACGGCGGTCATTCAGATGAACGCGGATATCTGTAGACATGCCAACCACATGATAATTCGACACGACAATGCCGTCATCCGAGAGAATGACACCCGACCCAAGTGAATTTTGAACCCGAGGTCGGGTCTGGTCGAAATTGCGAAACAAATTTTGAAAAAATGGATCACCGCCAAATGGGCTGTCACGCACTTCTACCACACGCTTGGCATAGATGTTGACCACTGCGGGCGCTGCCTGTTTCACCAACGGTGCAAACCCCAGCGAAATCTCGACTTGTGATTGTGGAACCTTGGTTTCGGCTGAAGCCAAGGCGGCAACAGCAACAAACAAAGCTGTCAGCGTGGTGCGGAACATGGGCTCTCCTGATATTATGTCCAACGGATATGAGAGGCTACGTTTCGTTTTGCAAGGCCGTTTAAGCCTAATCAAGAGGAGCGTGCAGCTTCGTACCTTTGGTTATGATGCCACCCCGATTGCCGACTTCAATCGAACCATAACGCTGTTTGAAACTTTCTGGCAGAGCACGATCTCCCTCTGGCGACAGCCACAACCGGAATAAGTGGCGGCGGTTCTTCGGGTCTGGCCTGTCTGCGAAACCCGTACGATCATGTAACTGAGAATGGTTGTAAACAAATTGAAGGTCGCCGGGTTGCAACCGCATGGTCATATGCAATTCTGGGTCATTAGCCAGTGCATCAAACATATCCAATGCCTCAACATGTTCCGCCGTCAAACGCATAGCAGCCGCAAAGCGTTGTGCGCTGTCGATGTACTGACGTTGGTAGAAAGCGGTCAATCTGCCTTCATGCCAACTAAGCGGTGGAATGGTCATGAAGGGCATTTGACCCTCTAGCACTTCACCACGACGATCGGTGGCAATCGGGTCAAACAACCGCTCCAAAAGATTGGGATTCTCTGCACGCATCCTGTTGTAAATGGCCTCGACACTGACCAACATCGAGTCGCCGCCTTCTCTCGCGTCCTGTAAGCAAAGCAAGCCAACAATATCGGCGCTGTCGGTGTGAAAGGTTTGACGATCATGAGTTTGGTAAATCCGAGTGTTCGGATCATTGGCATCCGCACCCACATCCCGCACATGACCCAAAATGTGCCCTGCTGAATTTTGCGACCGGGCCGAGCCCAGATGGGCGCCAACACCGCAAAAGATCGCAGCGGCCATTTCTTGCGAGTATCCCCGTACTGGAAGCCCGCGTAAAACTTCAAAGCCAATGCCGTGCACAAGCTTTTCACGCAAAGCTTCTAGATGTGCTGCAAACCGCGTGAGAGGAAAATCAGCTTTGGTGATCTCTCCGATATCCCGGTTCAACGATAAGAAATGGGTGGCAGCTTGTTCAAGATCAGCAAGGTCCGCACCCGACAATTCAACCAGCCATTCGGCTGAATTGGCTTGCATGTCGTGGCCAAGCCAAACTGATGGCCCAGTTAAAACTGTTGGAATTGTGTCTAAGATGCCCAAATCTACGCCTTCCAAACTCAACTTTGACTGACCCTAATACATGAGTTTATCTGGTTGCTATGCAAGTTGTATTTCAGGAGTCTGCTTGAAACGAAAAAGCCCCCGCCTGTTTCCAGACGAGGGCAATTCGATGGGCAATGCCCGAAATTCTTAGTCTTCTTCAACTTCCGCGGCAACCAAGCGTGCTTTGTCAGCTTTACCTTTGGCATCTACGTCGCGGTCGACGAATTCGATGATCGCCATTGGCGCCATGTCACCATAGCGGAAGCCCGCTTTCATGATGCGCACATAGCCACCCTGACGGTCGGCATAGCGTGGGCCCAAGACGTCAAACAGTTTGCTGACGTACTGGTCTTCTTTCAGACGAGCACGTGCATTACGGCGAGAGTGCAGGTCACCCTTTTTGGCCAGCGTGATCATTTTTTCAATGATCGGACGCAATTCTTTGGCTTTGGGCAAAGTGGTTTTGATTTGCTCATGTTCGATGAGCGATCCTGCCATGTTTGCAAACAGAGCTTTACGGTGCTCATGAGTACGGTTCAGGCGGCGGTATCCACGTGCGTGACGCATTTTCTTAATCCTTCTTCAGGTTTGTACTTTGTCTGGAGACCGATGCGGGTCAGTCCCTCTCCTTGGGGCAGGTTTGCCCATGTTTTCCCCGGTATTCCGGGCATTATGCGGGAGGGCTGAAGCCCTCCCGATAGTCTTAGAACGAGTCTTCGAACTTTTTCGCCAGATCTTCGATGTTGTCCGGCGGCCAGTCCTCGACGTCCATGCCAAGGTGCAGACCCATGCCCGAGAGAACTTCTTTGATCTCATTCAGCGATTTGCGACCGAAGTTTGGCGTACGGAGCATTTCGGCTTCGGTTTTCTGGATCAGATCGCCGATGTAAACGATGTTGTCGTTCTTGAGGCAGTTGGCCGAACGCACAGACAGTTCCAGTTCGTCCACTTTCTTCAACAGAAGCGGGTTGAACTCGAGACCATCGTCTTCTTCTTGACGACCAGCAGCTTCGGGCTCTTCGAAGTTCACGAAGATCGACAGTTGGTCCTGCAGAATACGCGCAGCAAAAGCCACGGCGTCATCCGGCGTGATCGACCCGTCGGTGTCGATTTTCATGGTCAGCTTGTCATAGTCCAGAACCTGACCTTCACGAGTCGGTTGCACGTCATAAGACACGCGCTTGACTGGCGAATAGATTGCATCGATCGGGATCAGACCAATTGGTGCATCTTCCGGTTTGTTCTTTTCAGCAGAGACATAACCTTTGCCAGTGTTCACAGTCAGTTCCATGAACAAATCGGCGCCATCGTCGAGGTGACAGATCACGTGATCTTTGTTCAGGATTTCAATGCCTGCGCTGTCCGAAATATCAGCAGCAGTGACGGCACCAGGACCTTTGGCGTTAACTGAAAGACGCTTGGGTCCTTCAACTTCCATGCGCAAGGCAACGCCTTTGAGGTTCAAAATGATGTCGGTTACGTCTTCACGTACACCGGCAACCGAACTGAACTCGTGCAGAACGTTGTCGATCTGAACGCTGGTGATAGCAGCACCTTGCAGCGAGCTCATCAGAACGCGACGCAGCGCGTTGCCCATTGTGAGACCAAAGCCGCGTTCCAGCGGTTCAGCAACAACAGTCGCCTGACGCGCAGGGTCAGCGCCTGGTTTTACGTCAAGCTGGGTCGGCTTGATGAGTTCTGCCCAATTTTTGTGGATCATACGTCCCTCCATTCTTGTCCGGCGACCATGTTCCGAGAGCGCCAGACTCCCGAGGTTTCAAAATGGCGGACTGGGGCCGTGAAAATCACGCGGCCCCAGACCTATAAAATAATAGTTAAACGCGACGGCGTTTCGGCGGGCGACAGCCATTGTGAGCCATCGGTGTCACATCACGGATAGACGTGATGTTGAAGCCAACAGCGGCCAATGCGCGAAGCGCCGATTCACGACCAGAACCTGGACCTTGAACTTCAACTTCCAGAGTTTTCACGCCATGATCCTGAGCTTTTTTGCCAGCATCTTCTGCTGCCATCTGAGCTGCATAAGGAGTCGATTTACGCGAGCCCTTGAAACCCATGGTTCCGGCGGAAGACCACGCAATAGCGTTGCCTTGAACGTCCGAGATCAGGATCTTGGTGTTGTTGAACGATGAATTAACGTGCGCAACGCCAGTGGCGATATTCTTGCGCTCTTTTTTCTTCGTACGAGTCTTTTCACGTGCCATTGGTCAAACCCTCCCTATTACTTCTTCTTACCAGCAATAGCCTTAGCGGGGCCTTTGCGGGTACGAGCGTTGGTGTGGGTACGCTGACCGCGTACAGGAAGGTTACGACGGTGGCGCAGGCCACGGTAGCAGCCAAGGTCCATCAGACGTTTGATGTTCATTGTAGTGTCACGACGCAGGTCACCTTCGACGGTGAAGTTTGCATCGATGTGCTCGCGAACGGCCAAAACTTCGGCATCAGACAGCTCGTTTACACGACGCGTTGCGTCGATGCCTACGGCTTCGCAAATGGATTTGGCAGAAGTGTTACCAATACCAGTGATATATGTGAGGGCGATCGGGACCCGTTTATGGGTCGGGATGTTTACGCCGGCAATACGTGCCACGTGTCACTTTCCTTTTCGTTGCGGTTCCGTAGTTCCGGAACCTTTTTTCACAACGTAAGCCCGACGCGGTTTCCCGTCGGGCCTCGGCTGATCAGGTGATCTTGCCATTGGGGTGCGACCCCTGTCCGGCAATATGATTCTCTTTATAGAGATGATGCGATTTATGGGCTTTTCAGGGGGGCGTCAAGGCCTGTTATACCCTTAGCTCAAAACCGCATTGATCTCGGCGCGGACATCATCAATCTCGCCCAAGCCATTCACCGACTTGAGGTCACCCTTAGCATAGTAGTAGCCAAGTAGCGGAGAGGTCTTTTTATAGTATTCCATAAGACGGTTGCGCAGGCTGTCTTCGTTGTCGTCAGCGCGACGTTTGAAGTTCTCTGAACCACAGTTCGAACATTTGCCGTCCGCAGGCTGTGGCTTGGTGACGTCGTTATAGACTTCGCCACAATCGCCACAGGTAGAACGCGCAGTGATGCGTTGCACCAGAGCTTCGTCATCGACCTGCATTTCGACCACTGCGTCCAGATTTTCGCCTTTTTCTGCCAGAAGCTCAGCCAGTGCATCTGCCTGAGGCAATGTGCGTGGGAAGCCATCAAAGATGAAGCCGCCCTGTTTGTCGCCCTCAAGCTTTTCACGGATCAGGCCGATTACGATCTCGTCGGTGACAAGATCGCCACGCGCCATGACATCAGCCACGATCTTACCCATCTCGGTCCCACTGTCCTTAGCTTCGCGCAGCATGTCGCCGGTTGAAAGCTGGATCATATTGCGACCCTCTACCAAATGGCGGGCCTGTGTGCCTTTGCCGGCACCGGGTGGTCCAAGAAGGATAATGTTCATTTACGGGCTGGCCCTTTGCGCTTGCGCTTGCGGCCCTTACCAGACAGCTGCGACTTTTCGATCAACCCTTCGTATTGATGGGCCAAGAGATGGCTCTGAACTTGTTGGATGGTATCCATTGTCACCGACACAACAATCAAAACCGAAGTCCCGCCGAAATAGAAGGGGATCGCCAATTGGCCACGCAAAATCTCTGGAAGGAGACAAACGGCCGCAAGGTAGGCCGCACCAATCACAAGCACGCGGTTTACAACATATTCAAGATACTCAGCCGTTTTCTTGCCCGGACGAATGCCCGGTACAAAACCGTTCTGGTTCTTCAAGTTGTCTGCAACCTCATCCGGTTTGAAAGACACGTTGAAAGTGTAAAAATACGCAAAGAACACAATCATCGCCATGAAGAACAGCAAGTACAAAGGTTGACCGGGGCCAAAATACGCCAAGAGCGTCGACATAATCGGGCCCGTTGATCCGCCCGAGAAGGTCGCGATTGTGGTTGGCAGCAACAACAGTGACGAGGCAAAGATCGCAGGGATCACGCCAGCTGGGTTGACCTTGACCGGCAAGTGCGACGAGCCGCCATCATAGACCTTCATGCCAACTTGGCGACGTGGGTACTGGATATGGATTTTGCGCAGAGCGCGCTCCATAAAGACCACAAAGCCAATCAGCACCACCATCATCACCATCACGCCAATGATAACCGCCGGGCTGATCGCACCAGAGCGACCTGAGACCAAGAACTGGGCCAAAGCCGCAGGAACTTCGGCGATAATGCCAACAAAGATGATCAGTGAGATACCATTGCCGATGCCGCGGGCTGTGATTTGCTCACCCAGCCACATCAGGAACATGGTACCACCCACTAAGGTAATCATGCACGACACACGGAAGAACATGCCGGGATCCGTCACCAGATCGCCAGCTTCCAGCGACACAGCCAAGCCGTATGACTGCAATGTCGCCAACGCCACAGTGCCGTAGCGAGTGTATTGGTTGATTTTCTTACGACCCTGTTCGCCTTCTTTCTTGATTTGCTCAAGTGCGGGAACCATCGAAGTCAAAAGCTGAATAATAATCGACGCCGAAATATAGGGCATAATGCCCAGAGCAAAAATGCCCATGCGACCCAGAGCACCGCCTGTGAACATCGCCAACATGCCGCCGATGCCAGCTGCGGCACCTTCCATGAATTCGCGCAAGGCAATACCGTCGATGCCGGGCACCGGAATAAACGTGCCGAGGCGATAGACAATCAACAAGCCCAACGTGAACAGGATGCGGTTGCGAAGATCGGTGGCTTTACCAAGTGCTGCCCAACTTGTGTTGGCGGCCATTTGCTCTGCTGCAGATACCATTCGGGTCTCTCTTAAACTGAAAACGCCGCCAAAACCGTTTTCCGGTTCGGCGGCGCTTGGAAAACTAAAAGTGTATGTAAGGGGCTGTGCGCCCGCTCACAACCTCTTATTCTGCTGCGGCTGCAGCAGCAACGTTCAGCGAACCACCGGCTTTTGCGACAGCGTCTACAGCTGCTTTCGAAGCACCTGTCACCGTGATGTCTGCTTTTGCAGTGAAATCGCCTTTGTTTAGAACGCGGATACCGTCCTTAACGCGACGTACCAGACCAGATGCGACCAGCGATTCTTCGGTGATAGCCGATTTCGCGTCGATCTTGCCTTCGTCGATGAATTTCTGGATCAGGCCAAGGTTTACAACGGCATATGCCTTGCGGTTCGGCTTGTTAAAGCCACGCTTTGGCAGACGTTGGTACAGGGGCATTTGGCCGCCTTCGTAGCCTTTGATTGCCACACCTGAACGGGATTTTTGACCTTTAATACCCCGACCAGCGGTTTTACCCT
>ERZ1046740.3066-NODE-3066-length-10267-cov-7.018997_pt1 | contig 10267 bp, 9 predicted proteins | sample MGYA00383093_ERZ1046740 | MGnify/ENA primary metagenome ERZ1046740 (study PRJEB29581, sample SAMEA5548363) | metagenome | biome: marine; feature: coastal; material: water | depth 25 m | study: Short-term variability in the microbial, nano- and picoplankton...
GAGCGTACGCGACGAATAAATCGTGCTCGATCTGTCACACTAATGGCATGGCGCGCATCAAGCAGGTTAAACAAATGAGATGCCTTCATAACCTGCTCGTAAGCTGGGTAAGGCAGTGCTTGTTCAATAAGCTGCTCGTTCATAGATTCTGCTTCATCAAATTGCTTAAACAAAACATCGGTATCAGCAATTTCAAAATTATATTTTGATTGCTCCACTTCATTTTGATGGAATACATCACCGTAACTTACGCCTTCTGTCCATACTAAATCGAATACACTGTCCACACCTTGAAGGTACATAGCTAAGCGCTCAAGACCGTAAGTTAGCTCGCCTGCAACAGGTTTACAGGCTAATCCACCAACTTGTTGGAAGTAGGTGAATTGAGAAACCTCCATACCATTAAGCCAAATCTCCCAGCCTAAGCCCCAAGCTCCTAGAGTTGGAGACTCCCAGTTGTCTTCTACAAATCGCACATCATGCTTAGTTAAATCAATGCCAATTTTCGTTAAAGATTCTAAGTATAAGTCTTGAATATTTTTAGGCGACGGCTTAAGAATAACCTGAAATTGGTAATAATGCTGAAGACGATTTGGATTTTCACCATAGCGACCATCGGTTGGTCGACGTGATGGTTGAACATAGGCTGCATTCCATGGTTCAGGGCCAACAGCTCTTAAAAAGGTGGCTGGGTGAAATGTGCCTGCACCCATTTCCATATCAAAGGGTTGTAGTAATGTACAGCCTTTAGAAGCCCAAAATGATTGTAATTTTAAGATTAAATTTTGAAAAGATGCAGTTGCATCTAGATCTGAAATTGACATATTAAATCAGCTGAAATGATTGTATAAATTACAAAAATTTTACCGCATCAAACAGGGCTAAACTAGGTATTTATAAATAGATAGAGTGGGACGGGTTGGGGGCTTTTATATAAAACCGAGAAGAATTAAATTTAAAGCCCCCAATACTAAAAAAGTTATATGGAGATAAAACCTTTTTTAGTAGTTATTAAACACTGAGGATGCTTAATAACAAGGTTATTATAGCAAAAAAATAAACCAGTTTGGCAATAATAGACTAAATTAATAATATATTAATTATCTAGGTTATTTTTAACTTTAATAACTCACTGTTGAGTTGATCTTCATTTAACTGATCAAAGTCTTTTAAATTGTAAGTGCTTAGCCCGCCACAAGCTTCATACCAAGCATAGCCCGATGTCCAATCAGCATGAGTGTAATCGTCTTGTCGTTGGCGCACCACACAAAGAATGGCCTGATCACGATAGATCAAATGATAGGGTTGCTCATCTTTATGCAAGCTTTCTATAAATTCCCAGGCGTCATTAACAGAATTAAACCAGTGATTGATCAGTGGATATTTTTCATCATTTTCAATAGGTAGGGGCGTATCTCTAACAAAACATTGTAAGTGAAAATGATTGACCGAAGCATAAGCACCATAAGAATTGTAAGCTAAAGTAAAGCCTTTTATATTTAAACCTACCGCATTTGCCATCATCCAAGCAAACTGATGGAGCTCAGCTGTGAGTAGCTGAGGGTGCTGTTTGTTAGCTTCGACTACTACCAGTCCGTGTAGTTTTGCAAAAGGAAATTTATTATAAAAAAGCGACACGTGTTTAGAGAAAAAATTACCCTGCCAAAATAACTCTTTTTGTAAAAATTCTTTATTAAAGTGAAAGTCATTTTTATTAAAATCCAGGCTTATGCCAGTGGTGATGGCTTTAGACATTCTTTGTGGTCGTAGCGCGCGCAGTGGGTTGTATTGCAGCTCAAATTTACCCAGGTTTTTGTATTTAGTGACTTCCAATTCATTTAGGTCTAGCTTGAGTAATTTCTTGAAAACAGCCACATCATCTTCAGCACCTTTTATTTCTTTGGCTTTAAGATATCCAAATTTCTGAATTAACGCTGGTTTTAACTGTCGCCATAATTGTTCATCAGCTAAAGCATTGGCAAGCACTAAAATAAAGACACCTAATTCATCATTATTAAGCATTTTTTCCAAATTTTTGGAAAATTCTTGTTCAAATTTATTTATTTCGGTAAAAATTGGATCTATCATAGTAAATACCTTAAAAATATACAATATTTTTATATTTTTTTTGTAAAAATTGGGTGATATCGTTTTAAAAGCGTCATTTTTTTGTTATTTTCATCTATTTTTATGCTATTTTAATAATTTGGTAAATATTTAAAAGGGCATAAAAAAATGCGACTCAAGAGTCGCATTTTATATTTTACTAAAGCTGAAATCTAGTATTTATAAGATTCTGGCTTAAATGGCCCTTCTTTTGCTACGTTGATATAATCCGCTTGTGAATCAGTTAAAGTGGTTAATACGCCGCCAAAGCCGCTAACCATACCAGCTGCCACTTCTTCATCAAGTTTTTTAGGTAGCACTTCAACATAGATATCGCCACCATTATCAGCAAATTTTGCATCAAATAAGTGCATTTGCGCTAATACTTGGTTGGCAAATGAGCCGTCCATAATACGAGAAGGGTGTCCAGTTGCATTGCCAAGGTTTACCAGGCGACCTTCAGATAATAAAATTAGGTAGTCATTTTTATCATCACTTCTAAAGACACGATGAACTTGAGGCTTTACTTCATCCCAATGCCAATTATCACGCATATATTGAGTGTCAATCTCGTTGTCAAAGTGGCCAATGTTACAAACTACTGAGCCTTTTTTCAAAGTTTGCAACATGGCAGAATCACATACATTGTAATTACCTGTGGTTGTTACAATTAAATCTGTAGTGGCTAATAATCTTTTATTGATTTGATCAGTAGAGCCAGTATTTACACCATTTTTATAAGGTGATACGATTTCGAATCCATCCATGCAAGCTTGCATTGCACAGATTGGATCAATTTCAGAAATCTTAACAATCATGCCTTCTTGACGAAGTGATTGTGCAGAGCCTTTACCAACATCGCCATAGCCAATAACTAGCGCTTTTTTACCCGACATAAGCATGTCAGTACCACGTTTAATGGCGTCATTTAATGAGTGACGACAACCGTACTTATTATCATTTTTTGATTTAGTTACTGAGTCATTAACGTTGATAGCTGGAACTTTAAGTGTACCTGCTTCCATCATTTCTAATAAGCGGTGAACGCCTGTAGTAGTCTCTTCGCTGATACCGTGAATGTCATTTAGCATGGCAGGGTATTTGTCGTGTAGCATTTCAGTTAAATCACCACCATCATCAAGTACCATATTAGCATTCCAAGGCTTACCATTATCTAAAATAGTTTGCTCAATACACCATAAAAACTCTTCCTCTGTTTCACCTTTCCAGGCAAACGTTGGAATGTCTGCTGCCACCATTGCTGCTGCTGCATGATCTTGAGTTGAGAAAATGTTACAACTTGACCAGCGAACCTGGGCGCCTAGATCAACTAAAGTTTCCATTAACACTGCAGTTTGGATGGTCATGTGAATACAGCCTAAAATGCGCGCACCTTTTAAAGGTTGTTCATTGCGATATTTATCGCGCAACGTCATTAGGGCAGGCATTTCCGCTTCAGCTAGTTCTACTTCTTTACGACCGTAATCAGCCAGACTCATATCAGCTACTTTATAGTCGTTGTTGTCAATCGTTGGATTGCTCATTTTTTCTCCTTTTAGAAAATTTAAAAAAATGAGCGTCGTTTTTATTGTCCTGATCGCCAAGCCTGATTGAAAACAAGTTTCAACGCAACGCTCCTTGGCAGTTTGGTTATTATACCAAACTTGATAAATTTATAACTATTTCAGCAAGTGAGTACGATCTGTTTTTTCCCAGCTGATTTCAGATTCAGTACGACCAAAGTGACCATAGCTAGCTGTTTGTTGGTAAATTGGACGCTTAAGATCAAGCATAGCAATTAAGCCTTTAGGACGTAAGTCAAAATGCTCAGAAACAAGTGCTTCAATTGTTTCATTTGGGACTTTTCCTGTGCCGAAAGTTTCAATATTAATACTAGTTGGTTCAGCAACACCGATAGCATAAGATACTTGAATTTCACATCTGTCAGCAAGTCCAGCTGCCACAATATTTTTAGCAACATAACGGGTTGCATAAGCGGCTGATCTATCTACTTTTGATGGGTCTTTTCCTGAAAAAGCACCACCACCATGGCGCGCCATGCCACCATAGGTATCAACAATAATTTTACGACCAGTTAAGCCAGCGTCACCTACGGGTCCACCAATAACAAATTTACCTGTTGGATTGATGTGATATTTGGTATCAGCATTAAGCCACTCAGATGGCAAAATTGGTTTAATAATCTCTTCCATGACCGCTTCTTGCAAGTCTTTTAATTCAATACTTTCATCATGTTGTGTGGATAAGACCACCGCATCGATACCAACGATTTTATGGCCATCGTAATGACAAGAAACTTGAGATTTAGCGTCTGGACGTAACCAAGGCAGCGAGCCATCTTTCATTAATTTTGCTTGGCGTTCTACTAGTTTATGAGCATACAGAATTGGTGCTGGCATTAAAACATCAGTTGCATTACAAGCGTAGCCAAACATTAGGCCTTGGTCGCCTGCACCTTGTTCATGATCTTCAAACTCGTCAACGCCTTGAGCGATATCTTGTGATTGCTCACCTAGTAAGTTGGCAATATTACAAGTTGAGCCATTAAAGCCAAGTTCATCATCGTTATAACCAATATCATTAATGGTGTTACGAATAATGTTTTCGTAGTCAATGCTGGCGCCTGTTGTAATTTCACCAGCGATTACTACGTTGTTATCTTTAATGAGCGTCTCGCAAGCAACACGTGAGTTTTTGTCTTGCGCTAATGCAGCATCTAGAATGGCATCAGAAATTTGATCGCAAACTTTATCAGGGTGTCCTGCAGACACCGATTCGGAAGTAAATATCATTTTTTGTTCTCCTTGTGAACGTTAAAAACCCTTTGTCAAGAAGGGTTTTCTAGTTAAGAAGAACACCTACTTTAGCTTGTTTTTACTACTCTAGGTAGTAACGCTAGCAATCGGGACAAATCAGCGTGTAATGGAGAAATTATAACAAATAATGTTATTTATTCCAAACTTATTTTTAAAGCAATAGCGCTAACAAATGGTGCACTCATTAAACTTAATAGTAAAAACATGGCTAAGAAGTACAATTGACCATCAATAGCAAGACCAAATTGAGCCTGGGAAACAGCGCTTGAGGCAAAAATTAAGATGGGAATATATAGGGGTAATATGAGTAAAGATAGCAACATACCTGAATTTTTAATACCAACAATTAGTGAGGCGCCAATACTGCCGATTAAACTCAAGCTTGGTGTGGCCAATAGCAGAGTGATCATTAAAACTTTAACCCCTTCACCGTCAAGGAATAAAAAAGTGCCTAATAAGGGTGACAGCAAAATAATCGGAATACCAGTCAAGAGCCAGTGGGCTGTAATTTTTGCCAAGATTAATAATGGCAGGGAATGGTGTGAGCTAACCATTTGCTCTAAAACCCCATTTTCATGATCATGATGAAATAGAGCATTAAGAGATAATAGAACGGCTAGCATGCTGGCCACCCAAATAACACCTGCTGCAATTTGTGACAATGTTGCAGCTTCTGGGCTGATAGCCAATGGAAAGAGGGAAACGGAAATAATAAAAAACAACAAAGGGTTGAGGACGCTTGAAGGATTACGCAGAGCAATGCGTAGATCTCGGTTTAAAGTTTGCAGATAGATATTCATAAAGCCAGTATCCGTTGATTGGCTAGAGCTGAATCTTGGTGTGTGGTGAATAAACATAATCCACCATGATTACAATGCTGTTCAATTCTACTTTCTACAATTTTTACGCCAGCTGGATCAAGTGCAGTAAAGGGCTCATCTAGTAGCCATATTTTAGCTTTAGAGACAAATAATCCAGCCAAAATAACTCGACGTTTTTGACCTGCAGAAAGATTGGCACAATACTCATCTTCGTAACCTTTAAGTCCAACTTTAACTAATGCTTGAACTAATTGTTGTTGTTCAGCTGTTTTGTTTAAAGTGCTTAGGTATTCTAGATTTTCAAGGCTGCTTAGCTCGCCACTTAACGCCGCTTGATGACCTAGATAAAAAATTTCTTGTTGGTATTCGTCAGTTTTAACAGAGTATTGATTCCAGTTAATTTCACCTTGTTCAAGCGCATTAACACCGGCTAAAATTTTTAGTAGTGAGGTTTTTCCACTGCCGTTGGCGCCAGTAATGCGTAGCACTTCACCACTATTTACCTGGAAAGACAGATTACTAAAGAGCTGGTTGTAGCCTCTTTGGCATTCTAAATTATTAACAATAAGTGCTGACATGGCTAATGAAGTATTACCAAAATTTATACCAAGGTCTATCGGTGTCTTTTATTGTTTTATCAGTTGCTTTCTTAAGGTTTTCTTTATCTATTATTTTTTGCTGATCAAGTTGTTCTTGATCAATTTTTTTTTGCTTGGCTTGTGCTAGATCAGTCTTTTTTTTTAAAGCCTCAGCTTGCGCTTTTTCTATGGCAAGTTTTTCATCGGCCAAGCGTTTTTCTATTGCAGCTGTGGCTACAGCTTTAGCCTTTTCATCGGCTAATTTTTGTGCCTTAATTTTTTCTTGTTTAGCCAGCTCTATGGCAAGTTTTTCATCGGCCAAACGTTTACCTTCCAAAGCTTTTTCTTTGTCAGTTAGGCTAGGCAGGCTGTTAATACCTGAGGTATCAATCTTGGTTAATTTTCCATTGTTAAAACTTAGCACTAGGCGGTAATGAATATCATCTTGTTCGTGCAAAGTTGAATGGTTGATATAGTTCCATTGATCATTATGAAAAGGGTCAATAATACTAGGCGAACCAATTAGGTTTTGCACTTGAGCTTGAGACATGCCAGTCTTAAGTTGATTAATTTTAAATCTGTCTAAAATTGAACCTTGCTGAATATCGTCCTTATATAGAACTGGCAGTGACAGATCAGGGATGATATCAGGCATACTAGGAAGGTCTGGTAAGGTTGGCATAGAAGGCGTACAGGCAGACATAAGCGGCAGTGTTAATGAAAGCGCAATTGAAGTTAGTTTGTTCATTTGTAATTAATTGATTAAAATGATTAAGAATTATTTTTCTGATTTTACCTCAAGGATTTGAATATGGACGCTCAAGATTTAAAAACAGCAGGCCTTAAAGTAACGTTGCCAAGACTGAAAATTTTAGAAATCTTGGAGGCGGGTGAAAATCGCCATATGAGCGCAGAAGATATTTATCGTGCTTTAGTAATGCAGGGCGAAGAGGTGGGTGTTGCAACAATTTATCGAGTCTTAACCCAATTTGAAGAAGCAGGCATGCTTAATAAGCTTAATTTTGACAATGGGCAAAGTATTTATGAGTTGTCTAATGCTGAACATCATGATCACTTGTTATGTGTCAAGTGTGGAAAAATTGATGAATTTAATGATCAAGTAATTGAGCAGCATCAGCATGATATTGCTAAAAAGCATGGCTATCAGTTGACAGATCATTGCTTGTATTTGTACGGTCTATGTCAAGATTGTCAATAATTAAACGGCGCCACTAATTATGGATGATTTTATTCTTAGAGCGCTGATTGCAGCACTTGGTATTTCTATTATTGCTGGCTCATTAGGTTGCTTTGTAATTTGGAAGCGCATGAGTTATTTTTCTGAATCTATTTCTCATTCAGCTCTATTGGGGGTTTCTCTAGGGCTGGCAAGTGGCCTGGGAATTCATATTGGACTGGTTGTTGTTGGCGCGATTTTTGCCAGCTTAATTGTAATTTTACAGCAAAGACAATTTTTATCTAATGATGCTATTTTGGGGATATTTTCTCATCTTGCCTTATCTCTTGGTATTGTTGTGCTTAGTCTTGTTGATGGATCAAATACAGATTATTTTTCTTTGTTATTTGGTGATATTTTGTCAATTAGCAATCAAGATATTGTTTGGATTTATGCCGTCTTGATTGTAGTTGTTGGGTTGCTGGTTATTTTTTGGCAAAGGCTGCTATTGTTAACCTTAAATGAAGAGTTGGCTGTCGCTCAAGGGCTTAGTCGTACCGCTTACCAGTTACTCTTTATGTTAATGATTGCATTAACTGTGTCAGTATCTGTGCAAATTGTTGGTGTTTTGTTAATCACTTCTTTATTGATTATTCCGCCAGCGGTTGCAAGAATGTTTGCACGTACATCAAAAAGCATGGCACTTCAATCAATCGCAGTATCTATTTTGGCAGTGTTTATGGGTTTAAGCGCTTCGATGTTTTATGATTTAGCAACAGGCCCTATGATTGTTATTGCGCTAGGTATATTGTTTGTTATTTCTCAGCTTCTGCCTAGAAGATTAAGCTAGCGCGTCGTTTAGCTCTGTTAGTTGGCTAGTTTGCTGCTCTACAATTAAAGGCTCGATAATCGCTTCTAAATCACCTTCCATAATTTCTGCTAATTTATATAAAGTCAGATTGATTCGATGGTCGGTGATGCGTCCTTGAGGGTAGTTATAAGTGCGAATTCGCTGTGAGCGGTCACCACTACCAACCAATTCTTTTCGTTGAGAAGCCTGCTCTTTTTGTTGAACTTGTTGTTGTGCATCTAAAATTCTTGAGGCTAATACCGACATAGCCTGAGCTTTATTCTTATGCTGTGAGCGACCATCTTGGCACTCAACTACCGTACCTGTGGGTATGTGAGTAACACGAACAGCTGAATCAGTTTTATTAACGTGCTGGCCACCTGCACCGCTTGCTCTAAATGTATCAACTCGCACATCGGCCATATTAATATCAATATCTTCAATGTTTTCAACTTCTGGCATGACAGCAACAGTACAGGCTGAAGTGTGTACGCGACCTTGGCTTTCCGTATCTGGAACGCGTTGTACGCGATGAGCACCGGATTCAAACTTTAGCTTTGAGTAAACATCAACACCGCTAATGCGGGCAATGATTTCCTTATAGCCACCATGGTCACCAACATTAGAGCTCATTACTTCTATTTGCCATTTTTGTTTTTCACAGTAGCGAGAATACATTCTAAATAGATCGCCTGAGAAGATAGATGCTTCATCGCCTCCTGTGCCAGCACGCACCTCAATAATAATATTACGAGAATCGTTAGGATCTTTAGGTAATAAAGATTTTTTAAGCTCTAAATCCAAACGCTCCAAATTGCTTTTAGCCTCGTTAATTTCCTCTTTAGCCATGGCTTTGATTTCAACATCATCTTCCTCAAGCATCATTTTGGCATCTTCAAGATTCTGCTTAGTTGTTAGATATTCTTGATATTGCTCATTAACCGGCGTTAAGTGTGAGTGTTCAATAGATAGCTCTCTAAATTTTTTAACATCGCTAGCAACTTCTGGATCGCTCAACATGGCGCCAACTTCTTCTAGGCGCATGGATAGTTGTTCTAATTTTGCAAGAATTGATTCGTTCATTATTTTTTAATATTAGGGACGCAGCCTTCACATTGAACTAAATCTGTGTGAGCGGTTTGCTTGATATTTTTAAAGGTTGTATGAAGTATTTTATTGGTTAGCTGGTCAGCTAATTTTTTAATAATTTGCTCACTATCGCCACCACTTTCAAGACGTTTTAAAGCGTCTAACACTGCATCCTCTTTGATTTGATTGGCACTAATTCGGTAGTTTTGAACTAGTTGCTCGTTTGGCAGGATTGATAGCCAACTGTTAAAAACTTGAGCTTGTTTGATGATAATTTCTTGAGCCAATACTTTTTCTTTTTCGCGAGAATCAACATTATTGCTAACTACTTGTTGCAAATCATCAATGGTGTAGAGGTAGACGTCATCTAGTTGCCCCACTTCCGGTTCAATATCTCGTGGAATAGCAATATCAAGCATGAACATCGGCTTGTGTTTGCGCTGTTTAAGTGCGCTTTCAATTAATCCTTTGCCGATAATAGGTACAGATGCGGCAGTGGATGAAATAATAATATCGGCCTGATGAATAATTGAAGAGAACTGCTTCAAACTAACGGATTGTGCCCCATATTGGTTGGCAATTTTTTCTGCATTTTCAATCGTTCTGTTGGCAACAATCATGCTACGAACGCCTTTTTGGTTTAGGTGTTGAGCGCATAACTCAATCATTTCACCTGCACCAATTAATAGCACGGTTTGTTCGGATAAATCAGCAAAAATCTTTTCACTCAGTTTCACAGCACAATAAGCAATTGAAACCGGTGATGAGCCAATTTGAGTATCTGTGCGTACTTTCTTAGCAGTAGAAAA
>ERZ1046740.3072-NODE-3072-length-10257-cov-7.755048_pt1 | contig 10257 bp, 10 predicted proteins | sample MGYA00383093_ERZ1046740 | MGnify/ENA primary metagenome ERZ1046740 (study PRJEB29581, sample SAMEA5548363) | metagenome | biome: marine; feature: coastal; material: water | depth 25 m | study: Short-term variability in the microbial, nano- and picoplankton...
ATTTATTAACCAATAAATCGACAACCAAATTATAGGTTTTTATTCCTTTAGTTTGGTTGTTTGCTTTTAAATAAATATCATATGATTTTTTGAAGTATTTCTCGAGAGGATTTTTATATCTTTTCCAATTTTCAGATACTTCTTTATAATTCTTTAATACTCCTGTGTTAATTTTAGTTATTAACTCATCATATGTTTTTTTGTCGTTTAAATACATTTCGTTCAATAAGTATTTTAATGCTAATGTGCTTCCACTATAATTTACGTATTCATTGTCGGAATTTAAAGTAGCTTCTATACTTATATAATTTGCTTCGTTTTCAGCTGAATATCCTAGTTGATGAGCGATTTCGTGACAAATTGTAGTAGGTATATTTAATTTTGAAACATTAGTGTTGATATGAGCTTCCAGTGTAAAAGGATTTATATATCCACTAAAACCCATATAAGAAAGCGGTAAACTGAATAAAGATTTTTTTATAGCTGAGTTTAATTTTTGATTTTTGTTATAACTAGATTTTTTTATCGACTGCAAAGATTCAAAAAACAAATCATTATCAAATTTCACTGAAATTGAATCGTTTATTGATATTTTTTTATGAATCTTATTGGTTTTATTAATATAATATAGAGTTGTTTTTTTAAGTTGATTTAAACTGTAACTCTTTGTGTTTGATAATTTTTCTTGAAGAGGGATTCTATGATAATTCAACCCCCATTGAACATTAAAAATTATATAAATTCCAAACAAAAACTGCAGGTAAATCTTTATATTTTTTCTTCTAGTATTAGTTTTCTTTATTTTTAGAAAAAAAATAATGGGAATAAATAAGTATAATAAGTCCCCCATTGAAAATGAAAATTTATTAAAAAACAATATTATATAATAAGAAACGTTCTTATATACTAAATTAGAATAATAGCTTTCAATTAGATGTGGGTAACGTATTATGATTTGAAATAATAGTAAAATAAAAACATATACATATAATGATTTTAATCTAAATAAAATAGAATAAAACTTCATTATTTATTTTAATTCTACAATTTCAACTTCGAAAATTAAATTAGATTTTGGTGGTATTTGTGGACTTCTTCCCATTTCGCCGTAGGCAAGATAATATGGGAGAAATAAAGTTGCTTTATCACCAACATTAAGAAGTTTTAAACCTTCTTTAAATCCCGAGATCATTGAGTCTTTTGGACCTATTTTAGCAGCTATTGGAGAATAACCACCTTGATTTTTTTTGACAATATTTACAGTTTGATATTGTTCTGCAATATCTAAAATACTTGTATCAAGTAAAGAGCCATCTTCAAAATATACTGCATAATGAGTCATTACAATTTTACTTTCATCAACCTTTACCGAATTATCTGCTTTATATGTTACAGTATACTCTAATCCAGTTTTCGTCTTTTTAGCATAAGACTTTTCTGATTCATGTGCAGTTTTCTTTCCCGTTTTAACACTTTCTAGTAATTGTGCTATTTTTTCTTCAGCCTTTCTGTCTTCTTCAAAATGATTTGTAAATATTTTGGAAGCGTTAAAAGCTCTAGCTTCTCTTCCTTTTCTAATAATAGAAACTTTTATTATAGTGTCATTTTGCTCAATTAGATCAATAGTTTCTATTCCATTAACGACTTTCCCAAAAACAGTGTGTTTGCCGTTTAGCCATGGTGTTTCTTTGTGAGTTATAAAGAACTGACTACCATTTGTTTTAGGACCTGAGTTTGCCATTGATAATATTCCTGCAGAATCATGTAAAAGATCTTCTTTAAACTCATCTTTAAAATTATAACCAGGTCCTCCACGACCTGTTCCTGATGGGTCTCCTCCTTGAATCATGAAATTTTCAATAACTCTGTGAAAAATCAATCCATCATAGTATTTTTTATCTTTAAATTCTGGAAGAACTTCTTTGTTTTTCCCTTCGCTTAGTGACACAAAATTAGCAACAGTAATTGGAGTTTCTTTAAATGTAAGATTAATCAAGATGTCTCCTTTGTTAGTTTGAATATCAGCATACAGTCCCTCGTTTAAATCTGGATGAGTACTAATACATGATGAGATTAGTAAGCTTGAAAATAAAATTATTGAGTAAATATGTTTTTTCATTTATTTAAATTAATTTGTCTTTGAATTCAGGTAATGATTTTAAAAAATTTTCTATAGCGTTTTCAGCATTTCCTTCAAACTTCCCGCCGGAAGCATTAATATGTCCTCCACCTGAAAAATTTTTTTCAGCATAAAGATTACAAGGAAAATTTCCTAATGATCTAAATGATATTTTAACATTATTAATAACGTTTACATCTTCAATAAAAATAGCACAAAAAATTACTCCTTTAAGTGATAAACCATAATTTACAATTCCTTCTGAATCACCTTTTTTATAATTTAATTTTTCTAATTCATCTCTTTTAAGAGACATGTAAACAGTGTTTAATTCTTTGATGTGTGTTAAGCTATTTAAAGCAGATCCTAAAACTTTAAGTCTACTAGCAGATGAATCATTATAAACCTTATTGTAGATGACATTATGATCTATTTTTTTATTGAATAAATTAGAAATTATCTCATGTGTTCTAGATGTAACAGAAGAATATTGAAAAGATCCTGTATCAGTCATCATACCCAAATACAGACACGAGGAGATGTCTTTATTTAATTTACTTTCAAAACCAATTGACACAAAGATTTCATAAAGCAGTTCGCAAGTCGAACCCATTTTAGAATTTGAAAAAACTAAATCAGCATAATCTTTTGGATTTTGATGATGATCAATCATAACTGTTTTGGAGTTTGATTGATTTACAAATTCTTTAAGTTCTCCAATTCTACTAAGATCATTAAAATCAAGAGTAAAGATTAAATCGGAATTTGAAAGTAATTTTTTACATTTTTCTTTTTCAATATCATAATAAGTTATATCATCGAACCCAGGTGTCCAATTTAAAAAATCAGGAGCTTTGTTTGGACTAATTACATAAGAGGATTTGTTAATAATCTTAAGAATATTATAAAGAGCCAAGCAGCTTCCAATTGCATCTCCATCAGGACTTGTGTGAGGAATTATGACAATATTTTTGCTATAATTTATTAACTCTTTTAATTTTTTAATTTTTTCAAATTTCATTAAATCAAATATAAGCATTAGAATGAGATGAATTGATTAAAATTTATTCTCAATTTTGTACATTTGGTGTAAACTGTTTCAAATTGAAAGTCAATCTCTTTAAACTTAATAAAAACAAAAGATTTAGTTATAATCCTAGATATATAAAGGATAAATCTATAGAAAATATTTATGATTTTGAATCAGTTTATGAAAAGCAAAGAAAATACAGAAGTTCATATGATATTTCTTCAGTTTGGAAAGAAGATAGATCTGTATATAGAAACAGGTCAAACAGTCTGTTTTCAAAAACACTTTTAATTATAATTCTTTGTTTAGTTTTTTTGTTTTTATTTATAATAGATTTCGATCTTTCTATATTTTACTAATAATATATGAGTATAATTAAATTGCTTCCGGATAGCGTAGCTAACCAAATTGCTGCTGGTGAAGTAGTTCAAAGACCCTCATCTGTAGTTAAGGAACTTCTTGAAAACTCAGTAGATAGTGGAGCTAAAACCATCAAATTGATAATTAAAGATGCAGGTAAAACTCTAATTCATGTTCTCGACGATGGAATAGGAATGAATAAAGATGATTTAAAAAAATGTTTTTTTAGACATACAACTTCTAAAATTCGTAATTCAAAAGATTTGTATTCTCTTAAAACAATGGGTTTCAGAGGAGAGGCTCTGTCTAGTATTGCTTCGGTGTCTCATATGAGCATTATTTCAAATCAGGATAACAACAAGTCACTTGGTTATGAAATCAAACTTGAGGGCGGAGAAGAAAAATTATTTAATGAAGTTATTTCATTAAAAGGAACTTCAATTTCTGTAAAAAACCTTTTCTTTAATATTCCCGCTCGAAGAAATTTTTTAAAATCTGACAACGTTGAGCTGAAGCATATTATCGATGAGTTTCATAGAATATCATTAATTAACCATGAGATTAATTTTATTTTTATAAATAATAATAATGAATTGTTCAATCTTTCCAAGTCAATTTTTAAAGAAAGGATTATCAGAGTTTTTGGAAATTCATCAAAACAAAAACTGATTCCTATTAATGAAGAAACTGATTTAGCTAAAATTAAAGGCTATGTCTTTAAGCCAGAGTACTCAAGAAAAACAAGATCTGCTCAATTTTTCTTTGTTAATGATAGATTTATTAAAAATAGCCACTTGAATCATGCAGTTAAAACGGCTTTCGATGGTTTGATAAAAGAGAAACTTTATCCTTCTTATTTTTTAAAAATAAATGTTCCTTTAAATTCGATTGATGTTAATATACATCCAAATAAAACTGAAATAAAGTTTGATAATGACCAGTCAATTTATGCAATCCTAAAATCTTCAATTAAACATAGTTTAGGTCAGTTTAACATAGCGCCAACAATTGATTTTGAAAATAATATAAATTTAAACACGCCTTACTCTTACAGAAACAAAGAGGCGTCAATTCCAAAGGTAGATTATAATCAAGCGTTTAACCCTTTTGATAATTTAACCAAGCCTATTGATTTAAAGACTAAAGATTTTGAAATTATTAATACTAAAGATTTTGTTAAAACAGATCAATTTAAGAACGAACTTGAGATTTTAAAAACTAATAGTTTTCCTTCGTTTCAATTGAAATCTAAATATATAATAACTAAAACAAGTGCAGGTATTTTAATTATTAATCAAAAAAGAGCTCATCAACGTATTTTATATGAAAACTTTTTAAAAGATCTTTCTAATAAAATAAACCCTGTTCAAACATTGTTATTTCCTATAAAGTTAGATTTTAACTCAGAAGAAATTAGAATGCTTAAGTTGCTTGAAGCTCCTTTAGTTCATTTGGGATTTAAGTTTAATGCTTTTAGCTCAGAGAATATTGAAATCTCAGGTATACATCCTTTTTTAAATAAAAAAAACATTAATGAGTTGTTTCAAGATTTTCTTAGAAATAAAGATTACAGCAAGGATTATGCTGTTCATACTTTGAATGATTTAATTGCTAAACTTTTATCTAAATATTCTTCAATTTCATCAAATGAAAATATTAATATTAAATTACAAGAATCCTTAGTCAATGACTTGTTTGCTTGTAAGGATCCAAATGTTTCACCTTTTGGTAAATTAATTTTTAAATTGATTTCTCTAGAAGAAATAATAAAAATATTTTAACATATGAGATCAGTTCCTGAAACAATTAAGCAGTTAATTATAATTAATATAATTTTTTACTTTGGCTCGCAATTTTTAGGTGATATAAGTTATGACATTTTAGCTTTACATTATTTTGAAAATGATAAGTTTTTAATTTCTCAACTTGTAACTCATATGTTTATGCATGGTAGTCCATCACATATATTATTCAATATGTTTGGTCTTTGGATGTTTGGTTCTCCTCTTGAACAAATGTGGGGCAAGCAAAAATTCTTATTTTTTTATTTTTCTGCTGGATTAGGTGCAGCTGCATTACAAATGTTTGTTTATAATGTTCAAGTTCAGACTCTTTATGATGTTGTAGAGGCAAATAACCTAAGCTTAAGCGATCCAAGTGTTTTACTGAACTACATGTCACAAAGCGATTATAATCAAGCTTTATCATCCTTTAATAGCGTTATGGTTGGTGCTTCTGGCGCTATTTATGGAGTTTTGGTTGCTTTTGCTTTTTCTTTTCCTAATTCTAAACTTATGTTACTATTTCCTCCAATTCCTATTAAAGCAAAGTATTTTGTGCCTTTACTGATTTTAATAGATCTGTTTTTTGGGCTTTCTTCTTTTTCAATTGGTTCAATAGCGCATTTCGCTCATATTGGTGGTGCATTAATTGGTTTAATAATGGTGTTGTATTGGAAAAAAAATCAATTTAATTCAAACAGATGGAATTAATAAATAAAATTAAATATAATTTCAAAAATTTAGATATTTTACAGAAAATCATATTAATTATGATTGTTTTTTTTGTGACACCCTACATCGTAAATACATTTTTATTTCTCTTTAATTTCAATGAATTTTCAGTAATTGCCTTATTCGATGTATCTCCAAACCTGATTGATTTGTTTTCTAAACCTTGGTCATTGATTACTTATGGTTTTTTTCATTCCGATTTGTGGCATTTAATAGGAAATATGATAATTCTATATTTGAGTGGATCTGTAGTGCTCAATCTTTTTGGCAGCGAAAGGTTAATCAAAATTTTTGTTTTAGGAATTTTATATGGTTCATTAGCTTACTTAATCAGTTATAATCTTTTCCCTGCTTTCAACAACATAAAGTCATCAATGATTGGATCTTCTGCAGGTGTAATGGCTGTTTTTATTTTTTTAGCATCTTATAGTCCGAATTATAGCTTTAGAATATTAACTTTCAATATTAAAATTATTTATATAGCTTCATTTTTTGTTCTTTTAGATGTTATTCAAATACCCAGCGGAAATTCTGGAGGTCATATAGCGCATTTAGGAGGTGCATTTTTGGGATATTTTTATCACAAAAAAATGATTCAAGGCGATGATTATGGTAATTGGATCATTAATTTGTATAATTTTATTTTTAAACGAAAAATAAAATTTAAAAAAAGAAATTTCGTAAAAAAATCAACGTTATCTAGAAAAGATACAGTTGTACAAAAGAAAATAGATTTGATATTAGACAAAATTAGTAAGTCAGGTTATGACAGTTTAACTAAGAAGGAAAAAGAAACTTTATTCAAGGCAGGTAAATCGTGATTTTTGTAAAAAACAAAACTTTTTTCAGTAAAATTTTATTTCTATTAAATTTTGCAATTCTTGCGTTGACAGGGTTGTGTTACTTGCTTTCGAACTACCATTTAGAAAAATTATCATCATTTTCTGTTCTAATCATTTTTCTTCCTATTTTTCTTTGTATTAATTTTTTATTTTTTATATACTGGATTATTAAGCTCGATATTAGATTTATTTTTTCTTTTTTAGTCCTTTTAGTTTATGTAGATAAGCCTATTTCTTTTTTTAAAACTGACGCGACGGTTGATGATCAGAGGGGTTTGCAGGTTATGAGCTATAACGTAAGACTTTTTAATCATTATAATTGGATAAAAGATAGCTCTGTAAGAAATAAAATAAAAACTTTTGTAAACGATAATAAACCTGATTTCATTGCAGTTCAAGAGTTTCATGATGATTATAGGGAGTTGATGAATGATTTTAAATACAGTCATATTGATTTAAATGAAGGAAATGTTGGTTTAGCAATATTTGGTAATAGTAAAATGATTAACAAGGGAGATGTAGTTTCGAGTGATAAACGTAAAATCGCTATTTATGTTGATTTCGTTTATAAAAAAGATACTTTGAGGCTGTATAATTCACATTTCAAATCTTACAACATTAACCCTTTATCTTTTAAACCAAATAAAGAGACTTTTAAAAATGTTTTAAACAAAACTAAGTTAGTTTACAAAATTCAAAACGATGAGTGTTCGATTTTGATTGATCATATGAAAAAATCTCCATACTCATTAATGTTGGCTATCGATTTAAATAACACTTCTGATTCATTTGTCTATAAAAAAATTAATGACTTATTTTTCGATTCTTATGTCCAAACAGGATTTGAATTTGGAGCAACTTATGACTTTAGTTTTTTACCGATACGAATTGATTATATTTTTTATTCAAAGTTAATTAAAGCTAATACTTATCAAATTCACAATGTTAAACTTTCAGATCATAAGCCAATAAGTGTATTTTTTAATATTTGAACCTTTTATATAGATATATATATATAAATAACTGAGAATGAGTTTTTTAATTTTCAAAAAAACTAAACGAACAACCTCCGTAATCTTTGTTTTTATTAAAATTTTTATGTTCTTTTAGGCTTATTTGTTTTGTATGTTCTGCTATTATTATTCCGTCAGTATTTAAAAGATTTCGTTCTAAAATTAAGTCAATAATCTTAAAATATTCTTCAATTTTAAAGACATAAGGTGGGTCAAAAAAAATTATATCAAATTGATCTAAACAACTCTTTAAATATTTCGATGTATCACTTTTAGTAATTTTTAAATTAAAATTTAACTCATCAGAAATTTTTTTAATAAACCTAACACAGTTGGAGTTATTATCCACACATTTAATATTTTTAACTCCTCTTGATGCAAATTCATAGCTAATATTTCCACTTCCTGAAAATAAGTCTAAAACATTTAATTCATCAAAGTAATAAATGTTATTAATTATATTAAAAATTGCTTCCTTGGATTGATCTGTTGTTGGTCTAACGGGAAGATTTTTGGGAATTGATATTTTTTTTCCTTTATTTTTTCCAGAAATTATTCTCATATCACTATATTTTCTATAGCATATCCTGAATTTTTTAAAACAACATTTTTTATAAACTTCGATAAATATTTGTGATATTGAGTTAAAATTTCTTCCTCACCAATTAACTTAATTTTCGTTTTATTGTTTACTAATTTATTTTGTTCAATAACAAATAGTACAAAATATAAGATATCGTCTTTGGATTTATAATTAAATGTATTAGAATAATTTAGTTCCCTTCCTTTAAAAACTATAATGTTTAAATAGCTTTTATTAATATTTACATAAATTATTATTTTTTTATTAATAGATAATTCAAAATATAGTTTTTTCAAAAGAACTGTATTGTAATGGAAGTATTCAAATGAGCCAAATTTTTCTATTAAATAATTAGTGATGTTTCCATAAGCTATATACACGTTATGTGTTTTTAATTCTTCAATATAGTCAGACGAAGCAGTATCATTTTTAATTAATCTAGAGTTAAATTTAAGGTATTCTAGACAGTTGTCCTCTTGAAAAAAATCATTTGGAACAAGCACAGATAGTTTGTTGTTTAGCACCAATGTTACTTTAACAACATTTAATAAATTAAATTCTTTTAACTTGTTTTTTAGTTCGGATAAAATTTCTTCAATTTCTATTTCTTCAGAATAATTTGAAGAGATTTGATCTATAATTTGGGAATCAATAGAGTCTCTTAACAAAAGTTTTAGCTCTTTAGAGCTAATCATTATAATAAGAGATAAACTTTTTTCTAATTTACTAATTTCTTGCGATTGCATCATAGGTTGTTGGCCAATTTCCATTGGTGCTGACCTCAGACATGGATCCTAGTACAAGGTCAGGGCCATTAACACCATCAACAGACATTAGAGCCTTTTCTTGCTTTAAAAGATCTTTATTTTGATCAAATAAAATTGCGTCCTTAGAAACTCTAACTTCAAAAACTGGAACATTATAGCCGTTTTTATCAATTACATCTGCCTTTATTGCAAACATTTGATTTACACCATCTATGGGAACTTCTGCCATTGATTTGTACCTGTCAGAACTTCCAAATAATGAATCTTTAACAGATGCAAATCCGAGTGTATCAATTACTACAACTTCTTTTAACATGTCGATTCTGTACACTCTGTCATATTTCATATAACTAGAATCTCTTTTCTGAATAAGTGTGTATTGAGCTGTATCAATAAATTTTATTAAACCTTCAAAGCTGTCAGAATACACACCGTTAACACTTTTATAAGCTATTTGTGCATTTCTAATATCCTTAAGTTTATCAATAACTTTAAGGTATCTCTCATTTTTGACCTCATTAAATTTAATAGGAGCGTTGACAGAGTTGAATACCTGAAAAGCAAAAACTATTATTAAGACCCATAGTACAGATTCTATATATCTCTTATATTTTGATATGAATTCCATTGTTTAATTAATTATATTTAACAAAACTACATTTTTTTTTAAACCCACCAAACACATTACATTCTCTTATTTACAATGGATTTTAAAGACTTTTCTCAACTTTTAATTAATAAGTTTTCTTTTACGCCTACAGAAGATCAAATCACTGCAATTCAAGAGCTAAGTAAGTTTCTTAGTTTGAACAATGAAATTGGCTTATTCATTTTAAAGGGTTACGCAGGAACAGGAAAAACAACATTAATGAAAACTTTAGTTGATAACGTTAAGTTTTTGAAATATAATATATGCTTATTAGCACCAACTGGAAGAGCTGCTAAGGTTCTATCTAATTATTCAAAAAAAAAATCATTTACTATACACAAAAAAATATATTATTCCTCAGTTGATAAATTTGGAAAGTTC
>ERZ1046740.3079-NODE-3079-length-10246-cov-4.695516_pt1 | contig 10246 bp, 10 predicted proteins | sample MGYA00383093_ERZ1046740 | MGnify/ENA primary metagenome ERZ1046740 (study PRJEB29581, sample SAMEA5548363) | metagenome | biome: marine; feature: coastal; material: water | depth 25 m | study: Short-term variability in the microbial, nano- and picoplankton...
GATCGCGCTGGACGGAACCAAACCACCCCCGAGAACTCGGTCTAGTTCGGCCAAACCGCTGGTGGTGCGCGGGGGCGGGGCCTCTTCTGTGCGCAAATCGGTAAGCGCCACCGTGCGACCCTTGCTGCTGCCCAGCGATGCCGAGGACGGTCCAGTGCTTAGCGGGGTGTCTTCAACAATGCTGTTCCACTCGCCGCAGGCGTCGCAACGCCCGGACCATTTGGTGGTAATGTCGCCGCAGGCGGTGCAAGAAAATTGAACTTTTGATTTTGCCATGGTGCGTTTGTGACGCCTCAGCGTTTGCGGGTCAAATAGCTAATGCCGATTGAAGCCAAAACGCAGCCCGTAAACAGATATAACCCCCAACCGGATTCGACCGTCACATGCCCTGCGCCTTTGACCAGAACCACATAAAGCGCGATTAAGAACACATCTGCCATCGCTAGTTTCCCAAGAAACTCGAGGGCGGGCAGGGTTTTGCGCCTGAGATATCCAAACTGAATGAGAGCAAGGCCAATTGTCTTCATATATGGGGCAAAAATTGCCAAAAAAGTGACAATCAAGGCCAGCACCGGGTCGGTATCCCACAAAGATTGCAGGCCGGAAATTATACTGATCTCACCCAGTCCAAAAATGGGCAGCAGGCCAGCACGCAAAAGCGGTGCAAACCATGCGATTGGAAACAGGATCAACAATGACAGATTGGCGTAACGAAGCATATTTGATCTTCCAGCAATGTGTTGGCGATCTAGTCACGATAGACAATCAACTCAAGCGTTTCCCACGGGGAAATTTTCGCAATCTGCGGCACCCCTTAATGCATGAAGTTCACTTGGCTGAGCACGAGCGCTGCACAACAAACCGCACCCCACAAAAGTGCCGTGGTAATGGCAAGCCAGCGAAGCGGTTGACCTTCGGGCCATTTCGCAATGGCCCAGATCAAACCAACGGCCATCAAGCCTACAACCCCCAACAGGGTAGCATCACCCGAAAACCCGAGAGGAATCCAGTTAAACTCAGGCAATTCAATGCCGATGTCATATTGAAACTCCCACAACATGAGCAGGCTCATGTAAATCGAGAGACTAATCAACAAACTGCCGATCAACCGCTGTGTTTTTAGCATGACATAGCCAAAATAAACCGTCAGCGCCGTGGCGACGGGCGGAACAAAGAGAATGAGAATACCGAGAATAAGCAAACTAAACCCTCATGAACAAGAAATAGCTACCGGCAGGATTACACGGTTGGTGGGGATTGTCGAATGTGGAATCTTGGATTGTTCGCATTCAAAACTTAAAAATATCTGGATCTACCTAGCTGGGAATCGCGAAGACAAAAAGTGCCGTGAGCCAACACAAGGTTGCGAGAAATGCCTGAAGCCGATGTGGGCCAAAAAGCGCGAACCGCAGCAGTATTCCGAAAAGCAACAACAGACTCCCTGAAGCCACCCAGAATAGTTCAGAAAAGTTCCAAATAGGCGGTTTGGATGGGGCAAATGGCTCAGAATTAAAATGCCATGCTGCTAGGCAAGCCAGAAGCAGGAACGGGTACGTGCTCACAATACTTCCAACTAGAGGAAAACGTGTCGTTGTTTTGAGGCTGTACCCAAAGCTTACGGATACAACTATCGTGGCAATATAGACAGTGATTTTGAGACCGAGTGTGATGGAGGCAAGTCAAAACTCACCGCACCGCCTCAATCGGCCCCTCGGCACTGCCTGAAATGAATTGGGTCAGGTAAGGGTCGGCAGACGTGTCCATCTGGCTCACCGGGCCAGTCCATTGGATCACGCCGTCGTGCAGCATGGCAACTTTGTCGGCGATGGCGCGGACCGAGGTCATGTCGTGGGTGATGGTCATCGCCGTGGCGCCCATTTCCACAACAATTTCACGTATCAAGTCGTTGATAACCCCGGACATAATAGGGTCGAGGCCCGTCGTGGGTTCGTCGAAAAAGATAATCTCGGGTTCGGCGGCGATCGCGCGGGCAAGGCCTACGCGTTTCTGCATACCGCCAGAGAGTTCCGATGGGAACAAGTCAGCCACATCTGGTGTCAAACCCACACGGCGAAGTTTTTCAACTGCGATCTCGCGGGCTTCAGCCTTAGGGCGCTTTAGCGAGCCACGTAACAGACGAAAGGCGACGTTTTGCCAGACGGGTAGCGAGTCAAACAACGCTCCGCCCTGAAACAGCATACCAAAGCGGGCTAAAAATGCGTCGCGGTCGCCTTTGGTGGCATCCTTCCCGTCGACTGTGATTGTTCCACTGTCGGGTGTAATCAGCCCCAGAACGGATTTCAGTGCCACAGACTTACCTGTGCCTGATCCACCGATAATGACCATCGATTCACCTTTGGGTATATCAAGGTTCACTCCTTGCAAAACCTTCTTTGGACCAAATGCTTTATGGACGTTGGTGAATGTAATCATGAGGCAAAAAACAAAGACGTTAAGAGGAAGTTGGCCGCGAGGATAAGAACTGCCGCCGCTTGCACGCTGGCCTTGGTGGCTTGGCCGACACCTTGGGCACCACGGCCCGAATTCATACCATAGTAACAACCCATTGTGGCCGCGATTCCACCAAATACTGCACCCTTGATCAAAGACGAAATAATGTCGCTTTGTTGAAGGAAATCAACAGTGTTGCGGACATAAGTGGCAGGATTGAAGCCCAGTTGCTGTGTGCTGACAAGAAACCCACCATAAATGCCGATGATGTCGCCAATACCCACCAGCACAGGCACCACAATCAATGCTGCCAATACACGTGGTGCTGTAAGGTACTTCATCGGATGGGTCGATAAAGTTGTCAAAGCGTCGATCTGTTCGGTCACTTTCATAGTGGCGATTTCGGCTGCAATCGACGAAGTCACCCGCGCGGCGACCATCAGGCCGACGAGCACAGGTCCGAGTTCGCGGACCATACCAATGGCCACAATCTGTGGGACGACAGCCTCAGCGGAAAACCGGCTGCCCCCGTCGTAAATTTGCAGTGCCAGCGCGCCACCGGTAAAAATGGCTGTGAGGCCAACCACTGGCAGCGACAACCACCCAATGTTGAGCAGCGCATTGGCAAATTCACGTGCATAGAATGGTGGGCGCAGGATATGGGTCAGCGCCGAAATGGTGAAAATCGTGACTTGCCCGATCATTGCGAAAAGCGCCAGAGTCGCACGCCCAACTGCAGCAAGAGGGGTTGTCAGAACCATCATCCTTTGTACCTGCGTCCATAACGATTGCCGAGTGAAGTCAATATTTCATAGCCAATGGTACTTGCCGCGTCAGCCAAAGTGTCGACCGACTGGTGTGGGCCCAACAGTTGTAGGTGACTAGGGCTTTCGCCCAAATCTGTTACATCCACAGCAATCATGTCCATTGAGATGCGCCCAATCACCTTACAGGCCGTATCCCCAAAATGAACCCAAGCTTCGGGGCCCATCGCGCGTAGGATGCCGTCTGCATATCCTGCAGCCAAAGTGGCGACACGAGAAGGCCGGTTGGCCATCCAAGTATTTGAATATCCGACAGTCTCGCCCACTTCGACGTCCCGAATTTGGATCACAGGAATGTCAAGCTGTACGACGGGTGTTGCGTCTACAAACGGCATGCCGCCGTACAATCCAACTCCGGGGCGCGTGAGATCAAAATGATAATCATCCCCCAAATGTATGCCCCCAGTCGCTGCCAAAGACCGTAGCACGCCGGTGCCATCTGTCATCTCTAAAAAGGCGGCAAGCTGACGCGGGTTCATCGGGTTTTCGGGGTCATCGGCGCAGGCCAGATGCGACATCAACAATGTCGGACCTTGCGCCAGCGCAATATCACGCAGGGCGGCCCATTCGGCGGGTTCCATGCCCAATCGGTTCATGCCGGTATCTAATTGAACGCCAAACGGCGCCGTCGGCAGGGCCTCAAAATGACGCAACATTTGATCGGCGCTATTGAGCATCGGGGTGAGCGTCATATCCGAAATCATATCAGTGTCGCCGGACATATGTCCCGAGAGTACATTGATTTCAGGGCCGGGACCAACGGACTCGCGCAATGAAGCACCTTCCTCGCAGGACGCGACAAAAAATCGATTTACGCCCGCTTGCAAAAGCGCCTTTGCGGAACGGTCCACGCCCAAGCCATATCCATCCGCTTTGACGACTGCTGCAGTCTCGCAGGATGTCATCGCGTCCAAAGAGCGCCAGTTTTCGCGCAAAGCAGAAAGGTCAATTGTAAGGGTCGCTGTAGCCATGCAGTTCTTGTCGAACGCAGCGCTTCCGAGGTCAAGAGGAAAGGCTGGATTTTGAACGCCTCTGACCATGTCAAAAGGTCTTGAGAACGATCCAATAGGGTATCGCGTATCAGCCCTGCGCAGAGGATTGGGTCTAATCGTACACAGTGATCCCAAGGTTGGGATGCTTGCGATAATGGGCAAGGCGGCTGTGCATGTCCCCCAAGTGTAACTCAAGTTGATGGCCATCTGGGTCAAGGAAATACAAAGACGCGCCCTCGCTGTGATTGGGTCTCCATTCGGAGCAAGATGTTCGAATTTGTCGACACAGTGCGTCAAAATTTTCTGATTTGCAGGATAAGGCTATGTGAGAATAATCCTGTTTCGAAGACACGGGACCAAACGCAAGACAAAGCCAGATACCACCCAAATCCAAATAGGCGCCGGTGTCCCATCGTGCAGTGACGGACGCGCCAAGAACGTCTTGGTAGAACTTTAAAGATCGGGGCAGGTCCGATACCGCAAGAGTTACATGGTTTAACCCTTGGATGACTGTCATCAGAAACCGCCGTCATCGGGTTGTTGCCAAGACTTAGCGAGATTGCTGAAGCGGGTGAACTCCGCCTCGAAGCTAAGTTTGATGGTGCCAATTGGACCGTGGCGTTGCTTGCCAACAATGACGTCGGCTTTGCCATAGAGTTGGGACATGCGTTCTTGCCACGCGGCCACTTCATCCAATCGCTCTGCCGAAGGTTCTTCGCGTTCAGCATAATACTCTTCGCGAAACACAAACATCACCACATCGGCGTCTTGCTCGATCGAGCCTGACTCGCGCAAATCAGACAGCATGGGGCGTTTGTCATCGCGGCTTTCAACCTGTCGGCTAAGCTGCGACAGGGCGATCACCGGGATATTGAGTTCCTTGGCGATAGCTTTCATGCCCATCGAAATTTCACCGATCTCATTGACGCGATTTTCAGCAGTGCCACGGCAAAGCTGCAAATAGTCGATGATCAACACGTCCAGCCCATGGGTGCGCTTTAGTCTGCGTGCGCGCGCAGCCAATTGCGAAATTGGCAGGGCAGGGGTGTCGTCAATAAACAAGGGACATGCTTCAAGCGACTTGGCGGCATCGACAAAACGGCGAAATTCGCCTTCGGTCAAATCACCCTGACGGATTTTATGGGATGAAATTTCGGACGCCTCAGCCAGAATACGGGCTGCCAACTGCTCAGAACTCATTTCGAGCGAGAAGAAACCAACAACGCCACCGTCTATCGCGCCCTCAGAGCCATCAGATTTGAGGCCCTTTTTATAGGCCTTGGCGATATTGAACGCGATGTTGGTCGCAAGCGAAGTTTTCCCCATCGACGGGCGGCCCGCTAGGATCAAAAGGTCAGAAGGGTGTAAACCACCAAGTTGCTTGTCCAAATCGTCCAGGCCAGTGGAAATTCCAGCCATTCCGCCGCCGCGTTCGTACGCTTGGTTGGTGACGTTCACAGCCTCGGTCACAGCCTTAAGGAATGACACAAATCCGCTGTCGGTGTTGCCTTGCTCTGAAAGCTTATAGAGGGCTTGTTCTGCTTCGACGATCTGCTCTTTCGGCTCAAGCGCGACGTCTGCCTTTTGCGCCTTAGTCGAGATATTGTTGCCCAACCCAATCAATTCACGACGGATCGCCATATCATAAATCATCTGCGCATAATCACGTGCCGCAAAGGCCGAGATCGCAGCCCCCGCAAGACGTGCCAGATATGCCGGCCCACCAAGTTCCTTGAGGCCTTCATCGTCTTCCAAGAAAGCTTTGATCGTCACAGGAGAGGCCAGATTGTTACGTGCAATGCGCGCCGAGGCGACTTCAAAAATGCGCGCATGCACGGGATCATAAAAGTGATCCGGCTTAATGATCGCGGCAATCCGATCATAAATGTCATTGTTGGTTAGGATTGCGCCCAAAAGCTGCTGTTCGGCTTCAATAGAGTGGGGCATGGGATCGTCGAGTTTTGCCTCGACGCCAGTAGCGTTAATAGTCGCGATCTCGTTCATGTTGCCCCCCGAATGCCTCGGTTCAAGCTTGTAACCACAGAGCACAAAGCACGCAAATTGTATGTTTCTGTGGGCAAGCTGTGGATAATTGATTGGCCACCACATATTGTGCTTGTTGGGTAGGGTGGCACTGCAAGTTGACTGCCTTGACAGATGACTTAGCGTCAACACGTCGAATACTTTTGTCAGACCTTAGTCCTTCATGCGGGCATCTTGCCATGCTCGTGGGGCCTTAAGAAAGGTTTCAACCTCGGTCAGAGTTTCATCCGAAAAGGCACCTTGGGCGCGCGCTTCGGCCAACACATCCCACCAAGTGCAGAGATAATGCAGGTCTACGCCGTGGTCGCCCAGAGTTTTGGTCGTCTCGGGAAAGATGTCATAATAGAAAATCACGGCGGTGTGGCCACAGGTGGCACCGGTTTCTCGAATCGCGTCCACAAAGCTGAGCTTTGAGCCACCGTCGGTTGTCAGATCTTCAACCAGCAGCACCCGCTCGCCTTCGCTCATCGCGCCTTCGATGCGGGCGTTTTTCCCGTACCCTTTTGGCTTTTTTCGTACATAGGTCATCGGCAGCGCCATGCGCTCGGCGACGAACGCAGCAAATGGAATGCCGGCCGTCTCCCCACCCGCAATATTGTCGAAGGCTTCAAAACCAGCATTGCGCATCACCGTTACGGTCATGAAATCCATCAATGTTGCGCGAATGCGTGGAAATGATATCAGCTTGCGGCAATCAATGTAGCTTGGGGATGGTAGCCCTGATGCCAACGTATACGGCTCGTCTGTGTTGAAATTCACGGCCCCAATTTCCAACAACATGCGAGCGGTCAGGCGGGCCATTTCCTCTGCCGAGGGATAAGTGCTGGGGATCATAGGGTCGTCCTCTTGTGTTGGAACCGTAAGGTGAAAACCGAAGCCTTCGGTGGGCGTATTGTTTCGTGCGAAGTTTAGGACACGTCCCAATAAACAGGGAAACCGGGGTCAAAAACTGTCACAGGGCCGTCGGGACTGTCGATTTTTGCGGGAAACTGAGTGGGTGACTCTGCTTTGGTCAAAGTTATCTTATCACTGCTGACAGGCAGGCCGTAAAAGGCAGGTCCATTTTGTGAAGCAAATGCTTCGAGGTGCTCCAAGGCACGGTCTTCTTCAAATACATGCGCCAGCAAAGCCATCGTGTTGGTTGCTGTGAAACATCCAGCACAACCGCAAGCATTCTCTTTCAACGGATCGGTGTGTGGTGCGGAATCCGTCCCAAGGAAAAACCGAACATCGCCGGACGTTGCCGCCTCGCGCAGTGCAAGGCGATGTTCCTCGCGTTTGGCTACGGGTAGGCAATAATAGTGTGGTTTGATGCCACCAACCAAGATGTGATTACGGTTGATAATCAGGTGATGCGTGGTGATGGTCGCGCCAAGGTCACGATCATGGGATTTGACATAATCAACACCGTTTTTCGTGGTGATATGTTCCATAACGACACGCAATCCCGGGGTGGCCTTGCGGATTGGATCTAGAACACGGTCGATAAAGACAGCCTCGCGATCGAAGATATCAATCTCTGCGTCTGTGACTTCGCCGTGGACACACAAGGGCAGGCCGATTTCGGCCATTGTTTCAAGAACACCGCGAACTTTGTCAAAGTCGGCCACACCCGAAGCCGAATTGGTTGTGGCGCCTGCAGGATAAAGTTTTACCGCTTTAGCAAGGCCGCTGGCATGTGCCGCAACCAAATCATCTGGCTCAGTATTTTCAGTCAAGTAGAGCGTCATCAACGGCTCAAATTGCATATCCTCAGGCAATGCCGCCATGATCCGGTCTCGATACGCAATAGCATCGGAGTGAGATACTACTGGCGGAACAAGGTTCGGCATGATGATTGCACGACCAAAGTGGCGCGCAGTTTCTGGCAGGACGGCTTTCAGCATAGCGCCATCGCGCAAATGCAAGTGCCAGTCATCGGGGCGGGCGATTGTCAGGGATTGGCTCATAAAGGCCGATTACACAAAATGGCCTTCGGTTTCCAGTGTGAATCCTTTGGAAGGCATGTCTTGCCGCATTTATCCAGTCAAACGCCCCTCGGACGCGTCTAGATCAAGCTGATTCAGTGTTTTTCTGAACACCGGGATATTCAAACGGGACGTAACATTGGCGCAAAGTAAAGCGGTCAAAAAGATACGTTTTTTCTTTTTGAGCCGCCACAACAAGTGTCGCAAGTACGGTATGTTATCTCTTCGTGCCCGCATAAGTTTGAAAAAGCTCATGCGTGTTAGTTTGTCGGTTTTGGCTTGGGCCAAAAGACTAAAAAGGACGTTCATGTTTAAAAGCTGGGCTTCGGCGTTACGCCCAAGGTCAGGCAATGGTAAACGTTCCACATTGGCTGACTGGAACAACGAGGCATGCATTGCGTCTTCAATACTGTGTTGGCTGAAAAGTACAAAGGCCGACGCCGCCGCATCAATCATGTCCGGTGCATAGCCATAGCGGTCCGTAAAACAGTGCTTACGACCGTTTGCATGACGCAAGTCCCAACCCGCGCGTGCGGGATCAAGGGTTGCCTGAGGGTTGAGCGCGATAACACGCGCACCGGGTGCGGTGACCGAAAAAGCGGCGGCTGCGTATCCGCAAGGTCCATTGCCATAAAACAAAACATCTTCGAATTCGTCAAAAAAACCGTCATCTGACAGGCTATCGAAATGGGCATAAACTGCCGGATCTCGGAACCATGTGTCTCCGTCAGAGAGGATGCAAAGATGCGACCAGCCGAGTTCTTTTACCAACTCGAACCCTAACGGCTGCCCCGATTCGCCACGGTTTTGGATGCTTTGGATTGTTTCAAAGGTCACTAGCAGAATCGGTTTTTCTTCTACCAAAGTCGCATAATGCTGTTCCCCTAGAGGCCGAAAATATCCGTGCTCGTCCACGACATTTTCCAATGCGTCAAGCCACTCTGACTTACCAAGCCCAAGCATGGGCGTGTCAAAACTATTTACCAAATCTTGCATGACCTAAGTCCTCTTCCCGCTTGCCGCCTGAACTGCAGGGATTATTGTTGATCCCTGAGCTATTTGGGCAATGAGGCGAAAATAGGGAAGATGGTAGCAAAAGGCAAAAAGTGCTGTCGAAACTCGTGATTTTTTTAGATCACCTCCCTATCGAAGTGATTTTTCCTCCTTGGCCTTAGAAACTCAATAATTCTTTGAGAAAGGCCTCTGAAACGTCTCAAATTGTGTTGCGTGAGGGCTTTCTAGGAGATCTTTCATGCTGCCCGAACGGCCTGTCGCACAGTGGCTGGCATATTCTTGGCTTGTCATTGCCTGTGTGTGCCAGCATCATATCTGCCAGCCTTTGAGGAACCTTCATGACGGACATTCTAAATGGTGCGCCTGAATTGGCGTTGACGTGGCATCAGGCAGGGCTTGGTGCAGTATTGGCCACCGTGGTTGAGACATGGGGCTCGGCGCCGCGTCGGGTTGGCGCGCAAATGGTGGTCTCGCGGGACGGCCAGATCGAGGGCTCAGTGTCGGGTGGTTGTGTCGAAGGGGCCGTGATGCTTGAAGCGCTCGAGGCGCTGGAGCAGGGTGAAAGCCGTCTATTAGAATTTGGGGTAAGTGATGGAGATGCATTTGCTGTAGGACTGGCCTGTGGTGGGACAATCCGGGTGTTGGTTGAGCCCGTAGGGTCGGTTCTTGATATCAAGGTTCTGACTGATCTGGTCGCAGCCCGGTCTGAACGGCTTGCTGTGGCTTATGTGTGTGACCCACAAGGCGGAGGAGGAGCGTTGGTCTTTCAGGGATTCGAGGAACGGTTCCGAATGGATCGCTCGGGTGTCGATGATGACAATATGTTTATCGCCATCCACAATCCCCCATTGCGCCTCGTGATCGTTGGTGCGGTGCACATCGCCCAAAGCCTGATTCCGATGGCTCGAACGGCTGGGTATGATCCCGTTATTGTCGACCCTCGCAGTGCTTTTGG
>ERZ1046740.3082-NODE-3082-length-10240-cov-17.262248_pt1 | contig 10240 bp, 10 predicted proteins | sample MGYA00383093_ERZ1046740 | MGnify/ENA primary metagenome ERZ1046740 (study PRJEB29581, sample SAMEA5548363) | metagenome | biome: marine; feature: coastal; material: water | depth 25 m | study: Short-term variability in the microbial, nano- and picoplankton...
TGTTGGTTTTCAACATTTGGCTTATCGTTGGGATTATTTTTTATATTGATATTCGGGTTATTTTTCATAACCCGAACAAAACTTTGGGCTTATCGAAGTGAGCTTTGATTGATATTAACTACAGTTATAGATTTGGTAAGTAGCTGATTGAGTTCCTTTTCCATTTTCAGGATGATCAATTCGATATACTGTATTACCTTGTTGTTCAACGGCTGCATTTTTAGCAAGCTGAATTAAGTCTTTTTCTGTGTAATTTCCTCTTCTTTCAGCATAACCAGTAATTCTAACTTTAGCTTGAGCTATAAGTGAGCATTGACTTTGGTCAATAGAGTTTACTACATTCACGTTTTCTGAACCCGGTTTAACCTCAACATACTCTGGGCCGCAAGCTACTAAAAATGGAATTGATGCTGCAATAATTATTTTTTTTATAAACATATGATCCTCCAAATTTTTTATTTGTCATTTACAAGTATAGATTTTGAACAAAGCTGACTGTGCTCCTCTGTATTGCCTATATTCGGACATTATAATTGTGTTGCCATCTTTTTCAACTGCTGCATTTTTACCAAGTTGAATTAAGTTTCTTTCTGTATTGCTATAACTTTTATCTGAATATCCTTTAACGGTTTCTTTTACTTCACTTTTAAATTCACATTGTTTTTGATCGACTGTTGTTACTAATTTTACATACTCTGAGCCAGGTTTTTCTTCAACGAACTTTACTCCACCACAAGATACCAATAAAAAAATAACAATGCTAAAGCAATTTTTTTTATTACAGTTCATTTAGTCCATCATCCTCTATTAATAGTGATCGTTTATCAGTTTTAGTAGAAAATTCTTCAGCTTCAGGTAATGGATCTTTTCTTGAGGTAATGATCGGCCATACCTTAGATAATCGTTCGTTGATTTCAATAAATTCTTGTTGATCTTCAGGCACATCATCATCAGCATAGATTGCCTCAACAGGGCACTCAGCTACACATAATGTGCAATCGATACACTCTTCAGGGTCAATAGCTAAGAAATTAGGTCCCTCAACAAAGCAGTCTACAGGGCAGACATCGACACAGTCTGTATATTTACACTTAATACAACTTTGTGTTACTACGTACGTCATTTTTTCATATCCTTTAAAAAGTGAATTTTAAATTATTTTTAAATATTATTCTATGGTTTCAATCATGCCGGCACCAACTGTATGGTAGGTAGTTTCATCGATGATGATGAATGCACCGGTACTTCTATTTTGTGAATACTGATCAACAATTAAGGGTTGGGCTAATTTAAAATTAATATTAGCAATATCATTCGTTTTAAGCTCGATAGCTTGTTCAGTATCCAAAGTATTTATGTTAATTTTGTTATTAATGCTTGCAATTTTTGCTTTCGATAATCTGGTGGTATGCATAACCAAGTAGGTTCTATTAATGTTTAAATTCGATTCAGATAACCAACAAACGTTCGCTGTAAAATTTTTAGTGCTTGTTAAGTTGTCATCTTTTTGAACGATCATATCCCCTCTAGAAATATCAATTTCATCATTAAGTGATACAGTTACAGATTGCTCATAAGTTGCTTCAGAAATAAGCTCCTCTCCAATACGAATCTCTTTGATGGTTGATTCATGGCTTGATGGGAGCACTTTTATTTTGTCGTTTACTTTTAATGAGCCTGATTCGATTTTCCCCATAAAGGCTCTAAAGTCATGCAGTGCTTCATTAGCCGAATCTCTGGGTCGGCAAACAAGCTGAATAGGGAATCTTAACTGCGAGTTTTTTGTTTCTTCTGTGGTATCAATATTTTCAAGTGTTTCTAAAAGCGTTGCCCCTTTATACCAACCTAAGGAATCACCTCTATCAACAATCATATCGCCATTTAAAGCTGACATCGGGATAAAACTTATATTTACTTCTGGCTGATTTAATTTAATAGCAGATGCAAAGGAATTGTACTCATCGCAAATAGTTTGATATTCATTCTCATCATAATTAACTAAATCCATCTTATTAACCGCAACGATGATATGTTTAATTCCAACAAGCTTTGTTAAGTAAGAATGACGTTTTGTTTGTGTCAACATACCTTTTCTGGCATCAACCAGGATAATGGCAAGTTGTGCAGTTGAGGCTGCAGTAACCATATTTCTTGTGTATTGCTCATGACCTGGTGCATCAGCAATGATATATTTTCTTGATCCGGTACTAAAATATCGATAGGCCACATCAATGGTAATTCCTTGCTCTCTTTCGGCTTGAAGTCCATCTGTGATTAAGGATAAATCTAGTGCTGTCATACCCTTTTTCTTTGAGGTCTTTTCAATTTGGCTCAAAGTATCGGTTAGGATAGTTTTCGTGTCATAAAGAAGCCTACCTATCAGGGTACTTTTTCCATCATCAACGCTACCACACGTCATGAACCTTAAAACCGTATTGTTTTTATTTATATCATTCATTAAAAATAACCTTCTTTTTTTCTTTGCTCCATAGAGGCCTCTGATACTTGATCATCTAAGCGAGTTTCACCCCTCTCTGTGATCACCGTTGAAGCGGTTTCCATAATTATTTTTTCGACTGAATCTGCGGAGCTTGCGACCGGTGCTGTACAGGTAATATCACCCACAGTTCTAAATCGAACCATCATATTCTCTATTTTTTCATCAGGGGTAGGGGGAGTAACATCAGTGATAGGGACAATTGCCCCATTTCTTTTTACAATATCTCTCTTGTGAGCAAAGTAGATACTCGGGAGCTCTAAATTTTCCCTTTCTATGTACTGCCAGACATCCATCTCGGTCCAATTCGAAATAGGAAAGGCCCTAATATTTTCACCTTTGTGCACCTTCGCATTATATAAATTCCATAATTCTGGACGTTGATTTTTTGGATCCCATTGACCAAATTCATCACGAAAACTCATAATTCTTTCTTTTGCTCTCGCTTTTTCTTCATCTCTCCTGGCTCCACCAATGCAGCAGTCAAATTCATTTTCCTCAATAGCTTCTAGCAAAGTAATTGATTGATACTTATTCCTTGGCTCATCGGGTGACTTTAAGACGATCGTACCTTTCTCCATAGAATCTTCTAATGATGCCACTATTAATCTCTCACCTAGCTCTTGAGTTTTTTTATCACGGAAGTTAATTACTTCAGGATAGTTATGGCCTGTATCAATATGCATAAGAGGGAATGGGAAGCGACCAGGCCTAAAAGCTTTCTCAGCAATTCTGAGAAGGCATAAGGAATCCTTGCCGCCTGAGAAAAGTAAAACAGGGTTTGAGCATTGGCCAGCAACCTCTCTCATTATGTGGATTGCTTCGGATTCAAGCCAGTCAAGGTGACTTAATTTATTTTTCATCACTTACCTTCTCTGTTATGGAGACCACATTCACGTTTTTCATCAACCTTTGTTGGGTCAAAGTAGTCATATTCGTTTACTAATTTATATTTTTCCATATAAGTATCCAAATCTTTATCTGTCCAGTTGTAAAAAGGACTTATTTTTAATAAACCAGATTCAGTTTTATTAATGATATCTAACCCATCACGAAATGCTGTTTGCCCTTTTCTTAAGTTTGTAATCCATAAATCAGGTTGAATTTCTGCCATCGCTCTTCTGAATGGTTCAAGTTTTACTTGCTCTGTAAATACTTCATGGCGTGGATCATCTATTTCAGGCATTTCACCCATCACAGCCTCTCTAAAGGCTGAGGTATGAAGTGGAGTGAATAGTTTTATGTTTAAACTTAGTTCTGTAATAATTTTCTCTGCATAAAGATAGGTAGCCTTGGTGTTATAACCGGAGTCACACCAAACTATCTTTAATTTTGGCATGAGCTTTGTGCATAGATGGAGTATCGCAACCTCGTAGGGTCTAAAGTTTGTTGTTAGGATAGGGTTTTTTGTTTCTGCAAATGCCCACTCCACAATCTCCTCAGGTGTTTTTTTATCAAATTCTTTATTAATTTGTACTATATTATCCATCGTAAAATTTAATTTCTATTAATTATTTTCCATGCCGGTTTTGTTTGATCAACGGCACCCTGATAAGGAGTGGTGAAATCGTTCAGGCCTAATAATGCATCTTTGGCATCCTTATCTTTTCTAATTAGAAAGCTATTAAAACCTGATCTCTTAAGGAAGAATAGTTGATCTCTTAACACATCCCCAATAGCCCTTAGTTCATTTTTATATTTATATTTCATCCTCAACAGATTGCCTAATGAAAAAATTCTACCGTCTGCGAATTTTTTTGTGCTTACTGCAATGCATGGTAAATTATTCAGATCTTCAATTTGATTTATAAAGCTATCAATTTCTTCATGTGTTTCGATCCATATTCCTATTTCCTGTTTTGATATTCTGCTCTTTAAATTATTTTGATGATGCAAAAAAACCTTAACTGGGAGTAATAGTTTTCCTTCTTTAGGAATTGTCGTCTTTTCAATTTGCTCACTTGTTAATGAATCCTCCCCAGTGAGTTTGAAAATTACAACCTTGCCTGCCTGTTTTTTAACCTCTACCTCAGCCTCTGGTGGCATTATTTGCCGCCAATCATCATCTATGATGCTGTTATCTTTGATTAATTGTGAGCTCATACTCTCTTTTCCTTCTTCCCGTAAACCTCTTCTTTAAATGGCTCAAGTCCAATTCGTGAAACGCAATCAATGAAGACTTCATCCGGATGACGATTTTTAACATAGGTGTTAATAATTTTTTTTATGACTTTTGGCATTTCTTCTTCTGAGAAAGAGGGCCCTATCACTTTACCGATACTTGCAAAATTTCCTTGATTCCCACCTAGTGTCAACTGGTACCATTCACTTCCATCTTTATCGACTCCTAAAATACCAATATGCCCTACATGGTGATGGCCACAAGCATTCATGCACCCCGAAATATTTAAATTAATATCGCCTATATCGTGAAGGTAGTCCATATCATCGAAGATATCTTGAATAGATTTTGCTATTGGAATACTTTTAGCATTTGCGAGTGAACAAAAGTCACCACCAGGACAGCAAATAATATCAGTGAGTAAACCAATATTCGGGGTTGTTAATTTCTTAACCTTTGCTTTCTCCCAAAGCTCAAAAAGATTATCTTCCGAAACATCCGACAAGATAAGATTCTGTTCATGAGAGACACGAATCTCACCAAAGCTATATTGGTCTGCCAGCGAAGCAACCGCTCTCATTTGGTCTGATGTCGCATCTCCAGGTGCCTGCTCATTGCTTTTGAGTGATAAAGTCACCGATCTATAACCTTCTTTTTTGTGGCTATGCGTACACCTCAATAGCCACTGGGTAAAAGATTTATTTGTCGCATGTTTTTTAAGATCATCTTTTTTATCAGTCTTGTAGTTTGGCTCAGAGAAGAAAGCCTTAATTCGATTGATTTCTTTGCTATCTATCGTATTTGGACCATTTTTAATTGTGGCCCATTCCTTATCAACTAACTGTTTAAATTTTTCAATTCCAAGAGCCTTAACCAAGATTTTAATTCTTGCTTTGTACATGTTATCTCTTCGTCCGTAAAGATTATAGACACGAAGAATTGCCTCACAATAAGTGAGTATATGTTTCCAAGATAAATTTTCACTGATAACGGATCCTAAAATAGGCGTGCGGCCTAGACCACCACCAACCCATACTTTGATCGCCATTTCATTATTTTTGTCTGTGAAAACTTCAAGCCCAATATCATGTGCCTGAACAATCGCACGATCTTTTGACGAACCTGTTACCGCAATTTTAAATTTCCTTGGTAAAAGAGCAAACTCAGGGTGAAAGGTGCTCCATTGCCTAATAATTTCCGCTAAGTAACGGGGATCAATAATTTCGTCGGGTGTAACCCCTGCAAATTGGTCAGTAGTAATGTTTCTGATGCAGTTTCCAGAAGTTTGAATTGCATGCATCTCAACCGTGGCAAGCTCTCTTAAAATTTTAGGCGTGTCTTTTAACTTCGGCCAATTAAATTGAATATTTTGTCGAGTACTAAAATGACCATAACCTCGATCATACTTATCTGCGATATCAGCAAGCTTTGTTAGTTGAGCTGAAGATAATAACCCATATGGTATCGCTACTCTAAGCATGGGGGCGTGCCTTTGTATGTAAAGACCATTTTGAAGCCTCAGCGGCCTAAACTCCTCCTCACTTAATTCTTTATTTAAAAAGCGTGTGAGTTGTCCCTCGTATTGATTTACCCTCTCATTTACGAGTGTTTGATCTAATGAATCGTACTTATACATAATTTGCCTTAAACATTAATTGCACGCCTACAATAAGTAGAATTATAACCAATATGAACCTTAAGAATTTTTCATCTATTCTTGCACTTAATTTACTGCCGAATAGGACGCCGGGAACAGACCCAATTAACAGGGCTATCAATAAATTTATATCTACTGTACCTAAATTATAATGGCCAATACCTGCAAAAAGGGTCAATGGTACAGCATGGGCGATATCAGTTCCAATAATTTTCCTAAGTTGTATTTTGGGATAGAGTAAAAGCAAAGCGGTGACTCCAATTGCACCGGCGCCCACTGAAGTCAATGTAACAACGACTCCTAAAAAAATTCCCAACAGTATGGTAAGGACATTTATATTTAGGTTTGTTTTCAATTTCTGTTTAACGGATTTTTTAATAATGATTGGTTGAAATAAAACAGCAATTGAAGTTAAAATAAGCGCTATTCCAAGTGATATGTTTATTATTTCAACATTTTGCAGTGAGTAAAGATCAATATCCTTGAGGTAATGGGTTACTAAAAAAGATGAGGGTAGACTGCCAAGTAGTAAATTCTTTACAATTTTCCAATCAACATGACCTAGTTTATGGTGAGATACTGCCCCTGCAGATTTAGTTATAGCCGCATATAAAAGATCTGTTCCAACAGCCACGGCTGTTGGAAATTTAAAAAATAATACAAGTAATGGTGTCATGAGTGAACCACCACCCACACCAGTAAGCCCTACAAGCGCCCCAACTGCAAAACCAGAAATAATATACTCAAAAATCACTATAAATAAATTGTAAGAAATTTGTAAAATTGCATGCAATATAACAGTTTTTAATATACTATAAAATAATAATAAATTCTATTTATATAACTTTTAAGTATATGAAATTACAACAACTTAGATGCGTTTTTCAAATTGTTCAATCTGAATTCAATATTTCAAAAGCATCAGAGGCTTTGAGTACTTCCCAACCTGGGGTAAGCAAGCAAATTAAGCTCCTAGAGGATGAGATTGGTATAAAAATTTTCCAAAGAAATGGTAAGAGACTTGTCAATTTGACTGAGCCAGGGGAATTGGTATTAAGCTCTATAGAAACAATACTTCAGGAGTCCAATAATATAAAGGTAATTTCAGAGGAATATATAGAAAAGGATCAAGGGACATTTACTATTGCTACAACCCATACTCAGGCAAGATACAAACTCCCAAAGGTCGTTGAGGAATTTGTAAAAAAATATCCAAAAATTAATTTGAATATCCATCAGGGTAATCCGTCGCAGGTGACCGATCAAATTATTAACGGTGGGGCCGATGTGGGTATTGCTACGGAGTCTATTAATTTAAGTGAGGATATACATACTATCCCTTGTTATCAATGGAATCGTTGCGTCGTAATGCCAAAAAATCACCCATTAACAGAAGTAAGGAAGATAACGTTGGAAGACTTAGCTGCATACCCGATGATTACTTATGACTATGCGTTCACTGGAAGCACAATTGTTTCTGAAGTTTTTAAAAATGCCAATATCGAACCAAATATTATGCTGACGGCGATTGATGCTGATGTTATCAAAACGTATGTAAGCTTGAATATGGGTATTGGATTAATTGCTGAAATGGCTTTTGACGTAACTACTGACCATCCAATGGTCAGCAGAGATGTTAGTCATTTATTTCCTCTTAGTACGACCTATATTGGGATTAGACGTGAGAATTTTCTAAGAAAATATACCTCTGACTTTATCCGTATGTTTATTCCAAAAGCAAGTGAAAAAGAACTAAAAAAAATCTTGAATAAAAGGCATCTTTAAATAAAGCAATTACGGTCTTATAAAGTTTTATAAAAAAATATCATTTATAAACAATACGTTAGACTATTGATGAATTTTAAATATTGCTATATACTTAATTTAAGACTGTTCACATAACATTATCCATTGTTAACTACGGTCAATGTAATTCATGACCAAAAGTCTTCAAAAAACAAATCACGACCAAAAGTCTTCTTGTTTTAAAACCTGATAATTAAATCACGATCAATCAAATATAAGATTTGACGTTATTTAACTTTAATTATCACTTTTTATTTAAACAATTTAAGGGAATAAATTACTATCATGAAATCAGACTTAGAAATTGCACAAAGTGCTCACTTAGAAAAAATTGAAGACGTCGCAAAAAAAATAAATGTTACTGAAGATGCATTAATTAATTTTGGCCCCTATATGGCAAAAATTAATTCAAAAGAATTAGGCCACAAAGAAAAAAAGAAGGCAAAGTTAATTCTAGTGACTGCAATGAGTCCAACACCGGCGGGTGAGGGTAAGACAACAACAACTATCGGTTTAACAGATGCACTCGCGAGTCAAGGTAAAAGTGTCGTGGCATGCTTGCGAGAGCCTTCATTAGGACCTGTCTTTGGTATGAAGGGTGGTGCTACAGGTGGGGGATATTCTCAAGCAATACCAATGGAGAATATTAACTTACATTTCACCGGTGATTTCCACGCGATTACCTCAGCAAACAATCTCCTTGCCGCTCTAATAGACAACCATATTTATCATGGAAATGAGTTAGGGATCGATCTTGATAGAATTACATTCAAAAGAGGATTGGATATGAATGATAGATCCTTAAGAAAGGTAAATATAGATAATGCACGTTATCAATATCAAGGAGGTTTTGATATATCTGTAGCAAGTGAGGTAATGGCAATTTTTTGTCTAGCCTCGTCACTAGATGATTTGACTTATAGATTGGGGGAAATCCAAGTAGCTCAAAACATTGATAAGAATAAATCACCGATATACGCAAAAGATTTAAAGGCGCAAGGGGCAATGGCGGCATTGTTAAAGGATGCTTTTATGCCAAACTTGGTCCAAACCTTAGAGCATAACCCAGTATTAATTCATGGAGGCCCTTTTGCTAATATCGCGCATGGCTGTAACTCGTTCATTGCTACCCAACTAGGGACTAATGTGGCTAATTATGTTGTGACAGAGGCTGGTTTCGGTGCTGACCTAGGGGCAGAGAAATTTATTGATATCAAGTGCAGACAAACAGGCCTTGAGCCTAACGTAATTGTTATTGTTGCTACCATTAGAGCCATGAAATACCATGGTGGTAAAAAAGTCGAAGAGCTCAACAATGAAGACTTAGTGGCTCTTGAAAAGGGCTTCTCTAATTTAGAGCGCCACATTGAAAATTGCAGTCAACACTACGGGTTAAATTTAGTCGTTGGAATCAATCACTTTAAAACGGATACCGATCAAGAGATTAAACTTGTCCAAGAAAAAGTTGAGAAACTTGGCTTTAAGGCAATCTTATGTTCGCACTGGGGAGAGGGATCTAAGGGTGCTGAATTACTCGCTAAGGAAGCAATCAGTCTTGCAGAAAAACCAAATCAATTTAAGTATCTTTATGACTCAAAGGATTCTATCAAATCCAAACTTAATACAATTGCACAAAACATTTACCGAGCTAAAGATGTCATTTTTGAAGATGAGGCTTTAAGTCAGCTTGATGTTATTGAGGATGAATACGCACACCTCCCTGTATGTATTGCAAAAACGCCATATTCCTTTTCAGGGGATGCAAAAGAAATTGGCGCTGCTTCAGGTCATACACTAACCATTAGAGAGATTAGGTTGGCTAGAGGGGCGGGATTTATTGTTGCTATTTGTGGCAGTGTTATGACGATGCCAGGGCTTCCGCTAAAGCCAGCGAGTGAAGGTATTGCAATCAACTCAAGTGGAGAGATAGAAGGCTTAAGCTGAATATGCATATATTAATCTCAGAGGGGAAATCTGAGTTAATTATAAATAAATCAAAGTTCATTGGGTATAGCGTTATTGCAAATTCAAGAGAAGGCTTTTTAGCTAGAGTTAGAGAGATAAAAATAAATAATCCATCAGCAGGCCATGCTGTTTATGGCTTGCTGATTAAGAAAAATACTATCGAACCGCATTTTAGTGATGATGGCGAACCATC
>ERZ1046740.3098-NODE-3098-length-10197-cov-5.178564_pt1 | contig 10197 bp, 6 predicted proteins | sample MGYA00383093_ERZ1046740 | MGnify/ENA primary metagenome ERZ1046740 (study PRJEB29581, sample SAMEA5548363) | metagenome | biome: marine; feature: coastal; material: water | depth 25 m | study: Short-term variability in the microbial, nano- and picoplankton...
CCCCTCTTGGATTAATTCGGGATGAGATATTGCTGCGGAATTGATGCTTATCTTGTCCGCGCCAGCTTTCAGCATGATGGACATATCGTCCAAGGTGCGAATTCCACCCCCAACGGTCAAGGGCATGAAGCAACAATCGGCAGCCCGCTCAATAACGTCTACCATCGATGATCTGTCATGAGCGCTGGCGGTGATATCAAAAAATACCATTTCGTCCGCGCCCTGATCGTTGTACCTCAGGGCGAGTTCAACTGGATCACCCACATTCCTGAGCTCCCCCGCTTCAGCTCTACCAAACTGAACTCCGCGGGTGACTTTTCCATCATGCACATCCAGGCATGGGATGACTCGTCGTGCCAACATGTAATAGAAATATGCGAAACGGGTGAGGTTTCATAGTCGAAAACGGATTCTTGTTAGTCTGGGCGCTGGGAATTACCGCTTTGCAGGGCTGAAATATCCCTTTTTGTTGTTGAATTGGTCTTTCGAATAAAGCGTAGCATTAAGGGAGTTTATGGGGGTCGCGGATGAAAAAACGTAGCCAATATCATGAAGAGCGCTCATGATTTCACTTTTGGTCCTCGGTTTTTGGGTAGTAATTTTGATGACCGCATTCTTCAGGGATATTTTATTGCGTTTTGCCCGAGGTTGTTTGAGAGACTCTATATTGGGTTGTTTTTTTGCCTCGTTCATTGTCGATGCCAAGGCATCATCAATGCGTTTAATTTGTTCAACAAGTTCCATTCTTTCTTGCTTTAGGTTCTTGCGCAATTCAAGGAATTGCTGCACGGGATCTTTCTTTTTATTTTTTGATTCCATAAACTTTACTCATATCACCTTTTTGTTTTGAACCTACTATTTACTCCTCAAAAAGTATTGGTCATGAACAACCACCATCATAAGTGGTTGAACTTCCTGCTTATTCGCATATTATAAGTTGGAAGTTTTTTATTACACGAAAAAGTTATTCACTCAAGAAATTTTTAAAAAGATGAAATGAAAATGTGTAAATAATTAGCTGAATGAAATTCACTTTTTATATGAAAGCAAATGCAGCAATATTTGATCAAGAGAGAATAAAGCTAATTTCTTTCCTGAAAATACGAACAATGAGGGTGCAATTCTCTGAATTGCTCTAATTTGAGACGGACTTCAATCCTCATCCTGAATTTATATTCGATCCAATATGATATGAATAATAGGAGATACCGCGACGTCCGTTTTCTTAATTAAACAATACTAACCAACACTTTTGAAATATGTGGGCAGCTAGCAGCTTGCTGGATTTTTGATCCCATGTTAGAAAAATATAATGAATCAATTGACGACTCAAAACGCCTTCAAAGCATCCACATTTCTTGTCTTGTTGGTTTACATAACCGGATGCGCCAGTGGGGTAAGTAATCCTTCTGGAGTTCCTGTGACCGAAATGCAATCCGATGAAAGAGGCTTTGTCACGGGCACGGGTATCGAGTCGCAGGATCTTGTGTCCGTCACTGACAAAATGGCACGCAGTTTGGTAAACACACCTGAGATCAATGATTTCCCGGGCATGCCTCGTATCGTGCTGGACCCAGTGATCAACAACACTCGCTTCCCAATCCAGCAGGGTATTTTTCTGACACGTATTCGGACCCTGCTTAATTCTCGCACGCGGGGTAAAATGCGATTCCTTGCTCGTGAACGTATGGATGCTCTGCGCGCAGAAAGAGAAATGAAACGAACTGGCGAACTGACAAGTTCCTCTGATCCTAATGTTCAGGAGTTCAAGGGGGCCGATTTCTTTTTAACGGGTAAACTGGATGGGCAAACAACCCGGACATCCGCTGGAACCAGCGATTATGTGCTTTATTCCTTTCAATTAATCGATGCCCGAACTTCAGAAATTATCTGGGAGGATTTCTCTGAACTGAAAAAGCAGGGTCTGGAAGACGCGTCTTACCGCTAGTAGATTTCAGTCTGCGATTGAGCTCCATTGCTTATGCTTCTCCATATCCTCACTCTAAGGTGGTTGTTGCTCGCTTTGGTGGCAGGAAGTTTGAGCGGGTGTGCCACTCCGTCAGCACCTTACCGACCGCCGTGGACTGGAGATCCCTTGGTCGATGGCCAGCACGCTGTGACCAATGCTCCTCCGAAGGACAAGGTCATGTGGCAGATGATTACCGCTAGATCGGCGCTTTTTCAAAAGAAGTATGACCTTGCCGAAGATCTGCTGGACGATGTGTTACGATCTATTGAGAACCGTTATGGAAAAGACAAGGAAGCTCGTAAATCACGAAAACTTTTTCAGGATGAGGCCGGGAAATTCTTTATCGGGGAACCCTATGAAAGAGTAATGGCATACTATTATCGGGGTATCCTCTATTGGATGGACGGTCAACCCGACAATGCGCGTGCGTGTTTTCGAAGCGCCCAACTTCAGGATAGTGATTCTGAAAAGAATGAATTTCGAAATGACTATGTGTTGATGGATTATCTGGAGGGTTTGACTTCCTTGAAACTCAGCGCTTCCGCGGATTCCAACTACATGCGAGCCACCAATTCGGCAAGATTGGCCATTCCTCCCCCTTACCGGTCATCAGACAATGTGTTGATATTTACCGATTATGGCGCGGGACCGACCAAATACGCATCGGGTGCTTACGGCGAACAGCTCAAGTTCAAAGAAGGCCGTTCCAGTGCCCGTGAAATCAAGATTGCTTCAGGTCATGACGAAATTCATCTGGGGCCTTACGACGATTTGACTTACCAGGCGTTTACACGTGGAGGCAGGTTGATGGATCACATATTGGCCAATCAAGCCGTTTTCAAATCGACTACGGATGCCACGGGAGATGCCGCGCTCATGAGTGGGATCGTCTTGGCTCATGGCAGGAATACACAGGAAGTGGGCTTAGGGTTAGTTGCAGCTGGGCTGGTCAGTAAAATATTTTCAGCGGCAGCGACCCCTGATGCGGATACGCGTGACTGGGATAATTTACCGCAATACCTGACCTTTGGGACAATGAGTCTACCTGCCGGGCGGCATATCCTGACTCTTCGATACCTCGATGCTGCCGGTAATGAAATTTCAAGTCTTACGCGCACGGAAAATATTCAAGTGAATGCTTCTCCCAAGGACACCGTCCTTTACTTCAGCGATACCAAACAACAAACACCATAGATCAAATGAAATTATCTGCAATCATCATGGCCCTCATGGCTGCTGTGCTCACTCTTTCAACCATTGGGTGCAAGACTCATGGTGCTTACGTGGCTGAAGTGCCGGACGGTTACGATCTCGAAAATCAGACTGAATTCGTGCTCATGAACAAGCGCGTTGCCAAATCGGTTACCGTGGCTGGCATTCAAGAACGCGTGCTCGCGGATGGGCGACTTGAAGTGACTGCCAATGTTTTGAGTAAAGATCGCAGACGCATTCAGGTTCAGGTCAGTTGCGTTTTCAAAGATCAAAACGGTTTTTCGACAGGTGATGAAACCTCATGGAACACACTTATTTTGACAGAGAACGCTCAAGAAGCTGTAAGATTCATGTCCATGAATGAAAAGGCTCGCAAATACACCATTCGAGTGCGTGAAGCCCGGTGATTTGAAGAAAACCTCATTGGCATAGAGCCATCGTTTCGCATGCTTCATGATTCAGGCTGGATCATACCAAGATGCCTCATCGATATGGCTGTTGTCCTCCAGGTTTGGGCGGTGATATCCAGCGCTTATCTGATATGAGGTTGGAAATGTTGGCGTAACATCAAATAAGCATTGCAGAAAAAATTTCGGCTTTTCAATTGTGACCATTTAACGGTCCCTCTTGTTCATGCGTTCACATACATTGAGAGGGATTACACGCAGTCTTTATTTTCGAAATCAGGTGACAATGTCTTTGATCACCTTCGCTCCCTCCACCCCGGTCAATCGTTGATCCAGGCCAAGGAAAGGAAAAGTCAGTCTTTGGTGGTCGATTCCAAGTTGATTGAGAATGGTTGCATTGAAATCATTTACATGAACGGGGTTTTCTACCACGTTATAACTGAAATCGTCGGTCTGGCCATAGGTGATGCCTGATTTGACACCTCCGCCTGCCATCCATGTCGTGAAGCAGCGTGGGTGATGATCGCGGCCGTAATTATCCCGCGCAAGTTTTCCCTGGCCAAATGTAGTACGCCCGAATTCTCCACCAAAAACAATCAGTGTTTCGTCCAGTAAACCGCGATTCTTCAAATCCTCGATGAGGGCTGCCGCCGGTTGATCCACGTCATGACATTGGCCACGCATTTTTTTTGGAAGACTTACATGGTGATCCCATCCACGGTGGAACAGCTGCACAAAGCGCACATCGCGCTCAACCATGCGACGAGCCAATAAACAATTGCGCGCAAAGGATCCGCTTTTTTCAACTTCAGGACCGTAAAGATCCAGAACATGTTTGGGCTCGCCCGCCAGTTCTGTTAATTCAGGTACGGATGCCTGCATGCGAAAGGCCATTTCCTGTTGGGCAATGGTTGTCTGAATTTCAGGATCACCCAAAGTATTCGCGTGTTCCTGATTCAGCTCCGTCACCAGGTCCAACATTTTTTTCCTGCTTTCCCGGTTGACTCCGGCTGGATTGGAAAGGAACAGGACTGGATCGCCTTCGGGTTGCAATGATACCCCTTGATGTCTGGATGGAAGGAAACCCGATCCCCAGAGGCGACTGTAAAGCGCTTGCACATTGCCACTGCCACCAGTCCAGAAGGCGGAATTAAGCACCATGAAGTCGGGCAGGTTTTTATTCATGGAACCTAGTCCATAACTCAACCAGGAACCTAAACTGGCTTTACCTGGGATTTCTGAACCCGTGCAGAAAATGGTTTTTGCAGGATCGTGATTAATAGCGTCTGTGTGCGTGGACTTAATGATGCAGAGGTCATCTGCTTTCCTGGACAGGTGTGGTAACAACTCACACATGTGAATCCCATTTTGACCTTGAGGACTAAATTTGAACATGGAAGGGGCCACCATCTGGTCTCTTCCCTTGGTCATGGCGGTGACGCGCTGTCCATTACTGACTGATTTTGGGAGTGGTTTGTTGAATTGCTTGTGCAAATCGGGCTTGTAATCGAACAAATCCAATTGACTTGGCGCACCCGCCATGAAGAGGAAGATGACTCTTTTGGCTTTGGGGGTAAAATGGGTGCCGCCAGCTGAGTTCAGACCTGAACCACGTATCGGCATCGATCCAAACACGGTCGCCCCTAATCCCATCGCGGAGGCACGGAGGAAGCTGCGACGTGATTGCAGGTTCTGATATTCCTGGATCGGATCAAGGTCAATGAGCGAGTTCTTGAAATTCATGGGAAATAAAGCGAGTAAGCGGTTATTGTCGAGTCTTTACAATGTCAAGGTTGAGTAGTGCATGTGTCAACATGGTCCACGACGCTAATTCGATGGAATCATCTTTCGATGTATTTCCACTGAGATAACCTGATGTCAACGCCTGAGCGGCATCCACGTTTTTGTTGTAGTGCTCACGGAATGATGCAAGAGCTTGCTTCAGAGTCCTGGCTTCCGTGTCTGTTGGTAATTGTGATGTGATGGTTTCGTACGCTCTCTCGATTTTTTGTGCATCCTTCCAATCCGTGTTTTCGAGGATCCCTTGAGCGCAATGAGCTGCTGCGCTGAAAAACTGAGGCTCGTTCATTAGCATCAAGGCTTGCAGTGGAGTGTTGGTGCGCTCACGTCTGGTAATACATGCTTCACGCGTTGGCGCATCAAAAATGGTCATCTGTGGAGGTGGTAACCCACGTTTCCAAAAGGTGTAGACACTCCTGCGAAAGGCTTTTTTACCTTTATCCGCTTCGAAGATTCTGGGATAGGAAGAAGGCATGGCCACAATTTGCCAGAGTTTGGCCGGCTGGGGAGGTTTAACGCTTTTACCCAACATGTCGTGGTTCAAAAGCCCGCTTGCCATCAATACCTGATCCCGCACCATTTCCGAGTCCATGCGAAACCTTGATCCGCGAGCGAGGAGTCGGTTTTCAGGGTCCTTGCCACCTGTCTGCGGATCGATTTTTGATGACTGCTGGTAGGTTTCTGAAAGCACGATTGCGCGCATCAACTGTTTGATGTTCCAGCCTGACTCCATGAAGTGCAGTGAAAGGTAGTCCAGCAGCTCAGGATGACTGGGCCGGTCTCCCTGAGCGCCGAAATCCTCCGATGTTTTCACCAGGCCGGTTCCAAAGCATTGTTGCCAAAAACGATTGACCGCAACCCTTGCCGTGAGGGGATTGGATGGAGCAACAACCCAATTCGCCAAATCCATGCGTGATTTGATCTCACCTGTAGACTGAAGCGGAGGGAGGAAGCCGGGTGTGTTTCTTTGCACAGGTTCGCCCGGTTGATCATAGACGCCCCGCTTCAAGATATGTGCTTGAAGAGGTTCCTGGCGTTCCCTCATGACGAGGGCAGCCGGTACAGCCATCTGTATTTCGTCACGAGCTTTTTTAAGTTGCTCTAAATCACTCTTGAGAGATGCTTGAATGGCTTTGTCTTCTTCACTCAATGAATCCTCTTCCCCTTTTTCGGGGGATAGCTCCTTGAGTCTTGGTTCAAGCTTCTTGATTTCTTTGTTCAATGCGTAGAGTTGGTCCTTCTGGTGAGGGCTTGGCATTTCGATGTACGGCTTCTGCAAACCTCGCTTGAAGTCGAGCCCGCTTCGGCCACCTGTCTCAGGTTTGCCATCAAAGCTGTTGAAAAAAGCAAAAAGCTGATAGAAATCCTTGGTGGTGATCGGGTCGTACTTGTGATCGTGGCAACTCGCGCACTGTAAGGTCAAACCCATGAAAGCAGTGCCAAATGCAGTGACTCGATCCACGACGTTGCGCGTGAAACTCTCCTCAGGCAGCGCTGTGCCGACATCAATGATCAAATGGAGGCGATTGAACCCGGAAGCAATTAATTGATCCTGAGTGGGTGAATCGTATAAGTCACCTGCTAGCTGGTAGCGGACAAAGTCGTCGTAGTTCAAATTGTCGTTGAAAGAGCGAATCACCCAATCTCGATACGGGGTGACTTCTCGATAATGATCGTGATGCAACCCATTCGTGTCTGCAAATCGAACCAGATCCAGCCAATACTTTGCCATATGTTCTCCATAACGAGGACTGCCCAGAAGTCGATCCACCAAGTCGGCGTATGCGGTATCTGACTGATCATGCAAGAAGGTATGGATGTCTTCCGGGGTGGGGGGGAGTCCGGTGAGATCCAGATGAACACGCCGCATCAAGGTTCGTTTTGAGGCCTTGGAATTGGGTTCCATTCCGTCTTGCTTCAATCGCTTGAGGATGAAGCGGTCAATGGCGTTGCGGCTCCAGTTCCCCGATTGAATGTCCAGGGCTTTCCTTGTTTCGGGAGCTTCGAATGCCCAGAAAGTCTCGTATTTTGCACCATCAAGAATCCATTGCTTGAGAGCGGTTTTTTCTTTTTCAGTGATTGCCTCCAGATTCGAATCAGGCGGAGGCATGATGTCGTCTTCATCATCTGTCGTGATGCGGTACCATAATTCACTATTTTCCAAATCTCCGGGCACGAGGGACTGATATCCGTCATGTTCGGCAAAAGGCCCATCGCTTGCATCTGGTTTATCCAATCGAAGATCACCCTTGCGATGCTCCCGGTCGGGTCCATGACACTGAAAACATTTTTTGGAAAGAACGGGAGATATATCACGTCTGAAAGTAACTTTTTGATCCGCAGCCCAACTTCCTTGAAGCGAGCTGTAGATCAACAGTGACACTATGATTAAGGGGGGGAAATGCACTTTTTTGGTCATTTGATCATTTGAGTTCAAGACATTCAGATACCAGTTTTGTTTGTCATCATTTGGCGACTAATGGCAATTTAATTTAAGAATGTGCATGTAGCAAGCACACAACCTCACCCATCAAAACAGAGCGTGTTTCATCGGTCGTTAGTCGAGCCAGGATTTGCAGGGAACCTTCATGTTGATGGAACATGGATTATTCATTATCTGATTTGACGACATGTTGCCAACGATTGGTATTTTCATGCTTGGTAGGAAGCATTTGCCCACACCGATGAAGCGCTTGGAAATTTGCAGTGAATGGGCAACGGTAGACATGCGCTGAATGAGTAATGATGAAACAGTAAATGTAAGTAATCATGATGCTAAGTATTCCTTTCACTAATATCAAAACTTCAAAAATTACCGTTAGGTGATTTCTTGATTTATTTTTAACCTTGCGCTTGCATGGTGCACACATTCACACGGCTTTAGTCTCTGCTTTACAATTGTCGATCCTAACAACATTGTAGAGCAAGCAATCTTCGCTTCCCATCCATGGGAGGCTAGAAAGAGGGTTTCATGCACAGAATTGAACAGGAGCTTACAGCTTCAACCAAATAATGAAAGCAGCCCAATCAAACGCCACTCAAATGATAAGTTCCAACCAACAACCTGATTCTGGCATGGAATGCGGGAGCAGGATTTCCTGCCAGCCAAAGGAAGATGTATCTAATCTGCTTCCTCGAATTATCCAAGGAGGCATGGGTGTGGGTGTTTCAAACTGGATGCTGGCGCGACAGGTTGCGAGTTACGGAGAATTAGGCGTTGTTTCGGGGACCGCCCTGGACGAGTTGATGATTCGACGATTACAAACCGGTGACGAAGGTGGCCACATGCGACGTGCATTGTCAGCCTTTCCCGATCCAGATGTATCCAGTCGATTGCTGAATCGTTACTTCATCGAGGGTGGAAAGAATGATGATGAACCGTTTCTTTCCAAGCCAGTGATGAACGAAGCTCCGAATCGCTGGACTGAAGAGTTAGTTATTGCTGCAAACTTTGCTGAAGTTTTCCTTGCAAAAGAGGGGCATCAGGGTCGAGTGGGGATCAATTATCTCCTGAAAATTCAGCCCCCAATACTGGCGTCTCTTTATGGAGCAATGCTGGCGGGAGTGGATGCCGTCCTCGTCGGTGCCGGAATCCCTCTAGAAATCCCGGCTGCGATCAGTGGCCTTGTCAGTCACTCGACTGTCTCAATTGATTTACCAGTAAATGGAAGCTGCTCCGGAGTGCGTCACAAGCTTTCTTTCACTCCGCCAGAATCGTTTTCTGTAACTGGTATCAGCCTGAAACACCCCAGATTTTTCCCGATCATTTCTTCGGCAACCCTGGCCAGCCTGCTGAACAAAAAACTACCCAAACAAGTCGATGGGTTCATCATTGAGGAACCTTCGGCAGGCGGACATAACGCGCCTCCCCGTGGCAGTGCAAGTTTCACGTCCGAGGGCGAACCTCAATATGGCTCCAGAGACGCCATCAATTTTGAAGCGATTCGTGCTTTGAATCTTCCATTCTGGCTTGCAGGTTCCTACGGAAGTCCGACAAAACTGGCTCATGCACTTTCGGTGGGCGCGACAGGGATTCAGGTTGGCACTTTGTTTGCCTTCTGTCAGGAGTCTGGATTACGTAGTGACCTCAAGAACGACACGATCAAAGCTTGTTTAGCTGGAAAACAACGCGTTTTTCAGGATCCTGTTGCTTCTCCAACTGGCTTTCCCTTTCAGGTTCTGTCCCTCCCGGGAACGCTTTCCGAGCCTGAACTTTACAACCAACGATCAAGACAATGTGATCTTGGGTATCTTCGAGAAGCTTACGAGCGGACTGATGGATCAATTGGTTGGCGATGTCCAGCCGAGAATCCAAACGCGTTCGTCAGTAAAGGTGGAAAACGTGCTGATGCCGTCGGTCGCAAATGTCTCTGCAACGGTCTCATGGCTAATATTGGATTGGCTCAAATACGCAAAAAGACTGAGTTGGAATTGCCGCTCCTGACATCAGGTCGTGACCTGTCAAGTGTTTTGCAATTGGCAAGTAATTCAAAAATGAGCTACTCGGCAGTTGATGTGCTCGAATTTTTATTAGGCCCTCAAGGGTAAAAGCCCCATCATGTAATAAAATGTTGGCTTTTTGCAGCTTGTCTTTGTCCCGAAGGAACAACACTCAAGCGAATATGGGGGAACATTCCCCTCAACTGGTTTCTATTCATTTGCTGTTAGATCGAGTTCCCAATTCCCCAAATTGACGAGTCTTTGAACTTCATCGAGGCGACTTTCGCGGAGCTGTATTGTGTTTGTTGTCAGTCTACGTTCATGGATATCGCTCAAGTACCCTGCAAAATGCACTGGCCTTTCTTCCTT
>ERZ1046740.3099-NODE-3099-length-10196-cov-32.597574_pt1 | contig 10196 bp, 9 predicted proteins | sample MGYA00383093_ERZ1046740 | MGnify/ENA primary metagenome ERZ1046740 (study PRJEB29581, sample SAMEA5548363) | metagenome | biome: marine; feature: coastal; material: water | depth 25 m | study: Short-term variability in the microbial, nano- and picoplankton...
CTTCAGCACCTTCGCCAGCTTCATCTTCTTCAGCAACCTCTTCAGTCTCTTCAACTTCTTCAGATTCGTCAGCTTCCTCATCTTTTAATTTGTCAGCTAATTCAATTGCAGCTAATGCAGCAGCAGGATTTTCGTTAACTTCTTCAGTCTCTTCAACTTCTTCAGTCTCTTCAACTTCTTCAGTCTCTTCAACTTCTTCAGTTTCTTCAACTTCTTCAGTTTCAACTACTTCTTTAGCAGCATCTTCACCTTCAGCTTCTGGAGCTTCATCAGTTCCTTCTTCAGTTTCACCCTCAGGTCCAACTTCAGTAACGTCTTCTAAATCAGCTTCAATTTCTTCTCCAGGAGTTTCAGCACTATCGTCTTCAACTACTTCTTCAGTCTCTTCAACTTCTTCAGTTTCTTCAACTTCTTCAGTTTCATCAACTATTGGAGCGCTTTCGTTAACTGATTCAGCAATATATTCAGCATATTCAGATACAGATTGAATTGATTCTTTTAAGTAATCAATGTACTCCATAAGTTTTTTATGAGTATCAGCACCATCATTATGATTTTCAGCTAAGTAATCAGCGAAATCTTTTACTTTAGTAATAGATTCAGCTAAATGCTCAGAGTATTGAATACCTTGGTCTAATTTATTAGCAACAGATTCAGTATAAGATATACCTTGATCTGCTTTTTCAGCTACATGTTCTGTATACTGTATTGATTCGTCTAATTTGCCAGCTAAATATTCAACATATTCTGATAGACTATTTACGCTACCGACGATGTGGTCGTTATGCGACTTTACATCTTCTAACGTGTTGTCTTCGTTTTTTGCGCCGATAGACTCTTTAATGCTTTTCATTTCGTTAGCTAAGTATTCTGAATACTTATTGAAATCTTCAGCTTTTACAAATTCTGCCATGTTTTTATTTTTATTATTTGTTTCTAAATTATTTTCAATGTCTTGTGTTACTTCTTGAGTATCTTCATTCATTTCATATATCCACAAACCAGAGTTGTCATCAAATCCGTAAGATTCGTTAACTCTTTTTAATTCAGCATTGGCAAATCCAGGATCTGCTACTAAATCGTATGTAAATAGTTGTTTGATTTTTACCTTTCCGTTTGATTCAACGGCTCCGGCTGCTCTAGAAGAGATCTGTAAGGGTACACCAGCATCTACTAATGCTTTAGCTTGACGTCCGGCGTCAGTATCTAGAAGTCTAATTCGACCTCTTACCTCTTTTGATTCTTTATCGTATGTTAGTTCTTCAATAACATGAGATACATTCTTTAAAGAAACGTCGAATTGTTGAGGGTGGTCTAACTCTCCCAATAATTTAGAAGACTTAATCTTGTCTTGTAATTGTTGGATTTGAGGGACATATTCACTCTCAGTGTAAATTCTATTGTTTTTATTCTTTTGGTCTATCTGACCAAAGATACCTTCTAGAATGTAATCTTTGTTTTCACCTTCAGCTACTTTTAGCTGAGATGTAGACATTTCTACGATCAGTAAGTCTTTTTTATTTGCCATATCTATGGTTTATCATTTTTATTATATATCTACTTGTATTATACAATTATCTTAATATCTTTTAGATGTCTGCTAACGGGTCTTCTTCCCCGCCGTCTTCAGCTTCTTCTTCCTTCGCAGCTTCCTTTTCTTCTTCAGCTTCTTCAGCTGATTTATCCAGATAATATGCTAATAAAATGTCCATCTCTCCTTCAGCAAATGCATCGTTCCCATACTCATTATAGAAATAATCTTTAAATTCTTTTTCTGTTTTAGAAGAAGTAATAGCTCCTAAAATTTCTGCAGATTTAATAGTAGAACCAGAGTCTAGTGTTACATCCTCTACATATATTTTAGAATCTTCGCCAGCCTTTAATGCTCCTTCTTGGACAAATTCTTCAAATGTTTTTAATATCTTCATGATTTATATATCTCTTTTTCTATCGGATCTAGATTATAGTGCCATTGGGTCATCTGGTTCAGGCTCTTCAGCGCTGTCCTTCTGCTCCTTTGCTTTGAATGCAGCGTTAGCTCTAATCTCATCATCGGTCAATTTTAAATACTTTCTAACTAAGTATTCTTGATCGAAGTAGTACTCTTCTTCCATAGTTTCTTGGTTAGTTGTCATTAAACTATCTCTCATGCTTGAGATAAAGTCTAATCTTAATTGCATAATCTCTTGCTCTTTTAATTCTGCGAATACATTTTCTTCATTGTATCTTAGAGCTACTTGAGTTTTAAATTGTGGATCGTCAGTGAACTCTGGATATTTAAGACACATTTGAATATACAATGGCTTAACTAATATCTCTTGGAAGACTGATCTTAAACGTTTAATGAATTTACCAAATTTGATTTCATCTCTTACCATACCGTCACCTGCTAATGCAAAGTCACCACCATCATCTTCATATAAGAATCTGTTGTAAGGAATTTTAGAAACCTCTTTAAGTTTATCTTGGAAATATTTAAGTGCTTCTGTATCAGAAAGATCTGGTCCTTCACCACCTAGGGTTTCGATTTCTGGAGTTTCACCGTCTTTAGAAGGTAACCAATACTCTTTACTAAATTGTAACATTGGTTTACCATCTGTTGTTAATGAACCTGATTCAAAATCAAAGTCAACAACTTCTTTATAGTTATTCATTAACTGAGCTAGTGATTGTTTTGCTCTAGTTTTAGATTTACCACCTACAGGTATAATAAACTTCATTCTAAATGAAGCGTTAGTCACAGCCCATACTACTCTTGTATGTTCCATGATTCTCATTAGGTTAAAAGATCTAATAAGTCTTTCAACGTAACTTACTCTTGACGCAGTTGAAAGTGAAGAATAAGAAATATAAATGATCTGAGAATCATATAGAACTCTTTCTTTTGTAGGTTCGTCTTTATATTGAATCCATATTTTCTTACCATCGTCTTTATTAAAACCTGGCATTAAGCTTACTGGATCGATCTCTTTAAAACCTATAATTTCTTTTTGGTCTGGGGAATAAATTATTTCAAATGATAAGTAACCATCTACTAAGAACTTTCTAAAAAAGTACCATGCTGATTGTTCACCATTAAAACCAAAGTAGTGATAGATTTGTCTAAAGTATTTGTTAAGGTCTTTCTGTACCTGATCTGATACATCAAGTCCCATAATAGAAGGTTGGGCAAAGAAATTCTTTTCGTCATATACAACTGCTTCATCACAAAGTATATCTAGAATATCTTCTACCTCATCGTTCATTGAGAATCTTCTCAACTCATCTCTTTTAGCTGGGTAATCAATATCAAAGAATGGCACATTCTTTTTCATATTAATATCTCCCATTGATAGTGCAGCAAATGCACCATAAATATCGTCGTTGTCTATTCCGAACGGGTTTATTCCACCTGTTTGATTGTAGCCAAATTGATCTTCCATTGGACCAATTGCTTGGGATTGACGTAGAACCATATCATCATAGCGCATACCAAAAGAACTTAACGTCTTCAATGCATTGGAGAGGTTAAATGGTTTTGAATTTGAACTAAGTGGTCCGTTTCGTTTGTCGGTAAATCCTGCCATAATAAGTTATTATTTCTGTTTTATATATCTCATTTATTTAGGTGGTTTCTGAACATAGCTCTAATTGCTCCAATTGACGAGTTATTTAGCTCGATAAAGTCGCATAATACTATTTTTGCCCAATTCTCATACGAGACCACCACTTGTTGGGCTTTACGATTTCTTTTATATTGTCTAATGGCGAAATCAAATCCGTAACGTTGTAAAAATGACTTAGCACCTTGATAACTTAATGATACTCCACTTTGTGCTCTAGCGTTCTCTACTCCGCCACCTCTGGTCTGTCCATTTATATACTGTTCGTATTGGTCATATACAAAATCTAACAGATCTTCTTTTATTTTAACTGGTAACATGTTTAGGTTAATACCCATATCATTACCATTATCTGATGCGTCCAATGCTAAAACCACTGGATTACTATCCCACCATTCTGCTACTACTGGATTATCATATCTAAATACATAAATCTTTCCTGGTTGAAATGGTCTACCATCTCTACTAACCGCCTTTTCTCTAACAGACTTTTTACTAGAATGAAACCAGGCTTCAGCCTCTTTAGCTGCTCTTGATTTTCCGCCTGCAGATTTACTTAACTGTCTTATATCACTTCTTATCTTTCCCATTATTTAAGTGTTTTTTCAGTTAAGACTATGAATCTCCAGCCTCTATCTTCGCACCAAGCATTGGCATAAGCGTACTTATCTCTATTTTTAATATATTGTTCAGCTAAAAATTTATAGGAGTTAAGAGCCTTCTTAGACTTCTTTAGAGGTGGTTTAGGTTTTTTAATCTGTGCTTCTGGTTTTATTTCTACTAACCATTCTACTGGACCTTCATCATTTGTACCAGCAGTTTTCATATAAAAGTCTGGATAATAAGTATGTTCCTTTTTATCCATAGTCCATCTGTACTTAATCTTAACAGGCTCACTTGACCATTTCATTACATTATCTTTTGTGTCACACATAATCATAAACTTTCTTTCCCAAGAAGAACGATAAATGATCGGCGTCGGACCGATATACTTATCTGGATTTTCTGGGTTAAAATAGCCCTGTATAAATCCTGAGTTACTACTTGGTTTTAAGTTTTTTATTGACATTAGATATTAAACATTCCGCCTTCTCCACCGTTTTTACTGTTGATACGGTCCATTGACATCGTGCCTTTATATTTATTAGGATGCAATTTGTTCCATCCTTTAGCATAACCTCTTTTTGCTATTTCTGTAAAATATGCAAACGCATTGGTATATTTAGGATTAAAATTCCTCCAATACTTAAGAAGATCTAATATAGCGAACTGCATACAGTCATGTTTATCGTCTTCGTTTAAATAAACTAGCTTTCTAATTGCTCGTTCGGCTATTAGAATCAGCATTTTTTCAGCGTCTTTTGTTAATTTATCATCTTCTAAAGATAGTACAATCTGATTGTATAGGTCTTTATTATTTAAGTAGTTCTTTTTTCTTGGCACAGTAGTTAATTTCTAATTGATTACTAGTTATATGAAAAAAAGCCCATTTGTTTCGAATGGGCTTTCAATTATTAAAATGAGAGTACTTATTAGATTGTATCGTTAGATGAGATGTTAATCTTATACTTTTCTATTCTATATGGTTTGTCATTTGCAAACACAGTTAAGATGTCATTTTTACCAGCTGTACTAAATTCAAGAGAATCTACTTTGACAGCACCGTCACCTTCTATTCCTAATTCTTCAGTTTTTACTGTAGCGTCAACATAACCATCTTCAATTCCTAATGAACTATCTTCTAATGCTTCTAATACTTCGCTAATTCTTTTAATTTCTGAACCTATTAATTTATCTGCAGCTTTAATGTCTGTAAGGTTTCTATCAGCTTCTGCTAATCTACCTTTTTGGTCATATAAGAACGTTAGCATTTCTTTAAATTCTTGGATTTGTTCTAATTTTAAAGCTTTTTGTTTAGCATTGCTTTCTAGTATATCTTCGAATTGTGTAGTAATATCAGCTCCTGTTTCTTCTGCTACATATTCAATTGCAGCATCTGCTAACATTTTTTCGAATTTAGAAATTTTAGTACTTTCGTTAGTTCTAAATACGAATGTATTTTTTTCAGCTCTCATTGAAACTACTGTGATATCTCCTGCAATTGCTTCTGTTAAAAAGTCTAATACTTTAAATGATTCAAAGTTTTCTGCAGCAGTTTGAAAAGTTTCTAATAAAGATTTGTGTTCGTACTTAATATATCCAGCTGTAAAAAGCATTTCAGATAGTTTGTCTTCTGAGCCCATTGCAATTTCAACATTACCTGTAAAGAATTTATTTGATTCTTTTACATAAATAATTTCTATTGCAAGTTGAGAAGTTTTAGTTTCTGCTAATTTAGAATAAGTTTCATCTAATTCTTTGTTTATAGATACTAATGCTGATTTGTGATTTGCTAGTCTATGTTCTTTTGCTGAGTTTTCTAAAAAGGCTAGTTTTTCAGTTAAGCTCATTAGCTTATTGAAATTCTCTATTGAACCTTCTTCAACTTTTGATACTAAGTTTTTGCTGTTATAGTCATAGAAAAAAGAAATACCTTTTTCGTTAATATTGAATTTGTTGTTAGCTGAAACTAAAGTATTAAATAAATTATTTGTTTCTTTAACTATTTCAATATGACTGCCTGTTACTTTAAAGTTTGTACCTGCTGTATGGAATAAGTGACCTTGTCCTTGTTCTAATACTGGAGATATTACTTCTTTGTTTAATGAATTTGTCATTTCAGATTATTTTTGTTTTCTTAATGTATATATCGTTTAAATTATTCTTCTATATTATCACCCCATGGGAAGCGCTTTGCCTTGATAGTGACGTCATCACCCAGATAAGAAGCGTCTTGTTCTGTATTTACAGGATTGTTTAATTTGGAATTACCAAAAGTAAAAATTCTATTAGATTGTTTTCTACGTTTTCTAACTCTTTTAATTTGAGTTTCTGTATTCTGTTCAATACCTAATAGTGCCATAACATCTGGATCTGAACATGAAACACCTACTTCAACTTTTACCCATTCAATACCATTAGATTCCCATTTTGCAGGAGCGATGTTATCGTAATATACATTAGGTTGCATGTTTGGTGATATAAATCCATTTGGATTTTCATAATCACCACATATTCCATTTGCATACATTGTTCTAGTGAATTTTCTATAAGTATCTTCTTCAAAATCAAAAGAAGGTATAAATGAGTTAATTTCTAAACTAAATGTAACTTTATGGTTTGCTTTATCATCGAATGAATATTCAATGGGTCTTTCTTGTTGGTAATCATCTGGCATCATATATTCAGATGAGATTCTATAAGTACCCTCTTCTAAATGACCTGCATCAACATGGTAAAAGTTAGCCTTATACATTTTCTTTACTAAAGCCTCTGTTACTTTAAATAGATCTAATTGACTAGATACTAAGATTTCAACATCCACACCAACTACTACTGGAATCATTTCAAATTCTGCAACATAACCTTCCATTAGGCCCTCTTCATTCATCATAGAATATTGACCCATATTTCTTTTATTAACTAGTTTAGATGGATCTACCGCAAAAGATGTAAGGTTTACAATACCTCTTGGTACTTTATCATAATTGCCATCTGCAAATTGCCCGTCTGGATCACAGCCCAGTCCGTTTACATTTGAAAATAAGAAATTATCTTTCATGAAGTTTTCATCACCAGCAACTGCATAAAAGAATGGTACATCCACTTCTACGCGTTCATCGTTACTAATTTGTCTGTAAAAACTTAATTTACTATTTAGATCTGCTAAAAGACCGACAACTATGTGTCGAATAACTGAATCGTCTTTGTTAAATTTTAAATTATATGTAGCCATGTTTTATATATCATCTTTTTATACTAACAAAAATGGCCAATGTTTCCATTGGCCATTTTTAACTTATTAATAAGTATGTATATTATAGAACAATTATGTAGTTTGACCAGTAGTCTAAGTTCTCATTTGCAAAAGTTTGTGCAGCAACTGCATCATTTGGATCGAATGATACATTCAATCCGTTTTTTGTAGCTATATCTGCAATAGCTTCGCCAAATTCTGCATCAGTATTAACTCTTTTAAAAGAAACGTATGCGTCAGGGGCACCATTATTACCAGGTCCTGGTGTTCCATCTGGGTTAAGTTCGGTTTGGTCACCAAATGTAGTTTGTAATACAGGCAAATCATCTCCACCTTTTGTTATGTATGCGATTTGCGACTCTACGGTTTCGTCAGGTCCGTAGCACCATTGTACGTTTGCTAGGGTTTGATCTGGGTACTCAGCAGCTTCAGTCGCGTAATGCAATCTTCCTACTGTTGTAAATCCAGCTGGATTAGCAGCAGCGCCTAAATGTGAGCATCCAAATGCTCTGTGTTGTTCATCAGCCATAATTATTAGTTATTCTTTTTTAGTTTTAATATATATCCCAGTTAATCTATGTTTTCGATCGTAAACTTAGAAAAACCGTTCTCTCTATATATTTGTATCTTCTTATCAAAAATTTCATGTGGCAATACAGAGTGATTAATTACAAATGTATTTATCTCATGTTCTTTAATTACTTGATTTAAAATCTTCAATATGTTGTAAACACCATCATGGTCTACTGAAGATAATAACTCATCTAGAAATAAAAGGTTTAGTTGTGGGAATCTTAATTTTAAGATCTTAATGATTGCAATAATAACAATAAAGTCTGCCTTCTTACGCTCACCTGTTGAAAGTGTCATTGGATTAATATCTTCACCTAGGTGATTAATAATACAATTAAACTTCTCATCAAATCTAATATGGAATTGCAAGTGCATCGTTTGTGCCATGGCTGCAATATTAGTATTAAGTCCCGGGAGAATAGTTTTAACTGCTAAGTTCTTTACGCCATCTTCACCTAAGATATTTTCTACAACTTCCATAAAGTTATAGTCTGCATTTAAGGTATCTTTACTTGCAGATTTCTCAGCTTCTTTCTCTTCAAACTCTGTAATAAGACCTCTTAAGTGGTCGAAGTCAGAACCTTCTGGAGTATTTTTTAATTTTAAGAGTTCTCCTTTAAGTCCTCTCATTGTAACTTTATTATCTGAGATCTGACCTTCTAAATCTAGTTTAGTAGTTCTAGCTTCTAAAACTTTATCTTGTAAAGAATCCATCTCAGCCTTAATTGATTTAATCTGATCTGTACTAGATTCTATTTTATCTGCAAATTCTACCTTCTGTGTTTTATGCCAATCCGAAGTTAACTTAGTTTCACATGTTGGGCAATGCCCACTCTCATATAACTTTAACTTCTTATTTAAATAGTCAATCTCTCTTTTAATATCTCCAGCTTCTGTACGCTTCTCGTTATATTGAGTATTGAAGGTATTCATTGCACCCTCTTCTTTTTTACGATTAGCTTCAATATCTAATACCACTTCATGTAGAGCTACTAACTCATCTTTTAATTCTTGGATCTTAGATTTATTTGCAGTTTTAGATTCTTCTAATAAAGTATTTAGTTTACCTCTAACAGATCCTATTGAATTCATTATCTCACTTAACTCAGCATCAAACGAGTCAATGTCAAATTTAATATCTCTACGTTCGTCTTTGATTTGCTTTTGCATATCATTAAGAATAGAAAAGCCAAACATTCTATCAATAATTTGTTTCTTATCCGAGTTATTCATGGTTAAGAAAGATTTAAAATCATTTACTGATAAAATAATTATATTTTTAAATACATGATATGGAATACCAAATACTTCATCTTCTAAATATTCTTGTACAGATTTCTTACCTGCTTTATCAAACTCAACATCATTAATTAAGACGCTAAATCTATTTGGAGCAATACCTCTTTCTATTTCGATCTTCATAGTACCACATTGTAAACCAATCTTTACATGAAGTTCTTTGTTAATACGATTAGGTAGATCTGCTAATTTAACACCCTCTACTTTTCCATATAAACCATAGATAATAGCATTAGCAATAGTAGTCTTACCGTGGCCATTTTTACCTAAAGTTAAAAATAGCTCTGACGTATCTTTTTGAAATTCTATTCTCTGTTTTTGATTTCCGTAGGAAGCAAAATTCTTAAATTCAATATAATCTATTCTCATTTACTTTTCGGTATCATAATTATATGCACACTGGGTATACAATTGTTTTAACTTGCTCTTTAGTTTTATTGTCAAATCATCATCTTGTTTCATACCGTCTACATACATATTACAAAGATTAAGAATATTGTAATTCTTATACATCTCTTCAATTTCATGAATATCATAAAAGTCTTTATCGATATATGAGTCTTCTTCGTAAATGTTTGGTTCTAGTTTTCTAGATATATGTTGTATTTCATTAACCAGTTGGCTCAATGCATTGGTTGTGGCGATTTGCGATGGGACAAATAGATCTACAAAGTTATTTCTTATTTGTTCCTTAAACTTGCCAAGAGGCATATCATACAACGCTTTAATATTATATCTTAAGAATTTAGGAGATGCATTGTTCTCAAAGAACGTCTCTTCCATTGTTTCTAGATTAACCAAGTCAAATCCCTTTGGATTATCTCGATCTGATCTAGTTAATTGGTAAGGTACTCCGACCATTAATA
>ERZ1046740.3102-NODE-3102-length-10190-cov-4.592205_pt1 | contig 10190 bp, 7 predicted proteins | sample MGYA00383093_ERZ1046740 | MGnify/ENA primary metagenome ERZ1046740 (study PRJEB29581, sample SAMEA5548363) | metagenome | biome: marine; feature: coastal; material: water | depth 25 m | study: Short-term variability in the microbial, nano- and picoplankton...
GACACGTTAGAAGCCGTAGGCATTCCACGTGGTGACTATTTGGTGCGTGTGAACAACCGCAAGGTTTTGAATGGTGTTCTCGAAGCAATGGGACTGCCCGAAGGCGAAGGTGCGCGCGACAACGTTCTGCGCACAATCGATAAGTTCGACAAAGTGGGCGAAACTGGCGTGCGCGAATTGCTGACCAAAGGCCGCTTGGACGCCTCGGGTGCGTTTATCGACGGCGTTGGTCTCAGCGAGGATCAGGCCGAGCCAGTAATTGCCTTTCTGACGTCCAAGGCTGCGGATGTTTCCAAAACTTTCGACAACCTGCGCGGCGCGGTTGATGCTTCTGCTATCGGGGCCGAGGGGATTGCAGAGCTGGAACAAATTGCCGAACTGCTAAGTGCCGGTGGCTATGGCGCAGATCGTATTGAGATTGATCCCTCGGTGGTGCGCGGGCTAGGGTATTACACAGGTCCGGTCTATGAGGCCGAGTTAACCTTTGAAATCTTTGACGAAAAAGGCCGCAAGCGCCAGTTTGGCTCCGTCGCCGGTGGTGGACGCTATGACGATCTGGTCAAGCGTTTTACAGGTCAAGCCGTACCAGCCACGGGTGTCTCAATCGGTGTTGATCGTTTGCTCGCAGCTTTGCGTGAGAAAGGCCGCCTCGCGGGCACTGTGCAAGGTCCGGTGGTTGTGACGGTCATGGATCGCGATCGTATGGCTGACTATCAAGCCATGGTGGCCGAGTTGCGTAATGCGGGTATCCGCGCCGAGGTGTATCTGGGCAACCCTAAGAACTTTGGCAACCAGCTTAAGTATGCAGATCGACGTGGTAGCCCAATTGCTGTGATTGAGGGTGGCGATGAAAAAGAAAACGGCGTCATTCAAATTAAAGATTTGATTTTAGGCGCAAAAATTGCCGAGAGCGCCACCCATGAAGAATGGAAAGAACGCCCCAGCCAGTTCGAAGTGCCCCGTGATCAATTGGTCGCCAAAGTGCTTGAAATCCTAGAGGGTCAGGACGACTGATGCCACAAAAGGCCCGGATACGTGCCCGCGCGGCTTTGTTGCGTGCGGTGTTTGAGAAAGCTGGCGCAAGCCCTGTTGAGACCTCACTTTTGCAGCCGGCCGAAGTGCTGCTGGATCTTTATGGTGAAGACATTCGTGCACGGGCTTATGTGACGTCAGACGCGCTGTTTGGCGAACAAATGCTGCGCCCGGATTTCACAGTGCCCGTAGTGCAAATGCACATGGACCATGGAGCTGAGCCAGCTCGGTATACCTATTCTGGCGAAGTGTTTCGCCGTCAAGAACAAGACCTCTCAAAGCCCAATGAATACACGCAAGTGGGTTACGAGGTGTTTGATCGTGAAAACCCATCAGCCGCAGATGCCGAAGTCTTTGCGTTAATCCAAAAGGCGCTGGGCACCCAAGAATTGCGCGCGGCAACGGGTGATATTGGTATTCTAAAGGCGGCGGTTGCCGGACTTGAAACCACCGATGCCCGCAAGGCGGCCTTGATGCGTCATATTTGGCGTCCGCGCCGCTTTCGCGCGCTGTTGGACCGGTTCTCGGGGCGCAGCCCCGTGCCAACAACCCGGTCTGCCCTTTTGGCGTTGGATGCGCCCGAAGACCATGATTTTGTTCAGATCGGTCTGCGGTCACGGGCCGAAGTCTCGGCCCGGATTGCCGTCCTGCGGGAAGATGCCAAAACGCCACCCATCGCCGGCTCTCAGGTTGAACTGATTGAGGCGATCCTGAACGTGCGCCAAAAATTGCCGTTTGCGCTGGAGCACCTGCGCGACATCGCCGTCGACATGCCTGCGATCACCGAAGCCGTATTCTGCCTCAAAGACCGGATCGAGGCGCTCGAAACACGGGGTGTTGATGTTGCCTCGCTTGAATTCGAGGCGAGTTATGGACGGACGTCGATGGAGTATTACGACGGGTTTGTGTTTGGCTTTTATGCCGATGGTCGTCCTGATTTGCCCCCCATTGCCACGGGTGGTCGATATGATGCGCTCACGCGTGTGTTGGGGCAGGGGCGCGAAATTCCGGCAGTTGGCGGTGTGATCCGTCCCGGTCTGCTTTTGGAATTGGAGGGCGCGCTATGACGATCAAGTTGGGTGTTCCTTCCAAGGGCCGTTTAATGGACAAGACCTTTGATTGGTTTGGAGCGCGTGGTGTTTCGTTGGCCCGAACCGGATCTGATCGCGAATACGCTGGTGCTGTTGAGGGTGTAGATGGGGTCGAGCTGGTGTTGTTGTCAGCAGGGGAAATTCCCCGAGAGCTGGCAGCGGGACGCATTCACTTGGGTGTGACCGGTACCGATCTGATCCGCGAAAAACTCCCCTTGTGGGAGCAGCAGCTGGAAGAGATCAAACCATTGGGCTTTGGCAAGGCTGACCTAATTTTGGCCGTTCCAAATTGCTGGATTGATGTGGATACACTGGATGATCTTGATGCGGCGGCTTCTGCATTTCGCGACACGCACGGGTTCCGGCTGCGTGTGGCAACCAAGTATCACAGGCTGGTGCGCGAATACCTTCAGGAAAACGGCGTTGCCGACTATCAGTTGGTGGACAGTCAAGGTGCAACCGAGGGCGTGGTTAAGAACGAAACCGCAGAGGCCGTTGCTGACATCACCTCAACTGGCGAAACTCTGCGCGCAAATCATCTGAAAATTCTTGGTGATGGGCCGATCTTGAAATCTCAGGCGACCTTGTGGCGCAGTCGCGTGGCTGCCAGTGAGAACAGCGATCGAGAGACGCTGAAAGCGCTGCTGGCTAAGTTGGATTAATCAACGAACGCCGATCTCCGCCAATGCCGTGGCAAGTTCAATTGGCAAGTTGTCGTCGCTGGCGCTTTGGTCCCGCAAGTCCGCGGGGCTGTCTTCAGGTTTCAAATACCGCCAACCTTGAAACGGACGGCGCAAGGCGGTTTCGGTCCTGAAGATTGCAGGCTCGAGCACAATCGCACAGCGTCGGATACCGTCTGTGCCAATGACTTCGTCCAGCCGTAAAATGCGTTGACGACATTGGATCGCGCCCTTGATGACCCAATAGATTGAGCCCCCTTGAAGGATTTCAGCCTCGCGTTTGGGCCACATGCGCGTGACGTGACGTGGTAAACCGTCGTCGGTTTGGGCCGCGCGCGTTGCCTGCCAGTCGGCCACCGTATCAACGTTTTCCGAGCCAACGCTGAGCTTCACCAGATTTACAAACTTATCCACAGCTTACCCACAGATTCTTCCCCTAAACCACCTGTATATTGTAGTTCACTTGGCAATGGCAGCAAGCAGTTGTGGTTTTTGACCGGAATTAGGTCGCTGTTTTGGTTGTATGGTGGGGGCAATTTCGGCTAATCTGGATACCTCTCCATCACGCACCGCCCAAGGGAATCACCGAATGAGCCGATTTGCCGCCCCCATTGCCGAGTCCATCTGGGACATGAAGTACCGTTTCAAAGAAGCGGATGGCAAGCCGATTGATCAAACGGTCGAAGACAGCTGGCGGCGTATTGCGCGTGATTTGGCGAAGGTCGAAAAAGACCCATCTGCGTGGGAAGACAAGTTTTACAACGCGCTGGAAGATTTCAAATACCTCCCTGCAGGCCGCATCACCGCAGGCGCTGGAACGGCGCGCAATGTGACCCTGTTCAATTGCTTTGTGATGGGCACGATCCCAGACAGCATGGGCGGTATTTTCGACATGTTGAAAGAGGCCGCGCTGACCATGCAGCAAGGCGGCGGTATCGGCTATGATTTTTCAACCATTCGCCCACGCGGTGCGGGTGTAAAGGGGGTCGCAGCAGACGCCTCTGGGCCATTGTCGTTTATGGATGTGTGGGACGCGATGTGTCGGACCATCATGTCGGCAGGCTCGCGACGTGGTGCGATGATGGCGACGATGCGCTGTGATCACCCGGATATTGAACACTTTATTAGTGCCAAATCTGACCCCGCCCGTCTGCGCATGTTCAACATGTCGGTTCTGGTCAGCGACGCCTTTATGGAGGCCGTCAAAGCGGATGGCTCGTGGGAGCTGAAGTTCAGCGACAAAGTTTATCACACGGTTGAAGCGCGCGATCTGTGGAACAAGATCATGCAGAACACGTATGATCACGCAGAGCCGGGTGTGATCTTTATCGACCGCATCAACAAGATGAATAACCTGAGCTATTGCGAGGATATCGCGGCCACCAACCCTTGTGGTGAGCAACCATTGCCGCCCTATGGCGCGTGTCTTTTGGGGTCAATCAACCTGGCGCGTTTGGTAAAAAGCCCGTTTGAAGGTGACGCGGCGCTGGATGAAGCAGAGCTGACGGATTTGGTCGCCACGGCTGTTCGGATGATGGACAATGTGGTTGATGCGTCGCGCTTTCCTCTGGACGCCCAACAACAAGAAGCCAAGGCCAAGCGTCGCATTGGTTTGGGTGTAACAGGGCTGGCAGATGCCTTGTTGATGTTAGGTTTGCGTTATGGCAGCGAAGAAGGGGCCGCGCAAACAGAGGTTTGGATGAAAGCCATTGCGCGCGCGTCTTACCTAGCCTCGGCGGAATTGGCGCGCGAAAAAGGCGCGTTCCCTTTGTTTGACAAGGAAAAGTACCTTGGTGGTGGGCTGGTCAGCCAGATGGATGATGATGTAAAGGCGGCCATTGCCGAGCATGGCATTCGCAATGCCTTGCTGACGTCAATTGCACCGACCGGAACAATCAGCCTCTATGCAGGCAATGTCAGTTCTGGCATTGAGCCGGTGTTTGCCTATGCCTACACCCGCAAAGTTTTGCAAAAAGACGGATCCCGCACCGAAGAAGAGGTGGTGGATTACGCCGTGCAAATGTGGCGTGACAAATTTGGTGACAAGCCGTTGCCGGATTACTTTGTAAACGCCCAAACGCTCGAGCCCGCCGCGCATGTGCGCATGCAGGCCGCTGCCCAAAAGTGGATCGACAGTTCCATTTCAAAAACCATCAACTGCCCCGAAGATATCGATTTTGAAGCGTTCAAAGACGTTTATATGCAGGCGTGGGATACGGGTTGTAAGGGCTGCACCACCTATCGTCCAAACGATGTCACAGGCTCGGTTTTGGCTGTGTCGGAAAGTGCCGAAAGCGCGCCGGGCGAAAAACCAGCGGATCATGTGGCCGAGGGCGAAGTCATTTATATGTCCGAGCCTCTTGAACGTCCGCAATCTCTTGAGGGCGCGACGTATAAGCTAAAATGGCCGGACAGTGAGCATGCGATTTATCTGACGGTGAATGATACGATCATCAACGGCCACCGCCGACCCTTTGAAGTGTTCATCAACTCCAAAAATATGGAGCATTACGCTTGGACGCTAGCATTGACCCGGATGATTTCGGCTGTGTTCCGTCGTGGTGGCGATGTGTCGTTCGTAGTGGAAGAACTAAAGGCGGTGTTTGATCCGCGTGGTGGCGCGTGGATGGAAGGAAAATACATCCCGTCTATTCTTGCGGCCATTGGCGGCGTGATTGAACGTCATATGATCTCGATTGGCTTTATCGAAGGTGAAGGCATGGGGCTCAAATCTGATCCTCAAGCCGAGGTCATGGCCGTGGGCGAAGCCCCGCGCGGCAAAGCCTGCCCGAGCTGTGGTCAGTTCGACCTTCGCATGGTCGAAGGATGTATGACATGCGGGTCGTGCGGCCATTCTAAATGCGGATGAATTAGGGCGATTTTGCCGAAATTGTTTCGTCGACCATATCTAACCCATAATCGCCCGATTTCCGCCCACAAGACTGGTCATTAATGCCCATGATCCTCTAAGTGTTTGATTTAAAACAACTTGGCGAGTTTGTGTTTTTGTTGGCACCGCGCAAGGAAGAGCGCGGTTGAAATATTTAGGGGTGCTTTAGGCTTACCCGTTTTATCAGACGTGATTTTGACTACTGGCTTTGACAAGGGGCCACTGATGGAAAACGGCCATGCGGCACGGGCTAAGGGCTGGCCAAGCGGGCGAGGTTTTGCCAACAGGTTGATTGCATCTTTGTGGAAATCGACGAAGCCGTTGATCACGACCTGAACCTTTGGCGTTTCAATAACCGTTGCATCGGAGGCCACCCGCCCCTTTTTGATGTGCAGTGGGGCCCTTATACACACGATATCGCTGTAGCCTTGATTACGTTCCTTTGAGAACAGCCATGGAAACACCCCAAGACCCGCCAGTTCCAATAAACTCGTTCCGATTTTTGCGTTGGTCATTGATACTGTAGCCACGCCTGACATCGTATCAAGAAATGCGTCTACTGAGGACCGTTGTCCAGCAACGTCGAATTGGGCTTGCAAAGTTCCACTCGCGGGTATCTTCGCCCCGGCTGAGCGTAATATTTTCCCAAAATCCCAGCCGCTCGCTGCGCCAGTTAGCCGAAGATAATTAGGAGCGTTGACGACATCCATGGTCGCACCAAAATTGAAATACCCGCCACCCATCGAGGCTTCAATCGGCCCAAAACGCATTTTTCCATCCTGAACTTTCAGATCACTTCGCACATGCGTGAGCCCAGACTGACCCACCAATTTCTCGACATCGATGCTGATTTCTAGATCAATTCCTTGCGCTAGATTATCAAAGTCAAAAAACTCCTCCAGTTCGATTGTTTCATCAGGAGCCTCTATCACCAATGGCTTTTCGAGCGGCATAGCTTGATCATCAGGTACTGCTTGCTCAGCGGTCTCCGGCAGGACTAATGGCTTATCGTCCGGATTTTCGACCGCGGGCAAAATCAATGATTTATCGTCACTCACCGCTCTGTCTGCAAGAGTGGTTATCTGTAATGCAGCGGCGATGGCAGATTTCAAATCTGCGGTTTTGATCTCGTGGCTGACAATGCTTCCTCTTACGTTTGGTTTGCCACCTTTTCGGGTGGCTACAAGCTGTGTCACGATCTCTGTGTCTTCAACGCCAAGTGAGTAATTGAGCTCAATTTTTTGCGCTGAGCGTTCGAGCTTTCCAGACATTTTGAGCCCACTGACAGCAACAGGATCTAGATCCAGCCCTTTTAAAAACGCAGCCCCATCTGGCACCTCAAGATCAAATTCCATAATCGCGTCGCCAAGCGTTCCGAGGTTTCCAATGCTTGATCGTGCGTTTATCGCCCATAGGTCAGTGCCTTCGGTACTAACTGTAAAATGCTTTAAAGTAGGTGTGCCACTAGAGTCTGAAATTTCAAAAACCGCTCGGGCAGCGCCGAATTCAGGTCCGACTGAATTTGGAAGAAACGAAAAAACCCATGGGGCCGGCAGCACGACCTCTCCATTTGCGTCATAGTCTGACAGGTTCAAAAGATCCCGGATTTCTCCACGGGTTTTCAAAAATGGGTTTGATGGATTTCCCAACGAAAGCGTGGCACCCAAAAGGCCTAGCTTTCCGTCAGGGGTTCTTACCAATTGATCGACAGTGATCGGGCCAATATTACGAAAATCTTTGTGCCCGATATTCGTGCCAATCTGTATTTCATCAACTGAGATGTTCTGGCCGACACTGTGTATGTCAGCCGAAACCGAATTTAGGCGAATATCTTTAACCCCCTGAGCCGGTTGCATTGGCGCGTCAGGGCCGGCGAGCTTGGCGTCGATTTTTATGTCCAGGTCGCCCAACACCGAAAGATCTCCGATGGAACCGGTTACCCGGACGGTCCTGCCATTGTTCAATTCAACCTGCGTGTCCAGATTAGACAATGAAGAAAATCCAGCGTCACTGGACAGCGATCCACGAACAGAGGCATGCCCTTCCATTGACCGGTTTAAGCCCAGCGTTTCAAGCAATCCGCCCAACTCTTGAACTTCGATCTCAAGATCACCAACGTAGGTGTCATAGTTTTCACTGTGGATTTGGCCGTCATATGACAGGACAGTTTCCCCAAAAATTGCGTGTGATGAAAACGATCCACTCCGGACAAAATGAGCTTCCAGCAAGAATTCTTGACCATTCACGCTGCCGCTACTGGCGACATCAGCGACCCTGCCGCTGTTTGAATGATCGATTGTTAAGTTGCGCAAAAGGAATATAAATTCGAATCCGGATTTTTCATTTTGTAAGTTGAGATGAATGTTTGAAAAAGCGATTGTTCGATTTAGCAGGAAGATAGCGAGGTCGTCTGCATCTGCATCATTCGTTGGCGGATTATCAGGCTGTGGGTTTGGTTGTGTAGCGGAAAGGTCGCCTGTCTTCTCCCAGTTGGGTGATCCGTCCTCATCTCTAAGAAGATTGACCTGTAAATCATCGACGAAAATTGCATCGATTTCCACTTCACCACGCAGCAGATCCCTTGGAGACAAATGCAACTCTGCATCTTTCAGAATTGCCAATGTAGTCTCCGGGTCCCCGGAACCAGGAAGAACCGCAGACTTCACATATAGAATAACTGTTGGATAGAGAGCTGCGCCAACGTCGCCCTCAATTTGGACTTCGTACCCAAGTTCCTGTTCCAAAAGGCCTTCCACCAGAGAAATACGCGGCCCTTTCATCAGGCTGCTTTCCAAAACAACCCATATCCCGAGCAGCAATATAACGCTGGCGCAAAAGCTGTAGATTAAGAAGGTTCGAACCCTTCTAGGCATTCAATTGACCTCCATTGGTCATCACTGCGATTGTTGCATACTTTCATGCTTGTTGCATTCAGTCTTTGATGGAGTTTCCGCAAGTCGCTGCAAATTACTGGGTACAGAAAGCAACCCATGGTGACGTATGTCTGACTTGAGCACCTGTGGGACAGATTTGAGGAATTGAACAACGGAGGATTTCTGGTTCATCTTATCGATTAGGAGATCGAGATGACGAAGAATCCTACAAGCTCCAAAGCTGCTGCTGACAAGGTGGTTAAAAGCATCCGTCGCAAAACGCGTCAAACGTATTCATCTGAAGAGAAGATCCGTATTGTTTTGGGCGGCTTTTTTGATTTCTAAGAACTTTTTTATGGCATATTATGCTTGGCATTTGGGCGCTTCAGGCGCCGTTGAAATTTGACATCCCCTTATTTCGTTGAGTTTTTGAAAATGAATTTGGGCAACTATTGGTGGTTTTTTACAGAAATAGGGCGGTGATCGGTCATTGGTCGGAAACTTTTATGGAATTTGCAGTTAATTCATTGCACGGCCACATTCCTGTACTGATTACCGTCGTATCGCGTGTGTTCTGAATTCTTTGAGGACGCGCTATGTTTGGTCAACTAATCGCCGGTTTTTCGCTGTTCAGCCTGATCGCTTTGCCTGTTTTGGCAGAAGATGTTGAAGGCTCAGCAAGCGAACAGATCGAAGTCCAGCGTAGTTATCTCGGCAATGGCCGCTTGCTGGTCAATGACATGCTGGGCGACGGCAAAGATCGCTGGCGCACCGCATCCTACAACGTGAGCGTCATCCGTGGGTATGGCTGGGACGGTAACCTGCCCGATGTACTTGGTGATATTCTTGAATTCCGTTTTATGGGTGAATTGATCCAGCCAGCCGACATCGTAACCCCCGCACCCGGTGATCGTCCCTATGCTGGGGCTTGGTCTTTTGGACTGCACAGCCACTATGAAACCGCGCAAGGAAATGAAGTCAGCTTTGGTGGAGACTTGGTCGTGATCGGACCGCAGACTGGTATTGATAGCCTGCAATCTTCAATCCACAACCTGTTTGGTGTGGATGGACCTTCGGATGCCACTTTGGCGGGGCAAGTTGGAAATAAAGTGAGGCCCAGTGCAACATTGGAAGTTGGCAGAGAGTTAGAATTTGGCGACGCCGGGCAAATACGTCCCTTTGTCGAGTTGCGGGCTGGTGTAGAAACGTTTGCGCGTGTGGGCTTTGATTACACGTTTGGCTCTTTTGGGCAGGGCGCCATGATGGTGCGGGACCCTGTGACCGGGCATCGTTTTAGGACCATAAAAGGAGCCGGGCAAGGTCTGAGTTTCGTTGCAGGTGCTGATATTGCCAAAGTTTGGGACAGCACGTATTTGCCAGAAGACAGGGGATATACCCTGACGGATAGCCGCAGCCGTGTGCGTGCAGGCCTGAACTGGCAGCGCAAAAATTGGTCTGTGTTTTATGGGGCGACTTGGTTGAGCAAAGAATTCGTCGGCCAGACAGAGGGCCAAGTGACCGGCGCGGTCAACATTAATGTGAAATTCTGACACACCTGATCAAAAAGTTAACAGGACTCTTTTCAGAACGAATCACCTCTGCTACCGTGGCAATAATAAAAAAA
>ERZ1046740.3103-NODE-3103-length-10190-cov-3.943167_pt1 | contig 10190 bp, 8 predicted proteins | sample MGYA00383093_ERZ1046740 | MGnify/ENA primary metagenome ERZ1046740 (study PRJEB29581, sample SAMEA5548363) | metagenome | biome: marine; feature: coastal; material: water | depth 25 m | study: Short-term variability in the microbial, nano- and picoplankton...
CATCGATGCCTGATCCAAATTGTATTTCTCAATGCGCCTGGTGATAGGGAGTTGGATATACTTCTTTAAGATATTTTTGAATGGATTTGGTGTTTTCGACCAATTCTTGAGCTTCCATACTTCTGAAGAATTGAATTCGAGGATGAAAGGGATGTTATTCTTCTTAGACAATTTTGCTCCACTGAATGACAATCCGCTATACCGCTGATAAATGAAGTTATAGTCGAGCTGTCCCTTCAGTTTGCGGAGTATTCTAAAATTATACAATAACTCGTTAAAAACTGGGAGCCATTTTAGAATGGCTGGAATCATTTGCACTTCATGTCTGACATTTGGCAAATGGTCATTGGTGATTACTTTGAGCTCAGTTTTATCACTTAATGAGTTCACTACTCCAGCGGTGTGAGTTACACTGCCACCCGATTTTAAACCGAGAAAATATACTGTACGTAAATAGAGGACTTTCACTAATAATCAGCTAATTAGCAAAGCTAAGAATTTAAATGTGCGCATAGGTCTTTGTTCTTTAGGGTTCCAGCGCATTATTCATAGGAGGATGATTCCATTTTAGATTCCTTCATATAGCGAAGAATTGCAGTGAGGTTTTGAGCACTATGATCTAAATCCCCATTGGACCTAAAAACTTCCTTCGAATGATATATGAAATTCACCAATTTTGGTTCAGAGGATCTTAAGTAGTTAATCATGGCTTTTAGTTGCCACAAGGGACGGTTTGGGTCAAAACGCATAACGGAAGCTGCGAGGTTATGTTTTGGCTTTCGCAAACTTGTAATGGGATATTCCGTGATCATTCCTATCGGATCTTCTTCCCAAAAATTCTGTGCATGAGGTCGATAAGGTTGATGAAATTCTACCGCCGAAAAGTCAAATTTTGCGCCGTGTAGGTTTTGCGCTCCAGGGAATATGCTTGAATCGATAAAAATCTCACTTGCAATCAGGGCTTCATACAATTTTGCCCAATTACCGGCACTATATCCCCCAGCTCTAAATACAATCGGAGTTTCTCCTGTAATTGCTTTAAAAACATTCTTCGCTTCATGAAGCATTTCAGTCATTTGTGCAACCGAATAGGAGCTAAAATCTGTGCTTTCAAATCCAGAATGAAGCGAAGGATGGATATGTATACCCAATTGATGCCCATTATCGTGAATAGATTTTATCAGAGATTCCAAACGGGCTTGAACGTCTACCGTTCCATTGAGATATTCACTGATATTGATAAAAAAACAGCCAGAGTAATCATAAGCTTCTAGTTCTTGAGCTATGAATCTCGTACCGTCAATAAAACAGCGCTCAAAACTCTCGGTATCTAATTCGGTTTTATTGAGGAATTTGCTTTCGCAATCTGAACTAAAAATAAAATTAGGTAATTGACCGTAACCTAGAACCTTTTTAATTGCCCCAACGACAACTACAAAAAGCAATTCAAAGGCAAGTATTATTTTCTTCAAGATAGTTCCTATTTCCTCCGATATACCCGAATGACTCGGTGCACGCCAAATTTACCTAACAATGTACGAGACAAGAAATCAGATAAATTCATAATGGTCCAGCTCTTTGAAGGGAATTCCAAAATACCTTTTGTTAGTTTACTGTTCTTGAAGATGTGCTTCTGTATTTTTTGTAGGAAGGATTCAAGTCTATTAAAAGGTTTTCGATAGGATTGATGTTCTTCTAATAGTTCAAAACCGTAATCGGAATATGCCTTCAACTCTTTGAAAGAGAAGTAAGCATCCGATATAATCCCTGAAAAAACGAATATGCCATTGGGCTTTAGGATCCGCGCTATGTCCTCAATAGCCTTTTGGCGATCGTCATCGTTGAGGTAATAAATGATTTCAATAGCACTGACAAAATCGAATTCTTCGTTGTCAAAATTTGTTGCTGGAAGACCACAGACTTCAAAACGTAGACCATCATTTTTGTACGTTTCTACAGCTTTCTCTATTACAACACTACTTATGTCTGTTCCAATCAAATGCTGGATGAAGTTCTTAATTTGAATTGTGAAATTGCCTGGCCCGCAGCCAATGTCGAGTCCAGATCCTTTAGGGTTACAATGTCGTTTGATCAAGTCTAATGTAACTCGAAATCTTTCAATTTCAGATACTCGAAATGACGATGAGTACATATCAACACTCTCCGCATATTCTTCGTTGAAGTAGGACTCGGTTTTATGAACGTTAGACATTTTCACGTGGCAATTTACGAAGAGTTAATCCGATTCAATTAGGTAATTGATTTTAGTCTTAATAATCTCCGAGTCCGTTTCGATGAATGGTTCGACTTCAGGTGCAAAATTTCCTTTATCAATGATTTGCAGAATTTCTTCCGCATTTGCGGCATACTGAAATATTCCTTGCTCGATATATTTTGACATACCCTCTTTTCCATTTGGGTGAATAATAATGGAAGGTATTCCCATGGCGCTGGCTTCATAAGCCACAGTAGACCAGAATGTTATATTGAGATCTACTTCGGACAAAAGGTCGTATATGTAGGCTGAATTTGCATGATCAAATTCAATACCTTTATGACCACACTCCGAAAAATATTCTTCCACTTCTTGTCTCTTTCTAAGGGTAGAAGGATGGAGCCTGATGAACCATCGAAGGTCGTCGGGGCCATTCAATATGGCCTCCTTAATCGGACTTTCGTAGAGGTCGTCAAGAAGTTGACATGATATTAAAATCGTTTTTATCCCGTCTCTCTCATTCTTCTTGAACTGTCGTTGTTTAACATTTTTCACAAAACTCATCCAAGTATTACCACCTATCAACGCTTGGTGATTCTTTGAATGTTGAGCCCATGAATTAATATTGTTTGCATTGGGTGTTCCCCACATCCAGAAATGGGAAGGCATCATTTCATATCCTTCTTCAGGAATCTTGTGCCAATGTGTATACATATTGTGGTAGCTCCCTTGTTGCCCATGTTGCATCTCCACGCTTTTGACTCCTTTGTCGCGGCAGGCCTGAACCAAACCAAAATTTATCATTGAATGAAGCCCCATGAACACCATAAACTTTGGTTGATTCTTACTCAGTATTTTATTGAATACCTTTCTGAAAGCTTGAACAGCTATGAAGCGGTTGGCATAGTAAGACCGACTTTTTAGCACATCCTTGAGTTCGTGAGTACTCATATAAGATTCAAAATGGTCCCAATTCTCGATCTGCAGTTTATGGGCCTTGAGTTTTGAACGAATTTTAATCCAGATATAAACCGGTTGGATCTTGTGACTTATATAGGTCGATTTCGAATATTTAGGATGTTTTGGCTTCCTATCGTAAGAATACTCAATGATCTGACGACTCGCCCCAATTTCGTCTACGTAATTGATGAATGAATCTGCAAATTTTGCGAAATAGGCATCTTCAACTTTTTCAATTCTTTTGTCTGTGGCTAAGAGATATACGACGTCTGATTTAACAAGTCCTCTAGGTGAATTCTTCCTATCTACAATGCTCTGCCAAAACTCAGCCAAAACAATTTTTAGCTTTAACACGAGGTCTCCTAGTTTTCCCTTTTCTTTCTGAATATTAGAATTTCGCTTTGCCTGTTGAGTAAAAGACAGACGAATTAAAGGCCATATTTTTACACCCTCAATCTTGAGTTTATCTACTGGAAATTCATCCTCAATCTGATTGATCAGTTCGAGGTTGTCTTTTAGATTGATCTTCATCGTTCCCTTCTAATCAAATATATGGGAGAACTTTGAAAATAGATTATTTACCTTTTAATACGTCTTCTATCGGAAGAGACTGGATTAATCGGTTGACTTCAGCATAGTCCTCGTCATTGAGTGCAAGCATTGGAAGTCGTTCGTAGCGAGGCATAACACCTAAGCTTTCTAGTGCCGCTTTGGCAGTTAGGTGCCATCCGAACTTCTTTGTTCCCTCTTCAAAGAAAGGTACTTCTATTCGGTTGATGATATCCATGTATCCCTCAACATCACCTTTTTTGTATCGCTCATAGAACTCAACACATAGTCGTGGATCGAATACTCCAATACCATTTAGCCAAGCTTGGCAACCCAAATCTGCAAAACGCAACCACTGTCTTTTACCTCCGCCTGAAATAATTATCGAAACACGGTCTTTGATCTTGTTCACTACTTGAGCAGAAAACTCATCGTTTTTAGCATCTTCTTTAACTGCAATAACATTAGGAATGTCAGCTAGACGATCTAAAAGTGGAATGTTATAATTTACAGGAGGCCCGCCATAACCATTCAAGAATGGCATTTCATGAACAAGTATTCCAATGTCACTCGCATTCGAGATAGTGTTGAAATGCTGAAATATCTGCTCATCAGAGTAATACTTTTCACGGCAAATGATAGAAATCAAATCAGCTCCACTCTCTTTCGCATGTATCGCAAATTCAGCTGACACCTTGGTGGAGCAGTGCAAGGGATCAGCAACGATCATGATGTTATCACTGTCAAGGCTTTTTACCTTTTGTGTAACAAAACGATTGAGTTCTTTGATTTCATCCCATGATAGCTCGCTATAACGACTGTTATAACCCATCACGTAAAATATTCGTCCACCTCCGTTGTAGATTAATTCTACGTATTTTTCAAGAGACTGATAATCGATTTCGTCGTTTTCGAGAAAAGGAGTGATAATGGAACATACTGGTCCTTTTATCCTTGCTTTTAATTCTTCGTGACTTGCCATATTTAAAGTGTATTAGAGTTGGATATACTTGTTTTGTAATAAAAATTCAGCCCATTTAAAGTCTAATGGATAATCTATGTCGGCTGAGTACAGAGATTCCATTTCGTATCCTTTCACCTGACCTTGGAAGTAATTGTCTTTGTGAATGAATTTGTCGATCCAAGCAATATAAAAACCACCGTTTACCCGATAGATTTTATCAAAGTCTTGTGATCTAGTTTGACCCGTAACCAAAGGAGAAGGTTGCATGATGGCTTCCGGGTTCATGATTTTTTCTTCGCTCAATGAACAAGTCAATTGGACAGGGTCTTGCATTTCACTGCAGCTAACCACTGAAAAGTCTTCTGGTTGAAGCAATTCAAAACCTTCTTTTACGTGCTTGGCCGTTCTAAATGGACAAGTAGGGAGAAAAAGACCAATGGTTTGATATTCATCAGTATAACCCGGGCGGCTAGCAATTGATTTAATCAAATCAATCACCTTTACTTTATCGCCCGCAAATGACGTATCTCTTTTTTCCGGAGTTACTCCTTCTACTTGTTGTCCAAGTTCTAATATCTCATCATCATCAGAGCTGAGTATGACAGTATCGAAACATCCTGAATTGACCACCGCTTCTAAAGTGTAATGAATAAGTGGTTTTCCATTCAGCGGTAAAATGTTCTTGCGCGGTAATCTTTTAGATCCTCCACGAGCTGGTACAATTGCTAAATTCTTTCTACTCATTTAATATTTCTTAGTCTATTTCTATAAACTACATGAAGGGCTCGAGTCGCTCTAAAGCAATCCAAAATCCTTCACCATTATTTTCATGCCCTTGCCAAATTTCAGGTATGAACGATGCATCCTTATTAAACTCATCCAGAACCTTTGAAACTAGAGGAAAGTCAATTTCCCCTTCGCCGATTTGAAGTCCTTCTCCACCTGTGCTTTCCGAATCCGCCATGTGAAGATGCGCTGTATGAGGAGCAGTTTTCTGCAGGAATTCAAAAAAGGACCAGTGATGATGCGTACACGCCAACTTAGAATGCGAAACATCTAAGCAAATACGCATGGAATTTCTTTCGCAGAATTCAGCTGTTTCGTCTCCATCGACAAATATGTTATGGAACTGTTGACCTCCAAAATGCCAAGGGAAAGGAGGCATCGTTTGAGGGATGATCTCAACGCCTTCCATGTCGAGTTGACTCAGGCAATACTCTAGATTCGTATAGCATTGTTGTCTTTGCTCTTTTGAGAGGAATCCATCGCTTGTAAACCCACCTACATTCGTAATGATGCATGGTTTTGTTGTCGTTGGAAAATATTGTTTGAGCTCCCTTGTGATATCAATGACTCTTTGAAGTTCTTTAATTGAATGGTTTCGGTATTCAACATCTGAACTGCAAAGATCTAAGGTATGATCACCTGTGAACAATTCCGGACTATGAACCACAAAGTCAATTGGATATGTTCCTTCGAAGAATTGGTGATGATCAACTTCAAGGTCTTTATAGCTCAAGTGGAATTCTACCAAGTCCAAATTCGTTGTGTCGAGGAGTTTGTCAAAGTCGTGGTAGCGTACAGGTATTCCCCAAGGGCGGTTGAATTTATAATCTCTTGGTTCAACGACTTCATCCACGATATCGTTTGGATAAAAGAAGTCCCCAGATTTAAAATCATGTTTCGCTTGTCGACCCACAAGTTCTTCTCGGTAAATCGGTTGAAGTCCTTTCCCTGGACTTTTCACTTCTACCATTTCAGCGCTAATCGTTTCGCCTTTCTTTAAATCACAATTGATAACGAGGCTTTTTGCCAATGTCACCCGATTCATCATCTCACCTTGACTTAACTGTCGAGGAGCACTAGAACCCATGCTTTCTTCCACATCTCGAATCCCTTGAACCATTTCTCGGAATTCTTCTGGAAGTAAGCTCACTTTGTGATCATTCCCTTCCAAGGAACGATCATTAGTAATGTGTCTTTCAATTACTCTTGCTCCCATGGCTGCAGCGCCAATAGAAACATTAACCCCACGCTCATGGCCTGAATATCCAACAATACTATTCGTAGTTTGCCCCAAGCGCGCCATATAGGACATATTGATATCCTTCAGCGGAGCTGGGTAAGTAGAATTACAATGAAGCAACACATAAGCTGCTCCATTTTGCTTTAAAAATTCAACGGATCTTTTTATTTCATCCTCACTGCTCATTCCTGTTGAGCAGATCATAGGTTTTCCTGTTCGAGCAATTGCTCGTAATAATTCGTGGTTTGTTAGGTCTGCCGAAGCCACTTTATAAGCTGGCATTCCGTAGCTTTCTAAAAGCTCAAGACTTTTTTCATCCCATGGTGTACACAAAGGCTGAATCCCACGCTCTTTACAGTAATCGAAGGCCTCAAATAATTCTTCATTTGAAAGCTGAAACCTGCTTAACAAATCAAGTGTATACTGAGAACCTAGATTTTCTCCGATATCGTCGGCGTTTCCTTTATTGACGTATAGGGAATCTAAATCCCTCATTTGAAATTTCGCGCAATCGGCACCGGCATGGACACATGCATCGATGAGATGCTTGGCCATATCTAAGCTTCCATTATGATTATTGCCAATTTCGGCAATTACATAGCAAGGGTGGTCTTTGCCTATTTTACTATCTCCGATTTCTATTTCCTCTTTTACATTATCTCGAGTTGCTACTGCAATGAGGTGCTTATGCTTATCAACTATAGGCACGAATAATACCTTTTCAAGTAGACTGGAAATTCGATCATAATCTTCGTCCTCTTCTACAAAGAGAAATTCACGATTCATGATCTCGGTAATCGGTTTTTTAATATCTGGTTCTTCAGAATTAATCAACCATCTCAGTAAATCTCCATTTGTCGCCAAGCCATGAATAAGATTGCCTTCGTCAACGACCGTAATTATTCTACCATTGTTGGCATCGATCTTTCTCAGAGCGTCAATAATACTTGCCTCAGGTTCTATTTTATACTTGTCAATATTGCGATCAATGAACATATGTCGGAATGATTACCGTGAAATAGATTTCGAAATTTGGTTGTGTAGCAATAAGCAGCTGCGAATTTAACAGTGTGAGCTCATATCAACGACCTTTTGCTGCAATAATTACAACGCTAAGGGATGATTGTATTGAATATTGGGAGGTTTAACTCAGCATTCTTTTCAATCGACTTGAAAGTTTCTTCATAAAGCTTCGATTGTGAGATGCGTTATATTGTTCTGCAGAATTGCAATGAGCGCGCATTACTTTTCTCTCCCCTTGACTAACATGACCCGCGCGATGAAAGACCTCTGTATTGAAAATGATTAGAGAACCTGCTGGTCCTTCTATGGGAATGACGTCTTCTTCTTCACATGGCAACGTTCGACTACTGCTCAAATCCTCATAGTTGACATTCCCTCCAAGTTCTTTGCGAATCTCAGTGGATTTGGAGTGCGATCCAGGAACGCAACCAAAGGCTCCATTTTCGGCGGTAGTATCAGTCAAGTACATGAAAAACTTGAAGCTTTTAGTTACATCGAAATGTAAGTCGTTGGCTACGTGTTTTGATCCTACAACGTCATTAACGACGTAAATCTCATAGTTGAATTTAACATCTTCGCCAACATAGGTTTTGGCCAAGTTCTCCATAAAAGGTCTTGAAAAAACTTCCTTGGTTGTTGGGATTGCAGTTCCACTAATTTTTTCACGAGCTACGACACTGCATCTCCCTTGGGAATACGGTTTTTGGAATTGATGTTCATTATCTCCGCCGGATAATATTTCTTCAAACTCTGAAAGGAGTTGGGTATTGGTCTCAGTGTCGAGATAAGTATCAATTACGACCAAACCGTGCGTTTCGAGCAAGCTTAAAATTGCATCTTGATCTTTGAGATTGTCTTGAGTTAGTATATAAGAAAAAGGATACCTCATAATTCAAATTGATATGACCCAAAGGTCGTAATTTTTTGGGTTTTGAAATGTTCCTAAACCATGAATCTTGTCATGAATTCAATCTAGCCCAATTCAATTAAAGCTAATCCGGTATACCTGAACTGAGCAGTGGTTTGAGTTGATTTGCCAACTCGGTAGTGTACATATGAGCTCCTTCGCAGTTCATATGAAGTTCGTCTTGGAACCACTCCATTTGAAATTCGCTTTTATTCATATCGATGTGAGAGATATTCAAGTCTGAAATTTTGGATAGGTCGTATATTAAATCTCGTGTGGGAGAGGAGAGAGCTATAGTTTTAATTCCTCTCTCTCGATTCAACTCAATGATTTTATTGAGATAAGCCCAATTTTCATCTGACCAATCCAATTCCATATTTTGATAGTTGGGTTTATAACTCGGAGTCTCGTCAATACAGTCAAAACCTTTTCCAACATATTTGGTGGTTTTGTCCAAATAAGGTCGAGGATTTCTCTTAGCAATTGGATTCAGGTATTTAACGACCCTATAAAAGTAGTAAACGTATTCTTTGGTGCGATTAATCCCTCTAGCAATGTCAAGAACATAGTTCTCAAGAGGATTCTGAGAATTGATAATCCAATCTTGAAAGGAACTGGATCGTTTAAGATTCCAGACCAGAGGGCATAACTCCAATATGATTGCATCAATTTTGTGTTCAGAAGTGATGGATTCTACAATATGATATTCAAGGGCTGTGTTCATACCAGCACTTCCTGCATTGAATGAATTAATATTTAACGCATCGTCGAGTAGGGCTGGATAAATATTTCGATAACAAGAAGAAGCACCAATTAACAGAACTTTAGGCGTGTCCTGCGTTGTAGTGTTATCTTCTTCAAGCCAAGCATTTAGTTCGCTCGTCCTTTCATAAGTAGAGCCCTGCATTCTTTCCGAAGGGTAAAAGAGTTTTTCAATTTTGGGAGTGACTTGTGTTGTGCTCGAAATGAAGAACATAAAGACAACGTAAAGCATCACTGCTAGGCCAATAAATTTCCATGTATTTATAAGAAAGCTCTTCATTAAAATTGGAAATAAATGAATGTTTCTTGAGGTGTAGTCATGTAGAAGGCTGCGATTATATAGACCAAGATTAAGTAAATGGATCTTCTTATCCACTTATTCTCAATCGAGGAAATAAATCCTAAACCGTGCTCATAGTGCTTCGAATACCATTCCATCGCAACGAAAACAAGTATCAGGAAGCCAATCAGGAGTGACTTCTCATCTCCTTCAAAAGATGGGATGCTAAACAAAGAAGTCTCAAATATTCCAGCTAAGTAGCTCATCGCATGGGGAATTGATTCAGCCCTGAAGAATACCCAAGCCAGAACAGTGAGCAAGAAAGTGCCGATAATCCCGAAAAATTCTTTCAGACTTGGCGTTAAGCGGTTATTTGAAATAGGATCTAAGTTCTTTCTATTCTTAGCGGTTAAGAGTAACGGTAAAAAATATACTGCGTTCAACGCACCCCAAACTACGCATGTCCAATTCGGTCCATGCCAAAATCCACTCACTATGAATATG
>ERZ1046740.3104-NODE-3104-length-10189-cov-6.818532_pt1 | contig 10189 bp, 7 predicted proteins | sample MGYA00383093_ERZ1046740 | MGnify/ENA primary metagenome ERZ1046740 (study PRJEB29581, sample SAMEA5548363) | metagenome | biome: marine; feature: coastal; material: water | depth 25 m | study: Short-term variability in the microbial, nano- and picoplankton...
GTTGCGCACAAACAAACCAAATGATGGAAACATAAAGCAGTTGTCTTTTATTGCAGATAATAGGATTCAACAACAACCATCTATTCGCATAGTCATGGCAAGAGCGATATTAGGCGGTGGTTGCTTTTGGTGTGTTGAAGGTGCGTTCAAGCAATTAAAGGGAGTTACTTCTGCTTTACCGGCATATGCTGGTGGCCCAAATCCAAATCCAACATACAAGCAAGTTTGTTCTGGAAATACAGGTCATGCAGAAGTTGTTGAGGTAGTTTTTGATCCATCGCAAATCGATTACAACACAATTTTAGAGATTTTTTTCACAGTCCATGACCCCACTCAACTAAACCGTCAAGGTGGAGATATTGGAACTCAGTATCGCAGTTGCATAATGCCAGTTGAAGAAGGGCAAGAGCAAGTTGCTATTACAGTGATTGAGGCAATGCAGCAATTGTATGAGCAACAAATTGTTACGACAATAGAACCTGCTAGCAATTTCATTATCGCTGAAGAATATCACCATGATTACTATGCAAGAAATCCAAATCAAGGTTATTGTTCTGCAGTAGTAAGTCCGAAACTATCCAAGGTTCGTAGTAAATTTTCTCATCTTTACAAACAATAATTTCAAGCGAGATATTGAAGAAGCGGTTGCACCCCCCTTGTAACATGGTGAACAATGTTCCAAAGCCACCGACCCCGATTAACGAGCCTGTTCAGGGCTATCTTCCCAATTCTCCAGAGCGCGCTGCGTTGAAGGCAGAACTGAAGCGACAAGAAGCAACTGTCATTGAAATTCCTTGTATTATCAATGGACAAGAAGTGTTCACAGGTAACATCGTTGAACAGGTAATGCCACACGACCACAGCCATGTTATCGCAAGAGTTCACATGGCTGGAGAGCAAGAGGTACACGCTGCAATCGACTCAGCATTAGATGCACACGATATGTGGTCCAACATGCCTTGGGAAGCACGTTGTGCAATCTTCTTGAAGGCAAGCGAATTACTCAAGGGTGAATATCGGGCTCAAATTAATGCAGCAACAATGCTCAACCAATCAAAAACTTGTCACCAAGCAGAAATTGATGCTTCTTGTGAGTTAATCGATTTCTGGAGATTCAACGCAGATTATGTTCGTCAAATCTATGAAGACTTACAACCACCTGTTTCACCATCCACTATGTGGAATTCGAGCGAGGTAAGACCGTTGGAAGGTTTCGTCTTCTCAGTTACTCCGTTTAACTTTGCAAGTATCGCAGCAAATCTTCCTTCAAGTGCAGCGATGATGGGCAATACTGGTGTATGGAAACCAAGTCGTAATTCATATGTCTCAAATTACTTATTGATGCGCCTAATGATGGATGCTGGACTTCCTGCTGGAGTAATCAATTTCATTCCTGGACCGGCTGCAATAGTCGGTGAAATTTGCATGACACATAACATGTTAGCAGGTATTCACTTTACAGGTTCAACACCCGTATTCCGCAAGATGTGGAGAACTGTTGCAAACAATTTAGAGAATATGCGTTCATATCCTAGAATAGTTGGAGAAACTGGTGGAAAGGATTTCATTGTTGCTCACCCTGATTGTGATAGAAAGGCGCTTACTGTAGCAATGCTACGTGGTGGATTTGAGTATCAAGGGCAGAAATGTTCCGCAGCATCAAGAGTATATGTTCCAGAGTCTGTCTGGGCTGCTATCAAGGATGACTACTGTTCTGAAGTTGGAAAAATAAAAGTTGGAGACCCAAGAGATTTCAGCAACTTTATGTCAGCGGTAATCGACAAGAAATCCTTTGACAATATCGCTGGATATATTGACCGCGCAAAAGCCGATTCAGGCTGTGAAATCGTAACTGGTGGAGGATATGATAGTTCTACTGGATATTTCATTGAACCGACCACTATCATTTGTTCAGATCCAAAATACGAATCTATGGCAGAAGAAATATTTGGACCAGTATTATCAGTTCATGTCTATGCTGACGAGGATTTTGATGCAATACTCAAGATTTGTGATGAAACTTCTGAATTTGCACTGACTGGTTCAATATTCGCAAAAGACCGCAGACACATTGTATCGGCTATGAAAGCTCTAAGATATAGTGCTGGTAATTTCTATATCAACGATAAGCCAACTGGTGCAGTGGTTGGTCAACAACCATTCGGTGGTGCAAGAGGAAGTGGAACTAACGACAAGGCTGGATCACCACTCAATCTATTGAGATGGGTTTCACCTCGCTCCATCAAGGAAACATTTGCTCCCCCACATAATTGGACATATGGCTTCCATTCCGAACAATGAATCGCATCAAAGACTTGATGAAAGGGGAGCAAGTGGTTGCATCCCCTGCAATGATGAATGCTTATGCCGACTGCTGATTATTCAGTGACGAGTGATGGGCGAACTGAGCGGGACTTCTACTCTTTCAGTTTGCTTACAAATCATTGATAGTCCTTTGATTGTATCCTCGTATATGCAAGGTACGGGTATTCCACTAAGCCCTACCCCTGCAGGTTTTGCACTTTGGCATCCATCTTCACCCTGGAAAACAGTTCGTAGTATGCTTGGCTTAGTGTTGCTTCTATCGTTTATTACCCAATTTACCGCTCTATTATTCTCTTCGATTCTAGATTCCAATAGCAATGGAATTATTGGCCCAAGTGACCCTGAGATGGCTTTTGGCTCATCTATTTGCCTCACTCCATTTTTAATATTGCTAATATACATCAGAAGGCCAAAACTATTGCAATTGGTAAAGGCTGAACCCTCTATAGAAGGAAGAACTCAACACATATTGGACCACAATACTGTAGTCACTTCACCGATGCCAACTACTATCAAACATCACATCGTAAATGACTCAACTCCACTTGAAATGCCAAAACCTAGCCATTTGTGGGCTTTGTTTTTTTGCGGGGTCATACTAGCAGCCCTATCACTGATTCTTTCAACAATTATCATTGGAGATCTATTGCTATTATCATTGGTAGTTATTTGTATCGTGATTCCAGCTTGGATGATTGGATTTTCAACTCCTGTATTTGCTTGGTGGTCTGCATCTACGAGGTTTTTTGGACTGAGGTTGACAAGAAGAGAAGGAGAAGCAATGTTGATTGCAGGAATGCTTTCAGCATTACCAGCAATAGTAATTAACAGCACATTATTTCCAATTTCAATAAATATTCTTGGAGTTGACGACCCAATGAATAGCAATCTCGGCATATTCCTTTCCTATGCTGTTTCTGCTCCTTTCGGAGAAGAATTGTCCAAGGCATTGGCCGTACTTATGCTATACTCGTATATTGATTCTGCAAAGAAAGGATTCTATGTCGGCACAACTGTTGGCCTAGGATTTGCACTGATTGAAAACCTGATGTACATAATGTCATCCTTGATTGGCGCCGATGGTTTTACATTCGCATTTACTTCGATAATTCGTGGAATCGGTTCAGTTCCTGGCCATGCTATGTGGACAGGAATTAGTGGCTATGGAATTGGTTATTACTTGCATAAAAGGAGAGGTTTCCCTGACGAAAACCGGGACACTTCATGGGTACTCTATGATGAAAATACACGTCAAGTAGTATCTCACTCAAATGAAACAAAAGCCGAAATTGCAGATTTGCCAAACTGGTGGCTAAGGCATGTTGGCCGTGGCTGGAGTTTGCCGAAATCACCTCAGTTTTGTATTGCATTGGCAATCTGTGGCCACTCTTTTTGGAATGGCAGTTTATTCCTTGTAGATTATTTGTTTGAAAATTCACATCCAGTAATTTTTGTCCTAGTCATGCTAGTATGGTTGGCATTTCTAATATTGATGCTCTGGTATTGCTCATTACGCATACTGCCATCCTTATTTGCACCTGAAAGCAAGCAATACTATCCACCTCCCAATTACCATTGAATACTGTAACAATCGCATTATTACTTTTTTTTTATACAAAGCACCTTTGAATGATTGTTGACTCGCAAAAGTTGGAGGAACTCCTATGGATGTCTTGCAAGAAGGTTTCACGCAAGGAAATTTGGTGGTTACTTCAATCATTATTCTCGGTTTGGTAATCGTTTCTTTGAAAGCCAATATCCTCGATAAAACAGGTATCATTTCCGCAGCACTTCTTGGTTTAGTTGTTGGTGGAATGGGGCATTGGAGTTGGCTATTGATTCTTCTTGGGTTCTTATTATCAAGTCACAAAGCAACAAAATGGAGATTTGAAGAAAAAATGAACTTAGGTTTGAGTGAATCATCTGACGGGCATCGTAGTTGGGGAAATGTAATCGCAAATGGAGGAATGCCTGGATTAGTTGCATTGTATGCTTATCTTACTGATGATTGGGTCAATGGTTTGTGGCTATTCAGTGCAGCTGTTGCAGTTGCATCCTCTGATACTTTCGCCAGTGAAATCGGTTGCCTTGATAGCAATGTCAAACTTATCACTACTCTAAAACCATGCGATCAGGGAGTTAACGGTGGATATTCACCGAGTGGTCAAAAGGCTGCAGCATTGGGTTCAATAATCATTTCATTGCTTACTTTTTGTTCTTGGTTCATCGTTAATATCAATACTGCAGCAAGTGACATTGTGTGGGGTATCTCCGCTACAATTGCAATTGCAATCATTGGCTTCCTCGGTTGTCAAGTTGACAGTTTATTGGGTGCTGTTCTTGAAAATAGAGGTTTCTTAACCAAAGGTTCGGTAAATGCATTGGCGATTTCGTTTGGAATGATAGCCATGGCTACATTCTTACAGTATTTCTCAATTTAAAATAAATAGAGAGACCCCTTTAGGGGTCTAAATCTAAAATATCTCAATTTGTGGTGAAATCAGCAACATTGAGGCATCGGCTTCTTGAACCCTTGACAGTTGCCATGAGTCATGCGCAAGCAAATTGTGGCCTTACTACTACTCGCACTGGTGAGTACTGTTAGCCTTGCAAGTGCAATTGAAATTCAGAAAGATGTTCGCTATGAACCTGGATTCGTTGAATGGACAATGGCCCAAGAAGAACATCTATTCGTTGAAGGGTTAAATGCAGGTGATGCAATTCTGCAGAGAGCGCGTCCAGATGCAGCAGTTGGTAGTTTTACATCTGATTTTGGTTCACCAACCAGTGGACCTGTTACCATTTTCAATATTGATAGTGAGCCTCTTCAAAATCCGATTAATAGCAATATCACAATGCAGGTATATTTTTCTGTTACAATTGGACCAGGAACTGCAACTTCTTGTACAAGACAAACTTGGACTGATTCTTCAACCACATTGTATTATACTGTTAGCACTGGTGGAAATATAGTCTATGAATCATCAGTAAACCACGTTGTTGATAAGACTACACAAAATTCGGCAATGCCATTCGAGGGTGAAATCAAAAACATAATCCTCAATATGTCAAAGGGTGATGTTTTCACTTTGGACCTGCAAATTGAGCATAAATGTGCTGGAACTAGAGCAACCGTTCACTGGGGTGGATTTGAGCAGAATAGTGGTGGAATAGAAATGATGGGTACGCTTAGCGAGCCTACTGCATCTGTTTATGTTGACCAGCAACACAGAGCACATATTGAATTTGAACCTACAATTGCATGGGGTTCTTCTGATGTAACTGAAGTTGGATGGGAAATATGGGGTCCTCTGGCTTGGGATGAAAAATATGTCAATGACGTAGACTTACTGGTAGAAACTTCTTCAACAAATGTTCTGATGGAAAGAGATTTGGGAGAAAACCGTACTGTTTGGGTTTGGGCTGCTTCTGAAAGAGTCCCTCTTGGCGATTCCAATGTGCAAATATGCGTCACTTTGATTGGTGGAGACCCGAATGAAGACTGCCATGCTTATGGAATCATTCGTTTTGAGGTAGAGAGACCTGATGAAGGCTATGCAAATGCCGCAATATGGCTCTCTCTGACAACATTCGTATCCTTTATTGGATATTTCTTATTCCTATTCCGAAGTGGAATAGTTCTTCCTCCACCAATATTGGGTGCAATGTTTGTTTTGACATTATTATTCATTCCAACTGCTTTTGACCAGATTAATTTAGGAGCAGAAAACATTCAGCAAGATTCTAGAATTGTTGATCGCTCTTTGCAAAATTCTGCTGGTGAGGAATATTCAATCTCCCAACTAATGGAAGGAAAAGATGCTGTCATAGTAGGTGTAATATTACCAGGTTCAGTTAATGCTCAAGATCAAGCAGCTGAATTTAATTACACACATGGAAAGATGCCTGAACGAATCTCAATTGTTCAAATCGTCGCTGGACCAGATGCATCAATGCGTGATGTAGCATTTTATGAAGACCAATTAAATGTATCATGGCCAATATTGTACGATGATGGGAACTTACTGACTGCGAGTTTCCCATCTGGTGTGGCTGATGCTGTTTTCGTTATCGACCCATCAATGCACATTGCTTATGCAACAGCATCATCTGCTGGCTCAAAGGAATACACTGACGCCATTAATACAATTGACAATGGCGGCTCTCACGGAGTTGCAACCTACTTTACCCTCTTATTTGGACCGGGATTATTCCTATTGCTACTGGCTCTTCCAAGAACAAATTGGCAGCCACCAGAACAAGCGATTGCCCCAGGATTATTGTGGGCCAGCACAATTGTTTCAAGTGCTGCTGCAATATTGACAATCAACCTTATTCCGCTAATCTTAACACTATTACCTATCTCTAGCAATCTAAACTTCTATCTCAATATATTGATGTTTATCTGGATGTTTGAAATGAGTTTCTTTGCCGCTAAGAATGGTAGTCCTTACGAAGTGAAAATAATTGCAAAGCAAATTCACAAGTTATTCCCAAAGGGATTCTCGGAATGGAGAGAACTTGAGGACATGGAACGAGATGTGCTAATCGGTGCATGGTTTGGCTGGTTCGGCTGGTTGGCATTCCCTTCACTTATCCAGCAAGGTGTTGGAGCAAGTATTTTGAGCGGTGGAAGTGGAATATTATATGGAGCAGCCTTCTTATTAGGCATCGTTTTGATGGGTGGTTTGGCTGTATTGTTCTTACGCTGGGCTGCTGCAATTGGCGGTCCATTCTCACGATTATTCGGCAAGTTCGGTTCCGAAGTATTTGCTGAATTTGTTGGCTGGTGCTTAGTTCCTGTATCAATTTGGGCGATTATTAATTCGATCATTGCGGCAAGTAGATTTGGTTTGGTTTGAGCAAACTAGTGTTTTATACAGGTTGACTAATTGTCACACAGGTTATGGAATACCATCGAGTATGGAGTAGAAGCCGAATAGAATTATTCCTTGCATGCCCTCGATGGTGGGTGATTAGATACGGAATTAACCAAGAAAATTGGAAACGCACATTACCAAAAAAATGGCATTCCATGTGTGATGTTCGCTCACATTGGGATTTGATGCTACGTTCTTGTAAACAAACTATCTTTGAGCGTTTGGAAGATTTACAGATGAATGTTGAGTGGTCGCAATTATACACTGAGAGAAAAATTAGAGAAAATCTCAGTGAAAAAATGTTCAGGCAACAAAAAATAATGTCAATTCATGAAATCGTTGGAACGAAGAATGCAATAGAACGCAATTTAGAACTCAATAATCTAGACATGGAATACTTAATCAAAAATGCATTGAAAAGAATAAACGATTTTTGGAAAACTGACTTCGTGCAAGCCTTAGTCAATCGTTTTCACAAGCAATGGATGGTTTTTGAGAGGAAGAAATATGGCTCAGCAAATGGGATTGATCTGTATTGTAGCCCAGATATCGCAGTGAAGATTCAAAATCATTGGCATTTAGTAAGAATCGACATGCAAGGAAGAAAGGATTCATGTTTTGAAGAATTGGAGGCCATGGCTATGGTTTCATGGATTATGGGGAAAAAGATGTTTCCAAAATTAGCAAATCGATTTGTCATTCGAATTATTTCATGGCGCAATGGTTTTTGGAATCAGCAACGCATTACTTCAAGTCAGCAGAAACTTACTCAATCAAATCAACTAATAAAATCAGATGTCAAACAGATGAAAATGGTTCTTTCAAAATTAGGCGAACACAATTCCATGAATCTTATTCCATTGGCAAAGAAATCATCGACTTGTCGTAAATGTGCATTGAGAGAATCTTGTCCAGGAGGAAGTAATTTATTTTCAGGAGAAATGCAGCAAACCATACTGGAACTGGCTGAATACTCTCGATGATGTATCAAAAGTTACTAACCAAATCTGCTAATACTGAATCAACGTCATTTGCTTTGGTCACACCACTAGCAAGCAGTACTCCTTCAGCACCTAGTTGAATAGCCATAGCAACATCTGCACCATTCTTTACTCCAGCACCACATAAGATCCTAACATTAGGATTAACAGCCTTTACTGCAGCAACTGTATCAGAGACAATTGATGGGTCTGCAGTAGTTACAGAAATATCCCCGCCGATTAATTCAGGAGGTTCTACCGCAATGAAGGTTGGACCTAATGCTGCCAAAGCCTTCGCTTCATCAACATCGGCTGCGCAGGCACAAATTGGAAAGTTATCTGGAAGTATTTTCATTAATTCTTCTACATGAGATAGCGCAACTTTGTGCTCTGCATGGTTGATTATTGTTCCAACTGCTCCTCTCTCAATCGCATTGCTAGCTTCTAGCCATCCTGTGAAACTACCATTGCCTGCACAATCAAGGTGTTGGGACCAAACTTCCAAACTAGGATTTTCATTTGTGACCGAGTCTAAATCAAATGCAGAAACAACTGCAACCATTCTGTATGCCTCGGATACTTGTTTTTCCATTGCTGCTGCAAGAGCATTGGCTTGAAAGCCACTTGCAGATGCATAAGTCTTGAAATTTACAACAACTAGTGGAACGCTCATAGTGTTGCCAAAACGCTGTCCCACTTGAGGGCTTTCATCAATGACTTTGAAAATAATCGTTTATTATTTAGGAATCTAAAGGCCATTTTCCGCCAATTTGATTCGTTTGAGGAGGAATAATGGAATTGTGGTCAACAACTACGCCATCTAGATTACAATTACTTCCAATCGTAGCATTGCGGCCTATTAAACAAGATGAAATAACACAATTATCACCAACAGATGAGTTTGATAATACTGTACTTTCACTAATCTCGCTACCACCAATGATTACATTTCCTTCTATCATAGAACCGACGATTCTTGCTCCATCAGTAACTTTCGCCATTGGATTAGAAAACCACGACCCACCGCATATCTCTCCACTACTGTATCTCTTATTGCGAATGCATGCTTGCACACCTTCTGACCAAGATACTGGCGTTCCTGCATCAATGAAATATCCGCTAAACTGAATTCCATTTAACTGGCCATCTGCTGCAAGTCCTGGAAATACCTCTCTTTCTATAGAATGCTTTCCTTTGGGCATTATTTCAAAAATATCATCTTCTAATACATATGAACCTGCATTTATTAAATTGCTAAAAACCTCTTCCTTTTTTGGTTTTTCTTTGAATTGAGTAATCCTTGAATTTTCATCCAATCCAACTATTCCAAAACGTGTTGGGTCTTCAACTTCCCAAAGTGCGAGTGTTCCAATGCCGCCATTTTTCTTGTGCAAGTCAAGTGCAGGACTAATATCCAATGAAGAAACGATATCACCATTAAAGCAAGCAAATGTTCCACTGACCACGTCTGAACAATTTGCAAGCGCCCCACCTGTTCCCAGTGGCCCATCTTCAGGTACAATAGTAACATCAAAATCAACATCAGCATCTGCAAAATATTGCCGTATCATATCAACTTTATATCCTCCAGCAACTATCACTTCATCAACCAAATTACTTGGCATTCCTTCGACAACTCTTTCGAGTAATGTTTTATCCAACATTGGCAATAGTGGTTTAGGAATCTGATTGGTCCAAGGCCGTAATCTTGAGCCTACTCCTCCGGCTAAAACAACTACCTGCATAACATTGCCCTTACGCATTAGGCTATCAATAATCCCCATTCACGCTTTGGTAAATTGTCACTGTTCAAGCAAAGTCTTCAAAGACGGCCTTCATTTGGCATTGCTTGGAGAGAGTCATGAATATCCACGAGTACCAAGGCAAAACAATGCTGAGAGAGTTTGGAGTACCTGTATTGGAAGGGGTGCATTGCACTTCAGTAGAGCAGGCCCTGCAAGCATACGACAGTCTCAACTCCAAAGTTGTGGCAGTAAAATCTCA
>ERZ1046740.3105-NODE-3105-length-10186-cov-4.981542_pt1 | contig 10186 bp, 7 predicted proteins | sample MGYA00383093_ERZ1046740 | MGnify/ENA primary metagenome ERZ1046740 (study PRJEB29581, sample SAMEA5548363) | metagenome | biome: marine; feature: coastal; material: water | depth 25 m | study: Short-term variability in the microbial, nano- and picoplankton...
GCCTAGGACCAGGAGCCGGTTTTCCTCGGTCTTGAGAAGTTAACTTGCCAGAACCCCTGCTGGGCATTTCCTGATTTGGGGATGCCCCTGGCTCTACCGTGCCAAAATCCTCGTCAAAGCACCCTGGCGACTTGAATCTATGTGCACAACAGGCGATGCTCTCTCCCTGAGGATCGGAGCAATATAACAAGCTGCTCTAGCGGGGGAATAATGAATCGACTACTGCCAAGGCTGGTGGTGATAGTTACGGCTGTTGTCATGCATGCCTGTACGACGTTGGGGCCGGATTACACCGAGCCGGACGTTGACTGGCTTAATGAGTGGGAGACTGACCTTTATGGCCAGGCGCAGCCCGGTACTTCCGGGGAGGACGACCTGCGCTTTTGGTGGCAGGCCTTTAACGATACCACGCTCAATGATCTGGTGGAGATCGCACGTAAGGAGAATCCCAGCCTTCGAATCGCCGGTTTGCGTATTGCCGAAAGCAGGGCCTTGCTGGGCATTGCCACGGGAAGCCAGTATCCGCAGGTGCAACAGGCAACCGGTGCTGTAGGTCGGGTAGACAGCTGGCCCACCGAGGGCAGTAACTCTGGTGATCACAGTGATTTCACCAGCTATAACCTGGGATTTAACCTGGGCTGGGAGCTGGACTTCTGGGGGCGTTACCAGCGCGGCATTGAATCGGCGGATGCCGCGTTCTTTTCTTCTATCACCAACCAGCAAAATGCGCAGGTGCTGTTAAGTGCCCAGGTGGTCCAGACGTACTTTGCTTATCGCACCACCCAGGCGCAGATTGAGATCGCGCAAATGAATGCTGATCTACAAAAACGCAGCCTGGAGATTACCCAGCGCCTGTACAACAGCGGTCAGGACTCGGAGCTTGATCTGCAGCAGGCGCGCACTCAATACCTGGCCACTACCGCCACCATACCGAATCTTGAAATCAGCCTACACCAGTTCAGTAACGCTCTCAGTGTATTGCTCGGCCGGCCGCCTGGTGAGATGCCAGAGTTAGTGGCACAAGCCGGCGAATTACCCATACTTGACCCAGAGATGATTCAGTCTATTCCCGCGAATCTCTTGATGCGACGACCGGATATTCGCACCTCTGCCTGGCAGGTGGCGGCGCAATCAGCGCAGATAGGTGTTGCTGAGGCTGATCTGTATCCCTCGGTCTCCCTGTTTGGCACTATTGGTTGGTCTGGCAATACCCTGGATGGCTCCACTGACACAGCCAGCCTTGGTTTTGGTCCTGGCCTCACCTGGAACCTGTTTAATTACGGCAGACTGGAAAACAATGTGCGGATCCAGGACGCTCGCTTGCAGCAGGCTATTGAGAGTTATCAGAATACGGTATTACAGGCGTCCCGGGAGATTGATGATGCTGCGATCAGTGTGGTGAAAACGCGGGAGCAGGGGGCGATTCTGGCTCAGGCAGAGGAGTCTGCCCGCCGGGCGCTAAAATTATCCAGCGCGCGGTATCGCGAAGGATACTCGGATTTTCAGCGCGTGCTGGATGCACAGAGGGCCCTGGCGGCCCAGTCTACAAACTATGTGGCGAACCAGGGCGCTCACCTGAGTGCTGTTGTAGCGTTTTACAAGGCGCTGGGTGGTGGTTGGCAGACAGTTTCTGTGGATGAGCTAATTCCGCTTGATACCCGTCAGGTAATGGAAGAACGAACGGACTGGGGCGACTTGCTACAGGCGCCATTGCCCGAGCCCGGACAGTAAATATTTGAAGGTTAACGAGAATGAATGATTCTGCTGCAAAAGACCCCGGTCTCAATAACCCCGAGGCCGCACAAGATGAGACCTCTGCGCCTGCCACGGTAAAGCGCGGTGGCAAGATTGTCGCAATACTGATCGTTGTTAGTCTGGCCTGGTATCTCGTCGCCGATCGGTTTACACCTTATACCGACCAGGCGAGAGTGCAGGGCTATGTTGTTGGTGTTGCGCCACAGGTTTCTGGCGTTGTGAATGACGTATGGGTTAAGAATAACCAGCAAGTGGAAGAGGGCGATCCACTCTTCAAAATCGACCCCAGCCAGTATCAGATCGCACTGGCGAAGGCTCAGTCGGATCTTGAAAATGCAATGCGCCAGGTAGAGGCAGGTGATGCGGCGGTGGACGCCGCTCGTGCCAACTTGCTGGCGGCTCAAGCCAACCAGGAGAAGGCAGAAAAAGATACCCAGCGCCTGGAACGGCTACGCGAGGAAGACCCGGGAACCATTTCTACTCGCAGGCTTGAAATCTCCCGGGCAACACTAGATCAGTCCAGGGCAGGTGTCGTTGCTGCCCGCTCCAATATTCAACAGGCGATTGAGCAAAAAGGGGGTGCAAAAGGCGAAGATAATACAATCCTGAAAATTGCCCGAACTGCTGTTGAAAAGGCCGAGCTGGATTTAGAGCGCACGGTGGTGAAGGCCTCTTCAAGGGGAGTGATTACCGATTTGCGTGCAGATATAGGCCTTTTCGCCGGGGCAGGTGCGCCGGTAATGACCCTGATTACCCTGGGTGATGTATGGGTGAGAGCGGAATTTACCGAAAATAATCTTGGCAGGATTACCCCGGGGGCTCCGGTAAAAATTCTGTTTGATGTGCTTCCCGGTCGAGTCTTCGACGGGGAAATCAGCAGCATCGGGCTGGGCGTGAGTGCCAAGCAGGCGCCGCCGGCCGGTACCTTGCCGACTATCGATAATAGTCGCGACTGGCTGCGCCAATCACAGCGGTTTCCTGTCAATATCCACTTCGATACCGCGCAGGATGAGAAACTGCTCAGGCAATTACGTATAGGAGGGCAGGCCTCGGTAGTGGCCTTTGGTGAGGGCAGTGGCTTTATCGCCTGGCTGGCAAAAATCCATATTCACCTCATGAGCTTTTTCGCTTATGCCTACTGAGCCGGTACGCGGAATCTGACGTGGACATAGCAGCGCGGCGGGTATTTCGTCTCAGTCTCACCACGGCGCTGGCACTGGCCGGCGGCTATGCGCTGGCCCTGGATTTGCCTTATCTCGCTCCGCTATTTGGTTTTATGTTGACGGCGGCACCAAAACCGCCCATGGGGTTTAAGGGTTATATAGGCGTTTCTCTAGTCCTGTCACTTACCCTCGGGGTGGGGCTGATCCTGGTCCCCATGTTGATGTACTACCCGGCGACGGCGCTGATGCTGGTGCTACTGGGCCTTTTCTTTAGTAATTATTTAAGCCTGAACATGGGTAAGGCCCAGGTAGGATTGTTACTTACTGTGGGGGTTACCATGATTTCCGCAGCTGGTACGCTGACCTTTGCCCTGGCAACCACGCTGATCGAGGCGATGATTATTTCCATTGGCCTTGCCTTGGTTTGTCAGTCGATCGTATATCCATTTTTCCCCGAGGATGAAGGGCCCATCGCCGCGCCGCCAGCCGTTTCACCGGAAGAGTCGAGTTGGTTGGCTTTCAGGGCAACGCTTATTATTTTTCCCAGTTACCTGCTGGTTCTGTTGAATCCCGCTGCTTATTTGCCTGTCATTATGAAAGCGGTTTTGCTGGGGCAACAGGCAAACGTCACCAATGCGCGGGTAGCGGGGCGTGAACTGCTGGGTTCTACTTTTATGGGGGGAGTTCTGGCGATAATTTTTTGGGCCGGGCTGAGTATGGCACCCAACCTATGGATGTTTTTTCTCTGGACCTTGCTGTTTGGGATTTACATTTCGGCCAAGCTCTATGGGCTGTTTTACAGCAGGTACTCCCCGGGTTTTTGGCAGAACGCCATGGTGACGCTGTTCATCCTATTGGGACCGGCAGTCGCCGATAGCGCCACCGGCAAGGATGTCTACAAGGCTTTTGCCGTGCGTATCGGCCTTTTTATCGCTATCACGCTGTATGCCTGGCTGGCTCTGGTGGTGCTGGATCGTTGGTATCACCAAAGAGGAAACCGTAGTTCATTGCAGACAACTGCTTTGGGCGCTGCCTCATAAACCCCTTGCTTTCTAGTCCAGATTTCTATCAGGACTTTACTCCGCGAGTGCCTTTCCATCTGCGCATACTGCTCTGACAATTGCGGCGGGTTGCCGACAGCGCCAGAGATAGAGTTGCTGTAACCGGCAAATCCGGAATCGCTGTATGAAACTCTGTGCGGGCAAAATCTCACCGACTCTCACCTTGATCCGGTTTAACTATCCCCCGTATGCTTGGCCTCTGTTCTGCATGGCGATTGGTCTATGATTGCAACACTGGCAGATTTGGTGGTTTGGGGCTCGGCACTTGCGTTGCTTAATATAGTTTTGGCAGCTGCGGTGACTGTCCATGCTGCTATGCACAAACGTGACGGGCGTGCGGTAGTTGCCTGGATTGGACTGGCGTGGCTAACCCCCCTGATTGGCAGCCTGGCCTATGCAATTCTTGGTGTAAACCGAATTGACCGTAAAGCAGTTGCCCTGGCCTCAGAAGACACCCTGCGGCTGCAACGGCAACTGTGGGTGCCAGCATCTGAGCGAGTTCAGGCAGAGGCTTTACTCGAAGGGGTTCCGGGCTTGCGTGGAGTGATTTCCGCCGGACGCTGGCTGACCGGCATTCCAGTAGTCCCGGGTAATAGCGTAACCCCGCTCATAGATGGCGATGAGGCCTATCCAGCCATGATCGCTGCCATTGATGGTGCCAGGGAGTCAGTGGCGCTGCTGAGCTATATTTTCGATGCAGACTATGCGGGGCAGCAATTCATGGACGCCCTTGCTCGAGCCTCCGAACGTGGGGTGGAGGTGCGGGTGCTGGTTGATGATATTGGCTCCAAGTACAGTTCACCCAATATGGTAAAGCGACTTAAAAAGGCAGGCGTTAAAGCCGCTGCTTTTCTGCCAACCCATCTACCTCGAATTCCAACCTATGCCAACTTGAGGAATCACCGCAAGATACTGGTGGTAGATGGCGAGACTGGATTCACCGGAGGAACCAATATTCGAGAGGGACATCTTTTACAGAGAAATGTGAAAGAGCCGGTTCAGTGTGTGCATTTTCAGTTGGGTGGCCCTGTTGTGGCCCAACTGCAGCGTGTATTTGCTGGCGATTGGGCATTTGCTACCGGCGAGCTGATTTCCGGTGAGACCTGGTTTCCTGAAATCGCTCGTGCCGGTGAGGTCTGGGCGCGGGGCATAGAGCATGGCCCAGGGCTTAACTTTGAGAAATTGCTGAATATGTTTTCGGCCGCTCTGGCCAGCGCACGCAAACGGGTCCGTATTGTTACGCCTTACTTACTGCCTGACATTTCACTGATCAAAGCGCTGAATGTAACTGCCATGCGCGGTGTCGAAGTTGAGATACTCATTCCGCAGAAAAGTAATATCCGCATAGTCCAGTGGGCAACCATGGGTGAGTTGTTACAGATGCTGGAATTTGATGTTTCAGTCAAGTTGCTGCCGCCACCATTTGACCACACCAAACTGATGGTCGTGGATGACGCCTGGTCATTGATTGGCTCTGCGAACTGGGATCCGCGCAGTCTGCGGCTGAATTTTGAATTCAACGTAGAGTGCTACGATGAAAACCTGGCTGCGCAGATCAATCAGATTATTGATAGAAAGGCGGCAAACGCGGTGCCGATAACCCTGGAGCAGCTCGCTGCTCGTAGTTACCCCCGGAAGCTGCGAGACGGCCTGGCTCGTTTGTTTAAACCCTATCTCTAAAGCCGGGTGATTGAGGCGGCTTTTGAGGCTGCAAACCCGGAAATTGCGACTACCAGGGCGGACGATAGGCGGGATATGGGGCCTGAAAGCAAAAAAAATGACTTTTTTTCATAAATTGGGGAATAAAACACTCTGCTGAGCCGTTTTGTATCTGAAAGTGGAGTGAAACGCCGCTTGAGGTTGCGGTTGCTGACTATTTGGGTACGCATCTGAGGGTCTCAAAACCAGTACAGAATGCGTGGCAGTTGCCGCCAACCTCTCCTTTTTTCGCCACGGCTGAGTATGGCTACAAGCCCTCTCTCCGAGGCTAACAGCTCACAGAGCAGGGACCGCTAGCCCTCTGCACTGAACTTCAGGGTCTATCGTCTACATGGGGCGGTAGGCCCTGTTTCTCTTCTGGCCCGGGTATTTTCTGGGTGACATCACTTAAAAAACACATTTATTGTCAGGCTATAAGACCTGGACAGCTGATGCCCTATGCACAGGGCATAAAAAAACCCGGCAGTGCCGGGTTTGAAAATAGACCTGAATGGACCGATTGAGAGCGTTACTGCCAGTCTGAGGCGATCAGCTCTGACTCCTGCTGGGCGCTGGCGGCGATATCGGCGGCATTCTCAGAGATGTATTTGGCTACACTGCTGTCATCGTCGGCACCCGCGGGGCGGTAGAGCTGGTCGTCGTTGGGGGTAATTTCGGTAGCGGCGATAACAACGGTATTCCAGCCTTTGTCGTCACGGCAGGCAACGCCCCTTTGGGCACCTTCTGCATCGGTTACCAGGTATTCCCGGCACCAGGTTCCAGATTTGTCGGGAAAGCTGAGAACAGGACGCAATTTCCGACCATCTTCCAGTGTTTCCCAGCCACTGGCTCGGGAAGAGGCCTCATCCAGTGCTGCAGACAGTAGCGCTTCGCTGCTGCGATTCATGTCAGGTACCAGTAGCAGGCCTGCAGCGGCCACCAGGGTGGCAGCCACGGCATATTGCCAGGAGGCGGCTGCGCGGGAGCGACGGGGGAAAGCTACAACGTTTGACTCCTCGCCCTGCAGCATTGCCCCGATATGGGCAGGCGCCTGGCCGGAATTGCGGTAGCTAGCCTTTACCGCGCTATCGATACTGCGCATAGAAGCCAGCGTGATCCGCAATTCACTGTCTGCGCCAAGACGCTGCTCAAGCTGAGCGGTCTCTTTGGTAGGCAGTTCTCCATCGAGATACTGCGATAGAAGTTCGTAATCCTGGTCTTTCATGGCTTATTCCTGGTCCACCATCTGGGGCGGAGTGTAAATTTCCAACAAATTTTTTCTGGCCCTGGCAATTCTGCTCATTATGGTCCCCACGGGCACCTCCAGAATCTCCGCCGCTTCGGCGTAGGTTTTGCCTTCAACTGTTACCAGTGTGAGGGCCAGTCGCTGCTCGTTAGGCAGCTGCTTCAGGGCTTGGGCCACCGTGGCAAGCTCCCTTTCTCCCTCAGCGACGTACTCTGCAGATGGCGCTACGTCCACCTGATCCGTCACTGATTCCGGATATCGCTTCCGGACGTCTCTGGATCGTAATTCGTCGATCCAGACATTCCTGCAGACGCGGTAGGCCCATTTGCCTGCATGCGCGTCTTCTGGCATACCTTTGCGCAGTAGCTTCTCAACCGTTGTTTGCAGCAGATCGTCGGTATCGGCTGCGCTACCCGTAAGGGAGTAGCAAAAGCGGCGTAGACCATCCAGCTCGGCCATCAGGGCCTTTCTTTGGAGGTCATTGAGCGCTGACATACTTTTCCTGTTAAAATAGTTGACGATTGGGCGAGGATTCTATTCCATCTTTTGGAATATATCCCTCCATAAAACGTCATTAATAGTGACACAGGCATTAATACAAGGCTATTGACCACCCAGTGAAGATTTTTGGCACTTTTCAAGAATTGCTTGTTAAAACAGAGGCTTATGTCTCCGTTTTCGCATGTCTGCGGCATTTTTCTGGCCCATTATTGGTGTTATTAGTGCTAACTCCGGCTACCGCAGAGGAGCTTTCCCTGGGCGGGTATTACTCTCCGGAGGCGCAGGTTGAGGAACAAGTTGAAGAGCAAGTTGAGGAACAGGTAGAAGAGGCCATTGACGATGTTGTACATGATGAGGTCTCTGAGGTCGTCGAAGAAAGCATCGAAGAGGCGGTGGAAGATGAAATAGGATTGTCCCTGGGGGGGTATATTTCCGCCAAAGTCGAGGAGTCTGTAGAAGAATCGGTTGAAGAGGAACTCGAGGGTGTCCTCGAAGAGCAAATAGAGGATGTGATAACTGAAGAAGTGGAAGAATCCATCGAAGAGTCTGTTGCCCAATCCGCAGAAGAGAACGTGGAGGACACCGTTGAGGAACAGGTAGAGGAATCTGTTGCCGAGAACGTAGAGGAAACTGTAGAAGATTCACTGGAAGAGACTGTTGAGGAAAGTCTGGACGATGCTATCGAGAACGACGTGGAAGAGGGAATTGCTCAGAATGTCGAGTCCGCAGTGGAGGAAGAAGTTGAAGAGTCCGTGGCCGAAGTGGTCGAGTCAGGCTTGGAAGCTGAAGTTGAAGAAGTGGTAGAAGTTGCGGTTGCCAGCACTGTTGAGGAGAGCGTCGCCGAGGGAATCGAAGAGGGTCTGGAAACTGAAATTGATGAAATCCTTGATAACCTCGAAAATGGCCTTGAGGTGGACGAGGATCGAATCCACAAAGAGCAGTGGCTGGTCATGGCCGAGCCCGAGGTATTCGAGGAGTTGGCCGAAAAGGGCTACTTGTTTGAGACTGTAACTGACCTTCCCGCTTTGGGTATGCGTCTGGCGGAAGTAGCCGGGCCCTCCAGTTTCGACATTACAAAAGTTCGCCGGGGAGTTCTTGACGTGGTCGGAAAGGACCGGGCGGAAGTAGACCTAAACCACATTTATACCGCTGGCACACAGTTAGCCTCAGAGGCCGCTGGAGTGCCACCGCGTGAGGCTTTGCCAAATACTGTTGTCGCAACTGAACCTCTCGCGCGCATCGGTATGATCGATAGCCTTGTAGATACCTCCCACCCCTCGCTGGCCCTATCTGATATTACTGCGCGCAGTTTTACTGCTGCCGGCGCTGAAATGCCCAGTTTTCATGGTACAGCGATTGCGTCCATTCTCGCCGCCAATTCAGCCGGTTATCAGGGGTTGGCTCCTGGCGCAGAAGTGTATGCTGCGGCTGTATTTGAGAAGGATGATGAGCGTGGAGAGATTGCTTCAACCGTCAGTCTGCTACGCGCCCTGGATTGGTTGGCCTCGTCTGGTGTGGAGGTCGTGAATATCAGTCTTGCGGGCCCACCCAATAGGCTCCTGGAAAAAGCCCTGGAGCGGGTGGCCGGCCAGGATGTTCTGGTGATGGCCGCTGCTGGTAATGGCGGCCCGATAGCCGGCCCCATGTATCCAGCGGCATACGACTCTGTTGTCGCGGTCACTGCCGTGGATACTCACCAGCAGGTATTCAGATTGGCCAATCGAGGAAGTTATCTTGATCTTGCTGCCCCAGGAGTGGACCTGCTGCATGCCGACACTTCGGGCGGCTACACAGCATCTTCAGGAACATCCTTTGCGGTGCCTTTCGCTGTGACAGCAGCTGCGCGGTTGTTGCACACCAAGCCAGCCGGGGCAGATGTTCGCGCTACTCTCTATGCGTCTGCCCTTGATCTGGGCCCGCCCGGCCGGGATGACATCTATGGCTATGGTCTGTTGCAGCTCAACACCAACTGATCACCAGCTGTAGGAATATCGAGTACCTATGACCTCCTGGGTGTAGTCTGCCCGGGGATAGTTGGAATCATAGTCGCCGTAGCTGGCATAGAACTGGATGGTTCCCCGTTCAGATACAGGGTATTCAGCATCAAATTTCACCCTGTGCCGCTCATCTTTTCGCTTCTCACCGATGCTGGGCGTGATGCTGCTGTAATCCCTATCCTCATAACGCCATGAAAACTCCAATTTCAGTGGTTTGTTGGCAACGTCCAGCCGGTGAATATAGCGAGCCTTGAAACTGTTGTTCTTATAGTCGAACCGATCTTCCTGGGCATCCTCATCCTTGTATTTATAGCCCACATTAAAGTAGCTGCGTAAACCACGCCTGAAATAGTAAAGGTCCAGCTCTCCCGCGTGGCTCTCTCCGTCGCGTCCCGAGTTTTGTTCAATGCTGCGATCAGAGTAAACATAGGCGCCGCGTGCGAACCATCTTTTAGATAAAAAACCCGAGACATAGGGCGATGCCCGATAGTATTCCAGGAAAGCCTCACTATCGAGCCTGGCGTTGATATAGAACAGAGAGACGCCGGTATTGGTTTTGCCAAGGTCGGTGTTTATGTCTGCACCAAGCAAGTGCGTCTGCCTGTCCAGTCCGGAAAACTCGTCATACATGCTTTGACTGAAGTCGTAACTGATGGAGGTGTCGGTAGTGTCCGATAATTGGTGATCCACTTGTAGCTCTGCATCCACAGTTAGTGCGTAGTCGCTCTGGTTGCTATTTGCATCCAGCTCTTCGATGGAAACATT
>ERZ1046740.3108-NODE-3108-length-10183-cov-5.609795_pt1 | contig 10183 bp, 6 predicted proteins | sample MGYA00383093_ERZ1046740 | MGnify/ENA primary metagenome ERZ1046740 (study PRJEB29581, sample SAMEA5548363) | metagenome | biome: marine; feature: coastal; material: water | depth 25 m | study: Short-term variability in the microbial, nano- and picoplankton...
AGGGGGTGGCATCCACCACATCCCAGTCCGACACCTTGGAGTCGAACAGCGCAAAGCCGTCATGATGCTTCGCAGTGATGACGATGTATTTCATGCCAGCCGCTTTGGCCAAACGCACCCAGGCATCCGGATCATAGTTCACCGGGTTAAACTGCGTTGCATAGTCCTTATATTCGTCGAGCGGAATGGAGGCATAGCGCAGGATATGCTCGCCAATGCCGCCGATACGCTTGTCACCGTAGGTCCCGGCCGGCACGGCATAAACGCCCCAATGAATGAACATCCCGAAACGGGCATCGCGCCACCAAGCCATGCGTGCATCGCGCTGCTCCTTACTTTCGTTGGCATAAGGATCGGACGATGCGGACGCTACAGGTTTCGAATTCATCGCAAACACTGAGCCTCCACTTGCCAGGACAAGAAGCAAGCCGGCAATGCATCCATTCAATTTCAGTATCAGATTCCCTCGGTTCATTGCGATGATCATTCAGGCGTTTTAAACTGATTCAGTGCGGGTAGTTGCGGCGCTTCCCAAGTAGGAATACCGCCCTGTTTTAGCTGTTGCTGATAGTCGACGTGAAAGGGATTCGGATCCATTCTTTGTTTTCCTTCATTGACCAGATAAGGCCGAACTTCATCCCACCACTGGTCATAAGCGGCTTGCATTGTCTGCACGACATCCGGCTTCTGAGCAGAGAGGTCATGCGCCTCACCGGGATCGTTCAGGATGTCGTAAAGTTCCTCATGATTCACCAGACGATAGCGCTCAGTGCGCACCGAGAATCCGGCTTTACCGGGCCTCTTGTCATACTTCGACTGATCCGCCTGACCACTCCCCCAGCGGCCGATATGAAAAAATAGATTTCGGTCGTCCCATTTCGCATCGGGATTCAGCAAGAGAGGCAGCAGACTTTTTCCATCGATTCCTTTCGGCGCCTCGCCGCCAGCGATTTCAACCAGTGTCGGGACGAGATCGATGTGCGCAGACAATGCCTCGCAGACAGCGCCCTCTTTCAGCACGCCTTTCCACCGGAAAAATGCCGGCACCTTAGTCCCTCCCTCATGCGGACTTTTTTTATAGCCGTTCAACCCGGCTTGATAGGCGAACAACGGCGCTCCATCACGGGCGCCGACTTTCCCCTGCTCAGATGCGAGCTTTGCAAAGCCATTATCCGAGAGAAAAATAACCAGCGTATTCTCGTCCAAATCCCATTCTTCAAGGCAAGCCATCAAGCGCCCGACATTTTCATCGATATTCTCAATCATGCCGTAAAAGCCCGCACCACCTTTATCGAAACCGAGCTGCTCAAATTTAAGTCGATTCTTTTCAGGGGCGATATACGGACTATGTGGCGCGTTGGTGGAAATATAAGCAAAAAACGGTTCATCCTTGTTCTGCTTGATCCACCCCAGCGCTTGAGAGAAAAAGACATCTGTGCAGAAGCCTTTCGTTTTCACAAAGCTGCCATTATAGCGGATGACCGGATCCACATATTTGTTTCCAGGCACGTCCAGCGGCTGACCAATGCCGCCATAGCCATGCACAAAGACTTCATCGAATCCGCGGGCACCGGGCTGGTATTTCTCTTCCACTCCCAGATGCCATTTACCAAAGATCCCGGAAGTGTAGCCGACCTGCTTCAGGTATTGAGGCAAGGTCACCGCCGAGAGCGCCAGCCTTGCGCGGGCCCCACCGGTATGTGTCACACCTCCCTTAAACGGCACATTCCCAGTCAACACAGCCGCACGCGACGGCGAACACGTCGGGCTCATATGAAAGTCCGAAAAAGAGGTGCTCTCCTTGTAAAGGCCATCGATGTTGGGGGTGTCGAGCCAAGGGTGCCCTTGGCAGCCCAGCTGACCGAAACCTTGGTCATCTGTCATGATCAGGATGATATTGGGCTTGCTCCCCGAGAGCGCGCGGCCTGCCAATCTGTCTCCGGCCTCCGCATTCGGAAGTAACATGACCAGAAGAAGGGGGAGAAATGTAAAACAGTGCTTCATTGGTAGTCCTCAGAGGTGGTTTGTGGGGAACGCTTTGCGCCCTTTGCCTGCTTCTTTTTCTTGGTTTCACTTTGCTCGGCAGCGGCAATGCGTTCTGCGTACGTTTTACGCGCACGTTTCAGGATTCCTGCATACTCGGGGTTCTTTACGAGATTCACATACTGATGGGGATCCTTTTCCATATCGTAGAGTTCTTCCCCATTGTCTCCATAATTCATGTAATGCCAGGTCGCCGCGCGAATGCTCCCTCCCCGCTCTTCGGAAAGGATGGACAGGGCCGTCTTTCGCACAACGGCTTGTGAATTACGCAGGATGGGCACTAAGCTCAACCCGTGAAGGCCTGCTGGCTTTGGCAGGCGGAGCAAGTCGGTAAAGGTGGGATAGAGATCCACTAGTTCGCTCAGGGAAAACGTTCGACCGGGTTGAACCCCCGGTGCGCTAACGATGAAAGGAACACGCGCAACTTCCTCGTGTAAATTCATCTTCTGCCAAAAGGAATGCTCACCCAAATGGTAACCGTGGTCAGAGGTAAACACGATCGCAGTGGTTTCACGGAGCCCGAGCCGATCCAATTCATCAATGACTCGGCCAAGTTGTTCGTCCATGAACGTGACCGAAGCGTAGTAGGCCTGCCACATACGTCTCCGGCCCTCCTCGGTGTCATTCAACCCTTTCCCATCCGATCCACTGCCTGCGACCGGAATATCGTCCAGATCGCCTTCGATCTGCGGAGGGATCACCATCGTTTCATGAGGGTACATGTCAAAAAAACGTTTCGGTGCCACCATCGGATAATGCGGCCGGAAAAAGCCCACGCCCAGGAAGAACGGTTTCCCTTCGGTTTTGCGCTGCTTCAGGAGTTCGATGGCTTTGGTCGCGACCATGTGGTCCGCCTGATCGGAGCCGTCCGCTTGGTCAGACTCAACGGAGGCCCACATCCGGTTCGGCGTACCCGCGCCCTGCCGTCCCTCCATCTCCCTCGTCACAATCCCCTGACTCGTCAAACGATAAAGGCCGGGCGTATAGGTCTCTTCCGATTTCGTGTTGTAACGCTCCGTCCAACAGGCAGCGACATCTGCCCCACTCGTCCCATCGTGAGGGGCATTCGGTACTCCCATATGAAAAATCTTCCCAACCCTGGCGGTGTGCATGCCGAATTTCTGAAAGTGTTCACCCATCGTAGGCGTGGATTTCTTTGAGTAGGGATAGACACCGTACATCATGGAAGGCCGCGATGGCGAACAAGCCATCCCCTGACAATACGTCCGTTCAAATACCACTCCCGACGCTGCAAGACGGTCAAGGTTCGGTGTCTTGCAGGTTTCGTTGCCATAGGCCGACAACGCGGAGGCCTTAAGGTCGTCGGACATGATCAGCAGAACATTGCGGACTCCGGCACCCTCTTCAGGTTTGTCTGCGGCGATCAAGGGAGTGGTTCCCGAAAGAAGCATCAAGGCACACAGGTAGATATCACATTTTTTCATATTCGATCCCATTATGACTCCGATATTATCGTACTACGGCCGAGCATCCTTGTATTGATCCAAGACGGTTTGCAGCTGGGCTTGCGCCACTTTGGCTTCTGGTGACAGATCCTTCAGCGGTGTCTGCTCAAGGCGGTCTTGGCTCACATCGTAAAACTTCCCCGTGCGGTAGAGTTTATAGCGCTGATCGCGGGTCCATTCCTGCACGTCGCCCGTCTTTGCAAGATACCAGCAATAGACCCACTCCCTCGGATTACCTGTCTCGCCTTTGAGCTGCGGCAGAAAACTCCGGCCATCAATCTTCAGTTCGGACGGCACAGACACTCCAGCCGTTTCGCACAGGGTCGGCAAGAAATCGCTAAAATCCACCAGATCATCCACAACGCGCCCTTCGGAAATCGTGTCAGGCCAATTCGCAATCAGCGGCACATGCGTTCCGGCATCGGTCATCTCACCTTTGCCGCCTCGAACCTGCTGACCATTTAATTTCGACAAGATCGCCCCAGCGGTTCCGTTGTCGCCGGTAAAAATAACCAGCGTATTCTCGCGGATGCCCAATTCATCCAGCTTGGCTGTCAGCTTGCCAACGAGCTTGTCGATGTAGGCAACCATATCAGCAAAGTTTTTCCGGCCATCCGTGCAGTTCGGATCCTGGCTATCCGGCGTCGGCACAAAAGGATTGTGTGGCAGGATCATCGGATAGTAAGCAAGGAAGGGCTGGTCCTGATTGCGCTCCATGAAGTCGCAAATAAAGTCGGTGGCCACATCCGGTCCGAACTCCCCATTATTGTAGTCCACGGGTTTACCGTTGATTTCCAGCTTGGGATTCGGATAGCGCGTATCGCGCCTGTTCTTGTCTCTGGCCCCCCGCGTGTGTTGCCACAGGCAGGATTCGTCAAAACCGAAGTGCTGAGGCCCATCCATCTCCCGGCCCAGTTGCCACTTACCTGCGATACAGGTCGCATAGCCCTTCTTTTTCAGTAGATTCGCAAAGGTGGTTTGTTCGCGATCCAGTGTGCCGAACTCTACATAGTTGCGCACATTGTAGATTCCCGTCATGATTTTCACCCGGGACGGCGTGCAGAGCGGCTGCGAATAACAATGCTCAAAGCGGACACCGGTCTCGGCCAACTTATCCAGTTCCGGTGTCTGGAAAGTCGCCCCGCCATTGGCGCCGATGCATTCATAGCCCATATCATCTGCCATAATCAGAATGATGTTGGGTTGACGCTCAGCCTCAGCCGCCATGCCCATCAATAGACCTGAGCAAAGCGTCGCAAACGCAATCGCACTCTGGATTCTAATTCGGCCACCATTCATAAATAACACACGACTTACCACTTTTTCGTTTTGAATTGATTCAACACTGGCAAGCTCGCCTGTGGCACATTGAGCGACTTGATCGCTTGACGCAGCTCACGCATCGCTAACGCATAGGATGCTTCTTCCACCGGAGTTTGAGCGACCCGCTCTGCGGACTGAATGGCCTGATCCAACGCAGCCACATTCTGCCCATCCTGTTGGGCATGCTTCTGTGCAGAGACTGCAAGGTTGATCAGCGAAAGTAATCCGGGGCGATAGGCGTAACCATCCTGAATCATTTCTACGCCGACGGCATGCGTCTTACCCGGCCCTGCATAGGACGGCAGGGATTCCGACGCAATGAGGAAGTCATTTTCGTCGCGTAGAAAAAAGATCCCGTGGGTCATGCCGGGAGGCGCAACCGCACTGACCTGTCCCTCCTGGATTTCAGCCGAGACATCGAACCACTCCTCTTGATGCGGATTATTTTGCAGCAACTTGCTGCCATTCGTGGTGTAGAGTAATTTTGCCTCAACGATTTTTGATTTACCAGCGCCTGCTTCAAACTGAAGCTCTACACGGTCTTGAACGCTCTGCAGCTTAACCACAGCTGGCACCTGATCTGCCCCAGCAAGCTGACTATCAGCGGGGAGATGAGCATTCTTGTATGGCTTCGGCGCATTGTATTTAGCGATCCACGCATTAAGCTCAGTCAGTAATTCGTCACGCATTGCCGGTTGGGAATCTGCCAAGTTGTTCGCTTCAGCGATGTCGCAGACAGTGCCATCATCGTTATATAATTGATAGAGCATGACCCGCGTAAGGCGGTTGACTTCCGGCGCATGATTCAGGCGTAGTTTCCAGCCACCTTTGCGAATGATACTCGAAGAAGGCATCACGCTGGGGTAGTGCCAGAATAATGTGTCTCGGGCCGTTCCGTCCGCAAATCTTGCCTGCGCATCTTCACCGAGCATCACGGGCAGGACGTCACAACCATCCAGCTCCAGGTTCATGTTCGTTTCCGCTTCGGCCATGGCCATATAGGTCGGAAACATGTCGATCAGGTTGATCGGTGTTTCGCTCACACTGCCCGCATCGATTCCTGGTCCCTGAATAATAAACGGAATACGGATGCCGCCTTCGAATATCTTCAACTTGCCGCCACGCAGTGGGGTATTGTCAGTAATGCGCTCTCCCTTGCCCTTGTCCTTACCATTCCGGATCGGCGCCTGTTCAAGTCCTCCATTGTCTGAACTCACCATGAAATAGGTGTTATCGATCAGCTTATGGCCCGGGTTGCGCGGGTCGTCAGTGGTTTCAAGGTAGCTCAGAATCTGCCCCACTTGCCAGTCGAGGCTGTCGAGCATCGCGGCATAATACGGGTTACTAAAACCTGGTGCGCTATCGGTAATACGCCCCGGATCGGTCGGAAATGGGATGCCCATTTTTTCGCAATAGTATTCGAGACGCACGCGGTCACGCGTCGAGAACGGGCCGTGCACAAACGACGGACAGAAGTTCACAAAGAACGGTTTGCCCTGATCCTTGATCTTGTCCATCCAGCGTAACGAGAGATCGACCACCGAATCAAACGGACGATCATCATCGTTCGCATCGAGTGCATAAGGTGCCTTCGGATCGTAGCTAGATGCAAATCCCGTGACCCGGTCCGGGCTCATCGGCCGCCAAATACCCTCATAATCTGCCGTTTTCTTATCGGTCGGATCGTAGAGCTCTGGGTCATTATAATGCAGTCCCTCCCAGCTCCAGCTGAAATCGAAACCATAATCAAGCGGCCCCGGGAAACCTTTGGCTCGGCCTCCGAAATGCCATTTCTGGAAGTGAGCGGTGGTGTAGCCAGCCTCCTTGAGCACATCCGCAATGATCGGTGTCTCCACATTCAGACGACCGGAATAATACGGGTCGATGTAGGCATGAGCTGGATGATAGATCCGCGCCGGGCGCCCCCCCATGACATGCAGCACACCCGTATGAGGCGTATATTGCCCCGCCATGTAGGCCGCACGCGAAGGCGCACAAGTCGGTGCCGGCGAATAGGCCTGCATGAAGCGCTTGCCGTTCTGCGCAATACGATCCATGTGCGGCGTTTCATAGACCGACTCTTCTCCATGCAAGGCACGGTAGTAGCAGGCAATATCCTGCCAGCCCAAGTCGTCCGTCAAAATATGCACGATGTTTGGTTGCGGCGCCGCCACCGCTACTGGAGCGGCACCGAACAAAGCCCCGGCCAGGGCCATGGCTGTCGTCAGGACACCTGTCTGTATTTGGTTTTTGATTCTCATAATTAACTATAAATTTCTAAGTGAGTCTCTCGCCGGGTGATCCCCCCGGGCCGAGCGTTCTTTGAAGTGCCCCTCAGCGCAATGCCGGCACCGCCACCGGATCCTCCAGATCCTCAATCAACTTGATAAGCTCCTGCTCCATACGCGCCCTGAGTTCCTTAAACTCCGGGTTATGCGCGAGATTTTGCAATTCATCCGGGTCTTTTTCCAAATCGAATAGCTCCCACTGATAGGCGCCTTCCATTTCCGGATAATGAATCAATTTATACTGTTCCGTGCGCACCCCGACCATTTCCGGGAGTCGTTTGCCATGACTGTAGAAATGATAATAAGAAGCCTCGCGGACCTTGTCAGCCTGACCTTTCAGAATCGGCTGCAGGGAAAAGCCCTGCAAATCATCCGGCTTCGCAAGTCCGGCAAAGTCCAGCAGCGTCGGCGCCAGGTCGACATGATTGACCATGGATTGATGCACTGATCCGGCCTCGATCACACTGGGATAGCGTACCAACAAAGGCTGATGTAGCGACGGTTCATACATCCACTGCTTATTATAGAAACCATGCTCGCCGAGCGAGAAGCCCTGATCCGAAGTGAAGATCACTAAGGTATTTTCCGCTAGACCACTTTCGTCCAAATACTCCAACACTCGGGCAACATTGTCATCCACCGATTTCACCAGTCGATAGTATCCCTTAATGTATGCCTGATACATTGTCCGAGTCAGTTCCGCTTCAGTGATGTCAGGGTTGTCCTTTTCCAACTGCTTGCGCAATTTCGCATACGGCGGCATCAGCACGATACGGTTGGAGTTCATAATATCCTTGATCGCCTCGGGCGTGCGTCCGGCATAATCATCAAGCAGTGTGGCCGGCTCGGGAATCGTCACATCTTCGAGGAAATCCTCATATTCCTTAGGAGGCGTATACGGTGCATGCGGCGGCTTGGGGTGTAGCAGCAGGCAAAATGGCTTACCTGGATCACGCTGCTCCTTGAGCCAATTGAGCGCCTCGGTGGTCATCACATCGTTGTTGTAACCCTTGATTCTGCGACCGCCTTTGAATGCTGATTTCTGATCCTTGGGCGACCATGCGATCCATTCATGTTGCGGCTCGAAGACAACCGGATTCACCGCCATGCCCTGCATTTTCATGACACAGTAATGGTCAAACCCAGTCGGCCGGGTGAGCAGATGCCACTTACCAAACAGTGCAGTCTGGTAGCCGCCCGCCTGCAATAACTTGGGAAAGGTTTGCTGGGAACCGTCGAACGGTTGATTCAAATGGGTCACTCCATTCTTGTGCGAAAACTTGCCAGTCAGCACCGCCGCACGTGCAGGTGTGCAAAACGAGTTCGGTGTGAGCGCATGCTCAAAGCGCATGCCTTCGTCGGAAAGTCGATCCAAGCCGGGCGTCTGGATGTCTGTATTGCCGTAGCAACTCAGCGCCTGCTTTGCCTGATCGTCCGCCATGATCAACAGAATGTTTGGTTGCTTCGCGGCGCTTGCAGTTAGATTCAGTCCCAGCAACCCCAACAAAAGCAGTCGCGTTGTATTCAGTTTTTTTCTCATAATATTCCTTTGTAATTATTATTTCAGCTCCCGGTTCGCGGCATAGTCACGGTATGCCGCGAAGAGTCGCTCCACACGCTCGGGGTGCTTCTGAGCAACATCGTGTTGCTCAGACAGGTCGTTCCTTAAATTAAAGAGTTCAAATTGCGATGCCTTGGCGACCTCCATCTTGCGGACCCTTGACTTCGACACCAGTTTCCAATCGCCATCCCGGACACCTTCACGATTAAACATCAAGCCCGGCCGCAGGTAGGCCTGTGTCGGTTCCAACAGCACCGACAAGAAACTATGACTGTCCGCGGCACTGTGCGGATAGTGCGTTGCCGCATCCACTTCCAGCAGCTCCGCAAAGGTCGCAAACACATCGGTAAAGTTAATGACTGCCTTCGTCTGTTCATTGGCCGTAATCCGGCCGGGCCACTTGGCAATAAACGGCACGCGGTCTCCGCCTTCCCAGCAGTCCGACTTCTGCCCCCGTAATGTGGCCACCGAATCATGTCCTGCTGCAGCCATAGACTTCACCGCCCAGGGGCCGGGGCCGTTGTCGCTGGTGAATATCAACAGCGTGTTTTTGTCGAGACCGGTCTCCTTCAGCGCCTGATTGATCTGCCCAACCACATCATCCAACTGCATCATAAAATCCCCGTAATCACCCAGTCCGCTCTTGCCCCGAAACGCTGCGCCGGGCACCCACGGCTTATGCGGAATCGGCGACGCATAGTAAAGAAACAGCGGCCGGTCTTCTTTCGATTCGGCATGGGCGTGGATCAGCTCAACCGCCTTCCGGCAAAATGTTGGGCTCACCGCTTCCTGCACAAAGCCGGGGGCAATATCCGCTTTGATTGTCACCCACATGCCATTCGCCCGCTGCTTTTTGAAGGTTATTGTTTCGGTGGGCTTCGTCACGACATCGCGCCCGCTAAAGTAGCAGAGCGGTGATGCCCCCGCCGAAGAATGTAGGCCGTAGAACGAATCAAACCCACGATCCAAGGGACCACCCATTAGCGGCTTGGAAAAATCCAGAACAGGCTTTTGACCGCTCTTGTCCTCCGCAAAGCCCAAGTGCCACTTGCCGATCATCCGTGTCACATAGCCCTGATCCCGCAGCATCGTTGCAATGGTCTGTTCGTCTTCGTCAATGATCGGATCGCCGCGACTCAGCAAGGTATTCAGCACACCAGTGCGGACTGGGTTCGTGCCCGTCAGCAAGCCATAGCGCGACGGCGTGCAGGTGCCGGCGGCGGAATGTGCATCGGTGAAAAGAAGGCCTTCTGTCGCAAGTTGGTCGATATGCGGCGTTTTGATTTTGGAATCGGGGTGATACACACCACTATCCCCATAGCCCATATCATCGGCTAGAATCAGGATGATATTCGGCAGCGCGGCCGCACCGCAGACCGTAGCGGCCAGCAGTGCGAACAATGCGACCAGCGCATTCCGAATCGATACTATCATATTCTTCATCTTTAGGGCACCTCTGGAAAAAAACTGCTCGACTCCCCCGAGAGTGACACCAGAGCGGG
>ERZ1046740.3111-NODE-3111-length-10181-cov-50.435908_pt1 | contig 10181 bp, 12 predicted proteins | sample MGYA00383093_ERZ1046740 | MGnify/ENA primary metagenome ERZ1046740 (study PRJEB29581, sample SAMEA5548363) | metagenome | biome: marine; feature: coastal; material: water | depth 25 m | study: Short-term variability in the microbial, nano- and picoplankton...
GCAGCATCTCCAGAACCATTACAAGTTTCTCCTACTCTTGTTACTGTACTTCCGTTGGTAGGTATGTAAGATGTTGGGTAACTTCCTTGTTCTAATTGTGCTCCCCAAATTAATAAATCTCTTGCAGTTGAACCTCCAAAAGTATTTAATAATATATTTGAATTAACAGAAGTTTGATTTGTTTCTAACCTTTGCCAAGAACCACTTAATGTATGCATTGTATCAACACCACCTGCTGCTAATTGTATTGTTTCTCCTGCATTTCCTTTTACGTAAAACGTAGCACTACAAGATACACCACTTGCTAATGAAGTTGTTTTTAGTAAAATTTGACTTGCACCTGTAAACAACAATCTACTTGCATTTTGTGTCCCATCAGGAGAAATAGCATAATTTGGTGTTGTAAATTGAGCGCCATTCCATTGACTAAAATCTTCACTATAAGTAATTAAATTAGTCCTCTGTGGTTCAAGTAAAAAATTAGGGCAACCACCATCGGTATAATCTAATCTTGGTATGTTGTTTATTGTAACTTCTTTTACTGATACGTTGTCTATTGAACCTACGAAATTTGAAGTTCCTTCAAAATATAATCTACCACTTGTGTTTGTATTTATATATAAATTGTAAGTATTGCTTGAATAAAATGAACTTATATATTGAGTACCATTAACCCAAAATTTGAATTCTTGTCCATTAGAAACTAAATCAAATGTTATTTTATATTTTTTATTGTTTTCAAAAACATTATTTTGTGTAAGACCACTATTTCCAGTTTGTGTTCCATCGCAACTAGCAACCCCTCCACTTATACTCCACCCTGTTCCTTTATTCCAATCACTATCCGTAGCAAAATCTCCATTAGTAACTAACTCATTACCTATAAAATTTGGGTTTATTGTTTCTATTAAACCATCTTCGTTAACTCTTGTTGCTGCCGATGCCCTTGCAAAAGTAAAATCTCCAACCCCACTTTGAGGTAAAACACTATATAATTTTCCAGCTTTATAAGCCGTTGGTATCATCGCCAATTTTGGTGTTGCCATATCTTTATAAATTTAATTTTTCATCAATACATTCTACGCTCTCTATAACTCCCCCATCTGCAGTTACTCTTGCAACAAAATCAGTCGTTATTTGTGATTCACAACCAGCGTAAGGTTTATATATTAAACCCCAACCAACTGTATTATTACAAACACCAGAACCCCACCAGCTTTTACTATAAATTTCGTTTGCCATTATTTCTTATTTTTTATTTTTTTCAAAAAGGTTTTTAACTTTTCGATGTTTGCTTTTTTTGGTTTATATATCATAGTACCCACCCATTAAAAGTTGAATCATTACTTGGATATATATCATCATTTACATTACTTGTGTATTCTGGATATGTTTGTTGATTGAAACCCATAAAGTCAATAAATCTTCTTGAATACCATTCTGCGTTTGTTCTTGCTTTTTCTACTAAAAAATCTATTTCGTTTTTATCTACCGATTGTGCATTTTCTGATGTATGTTTGAAAACTCCACCATTCTTTATTTGATACGCTGCAAATGGCATATAGTTAGATTGTGCATACCATATCAACATAGGTGCTATATAATCATCTAAAACTGTTTTCCATCGTGCATTAGCTGGTAAATCAATATTGGGTATTGCAGCAGTTAAACCATCATACATTTTAGTTCCCATTATTTGCTGAACATCTATCTCTTGTGCAATCTTAATAAACTGAATAAACTTATCAGTATCTACATTACCATCCATAATTGAATTACGGATCAAATCAGTTCTATTTATAAATAAAGTTGTAGCCATATTTTCTTATTTGTATGCACCTCTATCAGGCATATTAATTGGTGCTATTTCTGATTCTTTTGTACCTGCTGGTTTAATATTATAACTTGATGGTATTGCTCTTGTTCTTTTATAATCATCTAAATTTTCAGATGGTTCAGTTGTTGCTTTCATTCTATACAAAACCCTAACCCATTTATGCCTACAATAAATCCCCCCTTTAAATTTAAACAACGAATAGTTTTGCCCTTTATGTCCAAATTCATTATTAACACCTCTAAAACTTGCTTGGTCTATATCTTCTTTTCGGTATATAATACCATCATTAGACAAACGCATCATATTTTTACAAAAAGTTCTTGACTGGTTGCCTTTTTCCATAGCTTTAGTTGATCCTACAACATATTTGTAACGTATCTTGTAATATTTAGAATCTAAATAGCTTTCAGCACTACCATTGTTTTTAGATGTAATTTCATCATATAGTCTTGTGAATAAACTTTTTTTCTTTTTTATACAAATATTTGCCCAATCATCATCACTAATATTTTCATCTGTACTTAATTCATCAACTAATTCCCATTCATCACCAGCTTTTTCACCTTGTAAATGTTTTAGAATAGATTCACCCATTTCATCAGATAAAAATGGTTCTTCTTCACTAAATTTTCTTTTTTCTACACCTGTTTCTTCCTCAATAGTTTCATCATCTTGTACTGACTTATCTACATCTGTAAATTCTAATGGTTGTAACGTTGTAAAGTATAGGTTTAAAGCAATATCATTGTATGCAAGTATTTGATCAAAGCAATCTATTAAAAGTTCTTGAAACGGTCTTATAACTGTGTTATCCATTAGTAAGGATGCAGTCTTTATTTCTTCTGCATTGTTACCTAAACCACTTCCATCTTTTATACCTAATAACATAGGTGAAACGATCCTATGTGCTACCATTATTTTTTGTGTGCTTTCCTCACTTAAAAATTGGTATTGGTTATGTGCATCACTTAATTGTACTGGTGTTATTTCTGCTTGTGATTCTTTATTGTCATTAAAAGCTAATATGAATTTCCCAGCGTTTGATGTACCACTAAACTTCTGTGCTATCTTCTTTTCTATTAATTGTCTTTCTTGTTGGTTAGGTGTTCCGTTGTTAAAGTTAATCAACATTGATGGTGCTAAACCATTCATTATGTTGTTCAAATGGTAATTAGATACTTCTTCTTCCAACTCTGCATATTGTAAACCACCTTGATAATCTACTGGACTGTAATAATAGAAACCACTTTTATATGGCTTTATATAGTAAATCTCAATACCCTCTTTAGACATTCCATAAGCTGGTATTCTTAAAGGTTCATCACTACGTTTTATGTTTGCCCAATCATCAAAATAATAGTATGCTGGTATTTCACCATTTTCATCACATTTTTCAGCACGTAATGTTTCAATAGGTATATGCTCTAATTGAACAATTTTACTTCTGTCTTTAGAATAAATTACTTGTATTGCAGCATTACCCATTAGCTTTAAATCGTAACATACTTTTCTAACTACATCTTTTTTAAACAAGGAAACCATTTGAGCATACTCATTAGGTTTTTTAGATGAATCAGTAGCATTTAATCCTTTTCCATAAATAGCTTGGCTAATGCCATTAATAGCAGCGTTATTAGTAGGAGACCCATTGTATCTATCTATTAGGTATTGAAAGTAATTGTTATCTGCGCCATATTCAATGTAATCCTTGCCATTTACTTCTTTAATTTCTGGACTTGTGTAAGTGCTTAAATTAACAAAGCCAAATTCTGATACCTTTGATGCTTTTGTAAATTGCCCTTTACTATTTCTTTGTCTTTTCATATTACTATATAAGTATTATCATAACCATCATAGGTTGTGTATTTACCTTTATTTATTTTATAATAGTCATCGTTCACTTGGTCTATGTCTTGGTCAGTACAGAATATTTTATCCTTATAAATAATTTCACTAAATGTATTGTAATCAGCACCAATAGGAATAAGACATTGTGGAGATTCAATAATACCACCAGTTTCAATTACTCTATTATATACAAACTCTATGGTTAAATCATAAAAATGATTTTCGATTAAGTTAAATGTATTTGTAAATTGTAAATAGTTGCCTACTTGCGATGCGTTTTCAATAGAATAGCTTTTAGTTATGTTTGTACTATCATCTCGCACATACATAATAAAATAACTTACATATTCTCTTGGAATTACTTTTAACGTTTGTGCATTTGCACTTGTGCTTAATATAATCATCGTATATATAACGTAAATAATTACCTAATTTGTAGAAATTATATTGTAAAAAAAAAGCACCCTATAAAGGATGCTTAATTTATTAACTAAAATTAAATTTATGCAGTTGGGTCAATCTGTGCTGCATCTCCAGTTACTGCTGCATCTAAAAAGTAAGGTGCAGTTTCTTCCATACCCTCAAAGGTAAGTGTGAAACCACTTAAATCTCCAGCTGCTGCTCCAGTTACTACTGTTCCACCAGTACATTCCATTCCGTTTTCAAAACCACACAAGAAATTATTACCGTAATAATCTTCAACTACAATATATGGTCTTGCTACTGCAAGTGTTTGTAATTCTGCTTGTGTTTTTGCATCTAAATAAGTTAGTGTTAAGTTTAAAGTTTGTGTATAAAAGGTAGTTCCATTTTCTCTACTACTTGTTACAGTAGTTTCTAAAGATGAATTTCCTTTAACATCAAATTCGTACCAAGTTGGTGAACCAGCTATTGTAGCTTCTTTAGTTGTACCATCTACTGTTACAGATGTAATATCTCCATAATCAGCAAAATATACTCTTTTAATTCCTCCAAAGGCACTTTTACAAGGTATTTTTCTACCAGTTGTTAATAAGCAAGACATATATATATATTTTTTTAAAAAAAAAGGGCAAGTAGATGACCTACCTACCCTAATTTATTGGTTAATTAATTTTAAGCGTATTCTACTAAATCAGATGCAATTCCGAATTGTACTGCACTTGTGAAACGCATTACCATTCTAACATTGTTTGAAGCATCTAAATCTGCCATATCCAATACTTTTACTACGTTTGTATCATTTAAGATACCAGTACCAAAGTATAAGTTAGAACGTTGTGCTGCATACATTTTGTCATCAGACATTCCTGGACATACAAAAATCTTAACACCATTTACAGTAAGACTTCCGTTGTTCCACCATTGTGTACCCATATTGTTTACACCATTTGCTCCTAATCCACTTGCACCAAAACCTCCTAATGCTTGCACATATAGTTTAGCTGCTTTAGAACCAATGTAAAGAAACAAATCTTCTTTTCCGTATAGTGAAGCTGGAATAGCATCTACTACTTTAGAAAGTTCATCAATAATATTAGTTGAATCTAAAGTTGTTCCAGTTACTTGTTGTGCCGCTGGAATATCCCCAGCAGTTGCTGCTGCTGCAATTAGTTTCTCAAACCCATCAAATGAATTGTTTGTACCTGCTGCAGTATCACCTTGCCAAATACAAAATTCTGTATTCTGTGCTACTTCTGCTGCTACGTGTGCAATCATAAAATCAGAAAATTTAGGTGGTAAAGACTGTCCTAAACCGTAACCCATTTGTTGTGCTTCCCAATCGTTTACAAAATCGTACTTACATAATTGTAGGTTAACTTGTAATTCTACTGGTTGTATAATTCTTTCTGTAAGTGTTACAGATGAATTAGGTGTAAAATCACAACTTGCTGCACTTACTAAAGAACCAGTTGCTAATTTTTTAATCACTTCTTTATAAGCGATGTTTGCTTTTACTGTAACACCACCATCATCAATAGTTGATGCAGATAGTAAAGCTGCTGCAATATACTCACCAGCAAATTCACCAGCATAAGTAGTAGTGATGCTTGTAGTAGTTGCAAGATTTGTTTTTCTTAAATTTGCCATTTTTATTTTATTTATTTAATTTATTTAATACTCTATCTAAAGTTGTTCCGAATTTACCACTTCCAAATTCTACTTTTGCTTTATTAGTTTTTGGTTGTGAATTTCTTGTAATTGGTTTTCTTGCAGCTGATAAATCTTCTTTTTTCTTGTCCTCTGCTTTTTCATCTTCTTTTTTTTCTGTTAAAGAAGCGTATTGTTTTTTAAGTTCTTCAATTTCAGATTTTACCTCCTCAATAACTGGTGCAATAACCTCAACTACTGCTTCAACTATTGCTTCAACTTCAGATGCTACCTCCTCTGGTACTTCAGTTTCAATAGTTTCTTCTAAATCTTCAGTTTCTTCTTTAGCTGGTACATCATCAGATACATCTCTTACATCTGCAATGATACCCTCTTCTTCTACGATAAGTAATTTACCATCTTCAAGGATATACTCCCCTACTGGCATTGCTACTTTTTCATCATCTGTTACAATGAATACTTCGTTGCCTTTTTCTAATGATTCAGTTGTGATAACTGTACCATTCTCTAACTTCATTTCCTCAAGTTTTACCTCGATGTTTAGAAGTGTTTTAATGTCATTTAACATTTTGGTTGCTTTCATAATACTTATATAACGATTTTTAATTAATTTTTTGCGTTTTTGTTTATTTATGCTTTTTTCTGTATGATAAACCATTCCGTTCCATCACTCCAAATTTGTATCCCCTCGTATACTTTATTTATAGTATAAGAATTGATACTGCCATCTAATGTTTGTGATAAAATAGGTGTTAGTTCTACTCTTGTAGCAGTTTGAAAACCACCATTTGAAATAAATCTTAACACCCTATTTAGGTTTTGTGTTGCATCTGGTAAATTTAAAGTCATAGAACCATTTGATCCACTCCAATGTAAACGTATCATATCTACATTTTGATAAGCTACATCAGATAAATTAACAGTTTGCCCAGCACTTACTGTTAAACTTGTAGGTACAATATAATTAGTTGTGGTATTTACGGTTGTTCTTTTGGTAATTTCACCTTGTACTATTACAATTTCTTCGTTTCCTTGAATTGCAGTAGCTTGTGGTAATTCTGATATTTTTAAATTTGCCATTATACTATAATTTTTAAACTATCCTCTTGTAACAAAAAATCTCCATTCTCTTGTAACAAAAAATCATCTTCTTCAATAGTAGCAGTTCTTGTTATTACTCCAATACCTTGCGCTCTCATAGAACCATCACAACAATCAATAGAATATGTATTGGTATCCCAACATAAACAAGCACGTGATGAACCTTTAGGTGATGTTCTACTTGGTATAAAGGTTTTATTTTTGTTGTTTCTTGGCATTTATATATCAAATTCTAAAGTATGTGTAAGCATAGAATTAGTAACAGATTTTGCATCAATAACAAATTCTTTTGCTTCTTGAAAACCATTTAAACTTTCAACATCTACACCTAATTCATCAGCAGCAGCAGTTGCCTTATCCATAAGTTCTTGCACATATTCAATTTCCCTTCCTATATCCTCGTATGTTATGGAGCTATATGTGTTGTAAAATCTTACATCATCAGTTAAATTATTTAAAGTGTTATTTACTTTTTTTGCTATATCAACTACTTTTCTTGCAGTTTCTAAACCACCTTGATAATCACCATTTTTAATAGCTACTAATTCATCTACAATTCCTAAAGCTACTTTGTGTGCTTTTAAATCTACCTTTTTATTAGGCATTTTATCTAATACTTTTTCTAATCTACTTTTCATTTTTTTATTTATTTAATTTTATTTTAACCTAACATATTAAACAATCCATCACTTGCTACTTCAGTTCTTGATTCTAATTCTTCTAAATCACTTCTATATGCTTCTAATTGTCTTATAGCAACTGAAACTTCTGATGGCAATTCTATTCCTAAATTATTAGTAGATTCAATAATAGCACTTACATTATCTTCGGTTGCGTATATTTTTTCTATTATATTTCGTGATTCGCTTGTAACTTCATCAATATCTTGTGCTGCTTTTCTTACTTTCATATATAATGAATCAGATTCATTTTTTATATTTTCATAAGCATTTACAACATCATCAATAAGTGCTAAATCAACTTTATGATTTTTAAGGTTTACTTTTTTAGGTAGTTTACCATATACCTTTTCAATGTTATTTTTCATTGGTCAATATATTTATGATTTTATTTAATGTTTCTTGATCTTTTGAATACTCCTCTTTAATCTTGTCATTAGGTGCTTCCATTTTGTCTGCAAAATACCCCTCAATAGAAAAACCTTTAACTTTATTTGTCTTAACATACTCTTGCCATATTTCATCGTTATTAACTTTTACTGCACCCATCCAAGTACCTACTGGTACATTAAGTCCGTATTTTCTTGATTTGTCTTGTACCTCATCTTCTACTAACCAACTTTCCACAAGTGTTAAACCACTTAAAGTTTCTGCGTGTTCTAATGTACTATTGTTTTGATAGCCATTTTTTAAATACATTTGTGATGCTTTTTGTACTGTATCTTTAGAAAAGTAAATGTAATATTCACCCTCTGCACCATTTCTATAAATAGGTTTATTAGGTATTAACAAAGCACCCATTAAGATTTTTTTATCACCATCTACTTTAGCCAATTTTATTTCTTGGTCTTTTAAAGCAATAAAGTCTGATTCAATAGCTGGACTTTCTACAATCGAAATAGCTTCTACTCCTGCATCTTCTTGTTCTTCATCTAAAATAAGTTCTATTATTTTCATAATTATATAACGTTTTTAATTTTAAATTTTGCGTTTATCCTATACTTGCACCCTCAATTATATTTCGATCCATTTCTTGAGCAGTAGATACATCACTTGCGACTACGTATGCTTTTGTAGGTACTTGCGTTTGCCCACCTATTGCATCTGCTAATTGGTTTGTTTCACTTGCACCTACAATATTAAAAGCTGGTGCGATACTTTCGGGCGCACTTGCTGTAGCAGTCGGTGTTTCTATTCTTGGTGTTGGTACATTTTGTTTACTTGCTCCTCTCATAGCTTTCATAGCACCTTTTATAGCTGATACAATCCCTACTGCCTGCGCTGCATATCCTAAAATTAAAGGTATGTTTGCAGGAAAAGGAGAAGCCGATGCAGTTTTTGCTGCACCCCCTGCAACGTCAACACCACTTTCTGCAGCTTTTACTGTTGCCTTTGTTGCTGATTGTTTAGCAGTAAATAATGTCCCTTTCATTTCCATTATCATCTCTTTGGCTGCTAATATTTGTTTTGCAATTAACATCGCTTGACCGAATTTTGTTTCTTGCCCACCTATCGTAATAATATCATCTAATGCTTTTTGATTTCTTGCATATTTTGCTTCTGCCGCTGCGATTTCTGCATCTTCTTTGTCTTTTAATCTTTTTGCTTCATCTGCGTCAATTTTTGCTTGTTTTTCTTTTTCTGCTTCTTCTTCTGCTTCCTTTCGTTCCTTGTCTTGTTCATCAAATACTGCTTGTTGTTCATCTATTGCAGTTTTTCGTGCTGCTCTTAACGCTAAAACTTGTTCACTATCCTTACCGTAATATTCTTCAGCTAATCTTATTTGCTCATCATAATCTTCACCTATTTTTCTTAACTTTTCTGCACGTTCTTCATCTTCTGTATCTATTAATGCTTTTCTAATACTTTCAAGTGCTGCTGCCTTATCTTTTTCTGCTTGTATTTCATCTTGTGTTTTTTGTTCTGTAGTTTTTTTTGCATCTGCTTTATCTTGTAAAGCATAGCCATCCCTTGTGTTTTTTAATTGTCTTAACTTGTTTTCTGTTTCATTAATAGTTTCATCACCAGCTGCTGCAACTTCTTCTGGATTGAAAAGCATTTCTGCTACACCCTCAACATAACCCTCTGCTAAATTAGTTGCTTCATCTACTATACCTAATGATGCCATAGCAGCACTTAAAGCATCTATTACTCCAAGTATCATAACAATAGGTGCAGTAAGAAATGTAATAATACCCATTGTAATAGACTTATTCCGTTCTGCTGCTTCTACTTGTGCTTTTTTCTGTGATTTTTGTTGCTCTAATAATAATTCAGTAGATGTAATTATTTCATCGGTTTGTTGCCTTTTTAAATCTCTAATTTCTTTTTCACTTTTGCCTTGTAGCTTTAAAGTGTTTTCCATTTGACCAGTTGACTTTAATTGTTGTTCTTGAACATCTAAAGTTTTTTGTGTAGTTTCTAATAAATCTTTTTGTTCACTACTTACACCATTAACTAAAACTTTTATATCATCCCAATACTGAACAACTAAACCTAAAGCAACAACTAAAGCACCTATACCAGTTGATATTAAAGCAGTTTTCATTGCCTTTCCACTTAACGTTGCAGCCTTACCTACTTTAACTAATTTAGAAGCTAAACCACCAGTATATCTATCTAAT
>ERZ1046740.3113-NODE-3113-length-10179-cov-17.024002_pt1 | contig 10179 bp, 9 predicted proteins | sample MGYA00383093_ERZ1046740 | MGnify/ENA primary metagenome ERZ1046740 (study PRJEB29581, sample SAMEA5548363) | metagenome | biome: marine; feature: coastal; material: water | depth 25 m | study: Short-term variability in the microbial, nano- and picoplankton...
TTTTGATACAGAAGTAAGTAATAATGCAGATGTTGCAGCAAACACCGCTAAAACAACCAATGCGACGCATACGGGAGATGTTACAGGTACAACCGCTTTAACAATACCAAGTACAACAATAAGTGGAAAAGCATCAGTAACAACGTTATCAGGCACAGAAGAAGTGTTAGTTAATGAATCAGGAACTTTAAAGAAAACAACCACGCAAGACATCGCTGATTTAGGTGGCGGTGGCTCTACATCGCCTATACTTCAAATGGAGAGTACGTTAGGGGCAGGCATTAGCAGGTATTATTATACTGCTCTACCTATTTTTCACGCAAATGGGACGGCTTTTTATCAAACATCAGTAACTAATGTTCCTAACTTTGGGACGGGTACTATTGGATATACTGTTCCAAAAACCGTAACTATAACATCTATAAAAGGCGTAGCATATTCTCACACAGGTGAACACCCAATAGTTAGCAATATTGTTGAGAAATCTTTTAAAGAAGCAGTTGCTGATTTTAATATAACGGCAGCGACAGCAACGCTAACAAGCACAACTTTTATCTTTGAAGCAGGCGATGTTGGAAAAACTATAAGAGTTACTGGAGCGGGGGCATCAGGAGCGATTTTAACCACAACTATTTCTTCTTTTACTAATGCTAATGAAGTTGTTTTAGCAGTAAACGCAAGCACAACGGTTGCAAGTGCAAACGGGGTAATGGAGACAAATACATTACTTTACACTACCCCAACACAAAATTTAAAATATGCTAGCCCGACTGTAATTGATATTACGGGATTATCTTTTACAATAACATCAGGGTCAAGATTATTTATGACTTCTCGTGATGCAACATCAGGTGTCAAGTCAGTATTCTTATCACTTTCGCTATATGAATAATTAATAAATAAAAATGGATATACAAAAAAGGTTTTTAAGTAACGTCGATGAAACTATAGACGACCAACTAGGAACGGGTTGGAGAACAGGTGGTAACGGTAATGGTAACGGTAATATTACTACGCCTGCAAATTGGAATGACATTATAGCAGCAGGAGCAGGTGCAACATTAGATATTCAATCGACTATAACATTACCTACAACTGGTAATTTTAGAGGTGGAGTAGTTCCTAATACTAATGCTACTAATTCTGATAATTTGCAAGATTTAGTGCCAATAGCAGTTGGCGATTATTGGATTGCAGATAGCACGGGCTCACTCTTTACAGGTGCAACAAGTTTAACGGTTAGTAAAGGACAGATTATTACCTCAGATGCTGTTATGACAACGGCAGGTAGTGTTGTTAATACTAATTTTAATCTTGTCACAGACCCAATCGTAGTAATACCGGCAGGCCAAACTTGGCTTTATAGCACAGGATTTGTCGATGTAGGTAATAATATCATTGATTATAATGGTTCGCAACATAAGTTTAATGGTACTAAAAAAGGTTTAGATTTTTCTCAAGGCAAAGGAATAGGAAAAATATATTTAATGGATGAAGTTTTGTTTTCGTCAAATTTTGGTTTTATAGATGATAATTTACCTACCACTGATAATTGGAATGTTGGTCACGAATTATTGTACGCTGCAAATCAAAACAGTGGAACTTTAAGATTTAATCCCACAGATACAGGCGTAGCTTTTGCTTCAACAGGATACCCCAACAATTATAATTCGGCATATTTTCCAATATCCAATGAGACTGTTTGGCTTGTTGGAAATGGGTACGATAACGTTACTGTAGATTTAAGCGGAATGGAAATTAAGACAATTCCAAATAATACCGTTTCTTCTAAAAGATTTATGTTTTATAATACTACTTCATCTCAAATTATAAACGGGAAATTAACAGGAGATAGATATGACCATTTCTATGACCAAACATTTTACATAAACACGGCGGCTACTTCAGCGGGAAATATCAATTTAGTTTTGTTAGAAACAGCACCCCACGATTCAACAGAGGTTGTAGATACTATCAATGCAACAATACCTTTAACGCTAAGCGATGCACCTACTAATGCACAAGAAGTAGCAAACTATATCACCAATAATATTGCGGGCTATACAGCTACTTATTTTGGGCTAACAGATGGTAAATATAAATTTGTAGTAAGAGGCGCAGGTGGTAATGATTTTAGAGTGGATACGTTTGCTGATGTTAGTAGTGGTGCTACTCTAAGTGATGACTACGCAACAGTAACAGGATTCTACGAAGGAGGACACGGAATTGGATATGGTTCTGGAAGTTTTTATTGTAGAATAGCGGGTGTACAAATATATGATTTTCATGGTGATTGCATAGCCTCACAAACACAAGGTAACGGAACTACAGCTATCAGACATTCAGCAGGAGACCTAACAAGGGGTAGTTTAGATTTTGATGGAACTATAACACCAAATGTGTCCGGCGATTATTGGTATATGACTAACACAAGGGCTTTGCCTAAAACTAATGGACAATACTATAGTATGGCATCTAATGCACAAGCGAGTATTGACTTATTACATTACAAATATTGGATAGCTTATTACGACGACGACGACAATTTTATTAAAAAATCTAACGCTTTAGTACCTTACGAAAGATACAGTTTTAAACCAGAGTGGACTAGGTATCGCATCATAGTAGAAGATAACGGTACTAATATTAATGATTTTTACTACTTCATTAATTCTCGTTCAGAAAACATTGGTTCTATCATTGAAAATTGTGACCTTATGAACGCAAGAAGACAAGGTCTGTCTGACCCTTCTGTTGACTTTATTCTTAGAAATTGTAGGATAATGAATACAGGGGGTACTGAACCTCAATTCGCGGTTGATTTAGAAGATAATCATAAACATACTAAAGGTTGGGTAATTGATGGTTGTGAATTTCAAAACAACACAAATGGTGACATAATCATAAAAGGAGCGAGCCAAGGACAAATTATAAATTGCACATTCAAACAAAATAGCTACTCGTTAAAAGGTGTTGAGGGTAATTTAGGTCTTGCTATTGACACAGGCTATGGTAGATATATCACTATCTCTAACAACAACTTTATATACAAAGATGTGAGTTTGGATATAGCAACTTTGTTCACAGATAATCAGGCGTACAATTCAAGGCTGACTTTAAAGCCTGGCGGATGCATGGTTAAAGATAATTTATTTGTGAATAGTCAAATTAATGGTGGTATCTACATAGGGGAACAAAATAGTCAAAGTGCGGGTAGTGATGGGGCTATTTCTTATGTAGAAGATAACGTTTTTAGATATAATGAGGGTTGGGGTAATTCAAGATGGTCTTATGACCAAAATAGTATTGCTTGGATTAATAACAAGTTTTTGTTTAATGACAAAATAATTAATGCTAAAGTAATTAACGAAGAAAACCTTAGAGATATTTTAATCGGTAGCACTTCTAATACTTATATGAGAAGTGATGGTTCTACGGCTAATTTACCAAAACATCAAGGTTATTCAAAAAGCAATGATTTTACAGGACTTAAAGCTATTCCAAGTCAAATGCACGCTATAGGTATGACGAAGTTTGCATCTAATTTAGAAAATGAAATTATAAACTTTCCTTTACTTATAGAAAACGGTTACGCTAAAAATTTCCATATAAAAAACACTACAGCATATACTTTGTGGCTAAAACTAGGAGAGTATGCCACAGATGGCATTGGAGCATTTACTACTATAAAGATTAAAGATAGTGAGTTTACTGTTCCTGCCAACATAGATGCAAATGAGGGTTATTTGAATAACTCACAATATGGAGGTACACAATTACAGAATTTTTTAAGAGTAAGAAAGGACGTTAATGTAAATTTAATATTTAAAAATTGTGATTTTACAAGTGAAGACACCACCACGGGTCTATTTATGTACTTAGGAAATAGAGGAACAACTACATTCATTGATTGTACTTTTGATGCGCCAAATGCTGAAAATATAGATTTTACAAACACAGGCTCAGAAAGAACGTCAGGAGTTTATGCAGGTGCTAATACAGGAGCAATTACAATTACAAACGCAACAACACCTGGTAATAGAATAACCTTTACAGGGGCAACAGTTAATTAAAAATAAAATGAATTTTTTACAAACATTTAAATAGTAGTATAATAGTAAATTAATTTTTTAAAACTAAATTATGAATCACAAAGAAACATTAAGTAAGATTAAAACGATGTTAGGGATTCAAGTTGCTTTAGAATCAATGAAGTTAGATAACGGAGTTGAGGTTGAAGCAGAAGTATTTGAAAACGGTCAAGAAGTTTTTATCATCCATGAAGGTGAGAAAGTTGCTTTACCTGTCGGAGAATATTCACTTGAAGACGGCAGAGTTTTAAAAGTAGTTGAAGAAGGCGTTATTGCTGAAATCAACGAAAAATCAGAAGCGCCTGCTGAAGAAGAAGCGGCAATTGATGAACCGGAAATGGAAGCTGCAACTCCTGAAGTTGCTCCTCAACCAAAAAAAGCTATTGAAACTGAATCTATTTCAAGAGAATTATTTTTCTCAACAATAGAAGAATTGAAAGCAGAAATAGCTGAACTAAAACTTTCTAAAGTAGAAGTAAAAGAAGAACCTGTAGAGGTTGAACTTGCTACCGAAAAAGTTGTTCACAATCCGGAAGTAAAACAAGAAAAAGAAAATATAACATTCTCGCAGAAGAGACCTCTCAGCACAAAGGATATTGTGTTTAATAAATTATTTAAAAACTAAATTAAATTATGGCTACTACAACTAGTATCACAACAACTTATGCTGGAGAACACGCAGGGAAATGGGTTTCTGCTGCATTATTATCAGCAAACACTATCGAGAAAGGTGGTGTAGAAGTAAAACAAAACGTAAAGTACAGAGAAGTTATCTCTAAATTAGCTACAGGCGATTTAGTGACAGATGACGCTTGTGACTTTTTAGCAACTTCAAGTGTAACGAAAACAGAAGTTTTTATCACTCCGAAGGAACTAAAAGTTAACCTGCAACTTTGCAAGGCAAAATTCAGAAATGATTGGCAGGCAATTGAAATGGGCTATAGCGCATTCGATGTTTTACCTAAATCTTTTCAAGATTATTTATTAGCACACGTTGTTGCTAAGGCTGCTTTGAAAAACGAGCAAAACATTTGGACGGGAGACGGTTCTACATCAGGTCAATTTTTAGGATTCATTCCTGCTTTAACTGCTGACGCTGACTTGCCGACTGCAAACGAAGTAACAGGTACTACAATCACGGCTTCAAACGTAGTTGTTGAATTAGGAAAAATAGTTGACGCTATTCCTGCTGCTCTTTACGGTTCTGAAGATTTAAGAATCTATATTTCTCAAAGTATTTATCGTTCTTACGTCAGGGCTTTAGGAACTCTTGGACACGTTGATAGATACAACAACCAAGATATGGGAGATTTAATGTTTGACGGTGTAAGATTATTTGTTGCAAATGGTATTACAGGTTCTGTTGCAATCGCTGCTGAAAAATCTAACTTATTCTTCGGCACAGGTTTATTAAACGACCAGCAAGAAGTTAAGGTTTTAGACATGGCTGACCTGGACGGTTCGGACAATGTAAGAATCATTATGCGATTCACTGCAGGTGTTGCTTATGCAAACGTTGAAGATATCGTAACATACGGTATTACGAACGTTGCAAATGACTAAATATTCATAGGGGTTATAAAAGTTATAGCCCCTTTTATAAACCAACTTAAATAAAAATATATGGCTTGTGATATTTCAAGTGGAAGGACTTTAAAATGTAAGACCGTTGGTGGTGTAAAGAATATTTATTTTATTAATTACATTAGTAATTTTAGAGACGATATATCGGTAGCGGGTACACTGTTCAATATTACATCTATATCTCCAACTCCGACGGCTTACAAATTTGAATTAAGAGGTTCACAAGGAATGAACACAACGAATGAAGCTTCAAGAGATAATGGCACTAATTTTTACACATCAACAGGGACATTTAAAATTGGAAATGTTGACACTAGCGCGGACAGTATGCTTTATACATTAAGTAATGGAAATCCTCAAATGTTAGTTGAAGATTATAACGGCGGCGTTTGGCTTTACGGTATGGAAAATGGTTGTGATGTTTCTGTAAATAGAAATTTAGGTGCTTCAATGGGTGATGGCACAAATTATGAAGTAACAGTTACAACTATCGAAAGACAACCTCCTTATGACGCTGAATTAAATCAGTTCACAATAATATAATAATAAAAACATAAAACTATGGCTTGCGAAAATTTATCAAAAGGAAGATTAAATCCTTGTAAAACAGTAGGCGGTTTGAAAAATATTTACTTCGTTAATTTTGATAGTGGCACTTATGGAGCTATGACGCAAGATGCAGACGAACAAATTACCGCTTTTGGCTCAGCTCAAACCCTTTACAAATATGAACTACGTGGCGCTCAATCAATGGATGAGACCAACGAAAACAACGCAGATTCAGGAAGTTCTTTTTGGACATCTGCGGGAACAATAACTCTTAAAGCTCAAGATTTAGCTACAAGAAAGGAGTTAAAATTAATGAGTTACGGTAGACCAATTGTAATTACTGAAGATTTTAATGGAATATTCAAAATGTACGGAAGTCAAAACGGTTGTGATGTAGCCGTTAACACTGCTTCAGGTGCAGGAATGGGAGATTTTAATGGCTACAATTTATCTATTGCAGCAAGCGAAAAAGAACCTGCTTTCTTTATTGACCCAACTATTATAGACAACACTACAGACACAGTAGTGACAGAAGGCGTATAATTTATTCTTTCTAAATTAATAATCAACCTAAGAGACTCTAAGCAATTAGGGTCTTTTTTTTGTTTACAAAATCTTGTTTTCAAGTATAATATAAAACGACAACTATAAATGATAATACTAAAACCAGCAGCAACTCCTCAAAGTTTGAACTATATAGGTCGGTCTAATAACGGGACAGTAATTTCATTAAGAGATGACCAAACTAACGAGACATTGATAATTGATGTAGCAGGTGAGGTATTAACATTTCCGAATTATAACGAGATAACTAGAGTGTGGAATTTACTTGAAGGTCACACTTATGGCTTAATGATATATGACACAAACGACATAGGAGCAACTCTAACCGCCCCAATAGTTTTTAGAGGCATAATATACTGCACCGCACAAGATGTGTCTTTAAACGAGCCCTTAACAACTACACCAAGCGACACAGTAGAACATTCTACAGATAATAAATATACTATTTATGAATAACGAAAATAACATATCGGTAATAAGTTTAAGCAAATATACCACGCCTTCCATAGAAGAGAATAAAACTTCTAATATTGTTGAATACGGTTCAGATAATAATTACTTCCAATACTTAATTGATAGGTCAGTAGGTTCTACTACAAACAATGCTATTATTCGTGGTGTTGCAAATATGGTTTACGGTAAAGGCTTAGACGCTTTAGACTCTAGTAGAAAAACAGAGCAATACGCTGCAATGAAATCGTTGCTAAAACCTCAAGATGTAAAACGAGTTATTTCTGACAGAAAAAAGCTGGGCATGGGTGCTTTGCAAATCACCTACAAAGGTAAAAAAGTAGATTCAGTTTCGCACTTTCCAATGGAAACTTTAAGAGCAGGAATTTGCAATGATGAAGGTGTTGTTGATACTTGGTACTATCACCCAAATTGGGTAGAATATAGACGTTCAGATAAATTACAAGAATTTCCTATTTTTGGAAGTTCAAACAACAGAAAAACAGAAATATATATTATACAAGCATACTCAGCAGGATTTAAATATTATTCTCCTTGTGATTATGTTGGGGCTTTACCTTACGCTGTTTTAGAAGAAGAAATTGCTGACTATTTAATTAACGATACTTTAAATGGATTCTCGGGAACTAAAGTTGTAAATTTCAACAATGGTATTCCTGACGTCGAGAAACAAAGACAGATAAAAAGAGACATAAATAATAAGCTTACAGGCGCTCGCGGAGAGAAAGTTATAGTAGCATTCAACAATGATAGCGAAAGCGCAACCACGGTCACTGATTTACCTTTAGACAATGCTCCTGAACATTACCAATACCTTTCTGACGAATGTAGAAATAAATTAATCACAGGTCATAACATTACAAGCCCATTATTAATTGGAGTTCGTGAAACAGGCGGTGGTTTAGGTTCTAATGCTGATGAAATTAAAAACAGTTCTTTGTTCTTTGATAACATTGTTATAAAACCATTACAAGAAGAAATACTAGAAGCGTTCAACAATATATTATCTGTTAATGATATTTCATTAAAATTATATTTCAAAACTATACAACCTTTAGAGTTTATAGAAGCTGACGGTTTAGACAAAGAAACTAAAGAAGAAGAAACAGGAATCAAGGCTACGAAAATGGCTAAAGAAAATGAAGGTTTTGATGACGAAGAAATGTTAGATGTTTTGCGAGGTGAAACAATGGATGATGATGATTTAGAATTAATCGATGTAAGAGAAGTAAAAGACGATAATGAATCAATTGAAGATTGGGTAAAACGTTTAATAAAAGAAACTACATTATCTAAATTTAATTCATTCATAAAATCAGACCCAAACGGAGAATCTACTTTAGATAAATCATTTTATAAAATCAGATACACATATCAAGAAAGATACAAGTCAGATAATTCTCGAAAGTTTTGCAAAACAATGATGAGCAGAACAGGTCGTGGCGTTGTTTACAGAAAAGAAGATATTGACAAAGCATCATTTCAAGGCGTAAACAAAAAGTTTGGCCACAAAGGACAAAATTATAGTTTGTTTCGTTTTAAAGGAGGAGTTAACTGCGGACATTTTTTCCAAGAACAACTTTATAGAGTAAAATCTAAATCAGAAAAATATATATCTAGAGGAAAAGAGCAAGACTCAATTCCGTCAAGTTATACACCAAAAGGTAAACAATATTCTGACGCTAAAAAAGCACCAAGAGATATGCCAAATAACGGACACCACCCAAACTACGGAAAATAATATAATATGAAAGCAATATTTATAACTTCAGAAGACATAAAACGATATTCTATTTTAGATGGAAACGTTGATAATGATAAATTTAATCAATTTACTGAAATCGCTCAAGACATTCATGTACAAGAATATTTAGGAACAGATTTATACGAAAAACTACAATCGTTAATAATAGCAAATACAATTGATGACATTGGAAATGCTGCTTATAAAACACTTTTAGAAGATTATGTGAAGCCAATGCATATTCGTTGGGCGAGCGTGGAATTTATTCCTTATTTAGCATACACAATTTCTAACGGAGGTATCTATAAACACTTGTCAGAAACTTCAGAATCTGTAAATGTGAATGAAGTTAATTTGTTGCTTGAGCGTTCAAGAAGCACGGCTGAATTTTACACAAGAAGATTAATAGCTTTTTTATGTGATAATTCTACAGACTACCCTGAATACCAAACTAATTCAAATGGAGATATTAACCCTAACACAAAATCAAACTATACCGGATGGGTACTATAAGAGGAAATTATAAAACAAAAACAAAAACAAAAAATATTGAAAAGTTAAAACTTTATTTAAAAACACAAGTAAAAACAAAAAGGAATGATAAGTAAGCTAGGAGATTATAAAAGCCTACTAACGGTAGCAAATTTAGTTATATTGGTTGGATTTATAGTGCAACAAAGTCGTTGGCAACAATCTATTGATAATTCAATTGAAAGATTTGAAGAACATCAAGCAGATAAAAATATGCACATGCCTTTGACTGAAAAAATAGAGTTTTTCGTGCCACGTATTGAATTAGATGCGCGTCTTTATAATATGGAAAAAATACTTGAAAAAATAGAATCTAAAATAGATTAATATGCGTGTAACAAGGAACTTTAATTCTGAAGAATTTGAATGTAATTGCGGTTGCGATATGCCTTATTGGGTAAGGTCTAATACTTATGACTTAGCAGACCAATTGCAAATACTTCGCGATGCTTTAAAGACTCCAATACATATAACAAACGCGTATAGATGCGAATCACATAATAAAGCAGTTGGTGGCGTTGATAATAGTCAACACTTAAAAGGTAAAGCCGCTGATTTACAAATAAAAGGAATAGATTCGAAAGATTTATATAACACAATTAGAACGTTTATCGAAGAAGGTATTATGACTGAAGGCGGTCTAGG
>ERZ1046740.3115-NODE-3115-length-10177-cov-4.265560_pt1 | contig 10177 bp, 7 predicted proteins | sample MGYA00383093_ERZ1046740 | MGnify/ENA primary metagenome ERZ1046740 (study PRJEB29581, sample SAMEA5548363) | metagenome | biome: marine; feature: coastal; material: water | depth 25 m | study: Short-term variability in the microbial, nano- and picoplankton...
AGCCACCATCCTGTTCAGTCCCCCGCCTTCCGGTGAGGGTGATTTCGTGCTGGTTGAGCGTCTTGAGTCCAGGGGACACACCGTGCTGGAGGATGACGCGGGAGGGGATCTTCCTGACCCATCCTCCATTGATGCGGTGATCAAGAGCAGCAGCGGCGGTTCTCCCAGCAGATTTGCTACCTACGCGGTACCTCTGGTGACCTATCGATCCTCGGATCATGATGACATGCTGGTCTCCAGTATTGGCCAGACCCTCACCGCGGATATCGGGCCTGTGACCATTGGGGCTTCTGAACACCCGGCTGCCGGTGGGGCCACAGGTGATAGTGTTTTTGTCAAAAACACCCACTCATTCGATCTCGCAGGAATCTTTTTTCCCGGGAATGCCACCGTGGTGGCCTCGTTCAAGCGGGTGCTTCCTGCAAGTGTTGACAGCATTGAGGAGGCCATGATGGTGATCGCTGGAGAGCTTCCCAGTCAGCAGTCCAAGGCTACAATCTCGGAAGCTGACCTTGTGGCCGCAGCCAATCCTGCAAGTGGCGGTGTGTTTGACGGGGATTTTGAGGTGCCCGGTAGTCCAGATGGAGGATTTGTCACGGTTTCCCGTGGGAAGATTGAGATTGCCACAGCAGGCACGATTGCGCTTGCGATCGGTGCCGATGATGGAGCTTTTCTTCACATTGACCTGGACAAAAACGGATTGAACGATGAGGACCATATCCTGAGCCTGGATGGAACAGGATCGTTTCGATATACCACCACTGATGTGGTATTTCCCAAGGGCACATTTGATTTCGAATGGGTGGCCTACAATGCAACAGGCGCCTTTGGCAGCGAGTTTCTCTCGGCATACAGTATTGGGGATGACACCCCTTCCACCATTGATGATTTCGATTGGGAACCTGTCAGCGGCATTGGTAACGCGATTAAGCTGGTAGGCTCCATGGACGTCACCACCTACGCTCTGGACCTTCCTCCTGAAGAGGATGTGATTCCCTTCTTTATCGCTCTTGAGTCACCCGGGGACGGTGGGGCTGTTTTTGGTGGAGGTCCCTTTGCTGGTTTTGAAGGTGAGGGCTTTTTTGCAGGTTCGGGCTTGAATAAATTCGTGGGATCGAAGTCCATTACATGGAATGCTCCTGTTGATGTTGCAGGTAAGGACAAGCTGAAGATGACCGTGGCCCTGGCAGCTACCTTCCTTGATTTCGAGACATCGGATTACCTGAACATATACATCGACGATGGGGATCCATTGATGTCTTTTTCGGCTCCCTCGGGGAACGACAAGTTCTTCAGTGATCAGGCGAGCAATGGAGAATCCCCGACACGCCTGGACCTCAGGTTTCAGGATGTGACCTACGATATTCCCGATGGAACCCCGACTATCGATTTGCGGATCGAAGCCAACACCACCTGGTGGAACGAGATTGTGGGCATCGACAATATCCGTATCACCTCGGGAGAAAAAGAAGTGCTTATCCCCGAATTGAGTCTCCGGCGTGATGGGGTGAACCTTATTCTGGAGTGGAAAGGGATGCTGCAGTCCGCAACCGAAATTACGGGCCCCTGGGTTGATTTTGGTGATGACTCACAAAGTCCGATTGTGCTGGAACCGGGAGACCTTCTGCCAGCCCAGTTCGCCCGTGCCGTGGCGCCTTGAGTATCTTGAGGGTTCAGGTCGTTCATTCTGTGTCCTCAGAGGCATCTCCAGGCATGACAGGTGTTGTCGTCAGGAGATGCCTTGCCTCTTTGCAGGCCCTTGAACGGATGAAGAAGGAAACCTGGCACCGCGCTCCACGTTCGAAAGCTCCGGTGCCTGTTCCCTGTTTCCCTGGGTAGCCCGGATGGTCTTGTCTTTACCTGTTCCGGTTGCTGCCACGACAAGTTTACGGAAGGAGTTAACTTGCCTAGCTGCTTTTTACCACGTCGATGGTCCTGCGTTTCGTTTCCATGTCAGTGGTGTTTCCTGATGTGACTTCGAGATGAATCTTGTTTTTTTCATGATCCAGGAGGATCAACGATCGTGCACGATCTCCAATGCCAATGACAGCTTCATTGACCATGAGAAGCTGGGTTCGTGACTGTGGAAAGCCGATTGTTTTCAACTCAAATGAGACAAGAACCAGACTGGTGAACACTGCCGAACCGGCGGTATCTTCGTATACCTTGAGCACGTGGATTCCGTTTGATAGTATTCCCAACCACTTGTAGGCAAAGATCGAACCGTCTACGTCCATGGACGCTCTGACATATCCGGATTCGTTGAACAAGGGCATCTGCCCCGCATGATAGCGATTGGAAAACTGGGATGCGCCGATATCCATGCTCATGACTGAAGGGTATCGGTCAGATACCCAGGGCAGGAACTCACTAATGATGGAAGGATTGATAGGCACGCCCAGATAGGCGAAATGGCTGTTCGCCAGAGCTATGCTTGTTGCATCGATAGCTTGATCCTGCTTTTCATAAGCCTTACTCCATAAATCTTGAACAGCCGGAAGTTTTTCAGGATTTGTCCCTTGTTTGGTCAGGCTCTGACGCTTGTAAGTCTCAAATGCTGTTTCGAGCGAATCACCTTTCGCACTGCTGAATTTGCTCAGACTTAAAAAAATCACGATGAACGCCAGGGAGACAAGAAGCAACTGAATGCGAGATTTGTTTAATTTCATTTTTCAACTTTAATAACAGACTTGTAAGATTGGTAAACCTGTCGGGATTCTAAGGCTAATTTGTGCACTCGACCTTGCTGGGTAAAAGGATATTGAAACGACATCACTCGGCACATCAATTTCGTCTTTGGCTTCAATGAAAAAAGTATCCCTCTTGATTTTTAACCACAAAACTTGATGTATTTCCTTTAAATTCTGGTGGTCAATTTCAAGAAATTTGTATTTGGATTTCAATGCTCGGAGTTCGTTTCTAGTAGTTTCATTTGTGCTTTTCAATTCCAATGTTAATTGATGCATGCAATTATTGAGTGCAGAAATTTATTATTGAAATCGCCTTCATCAAGAAGCAAAAGAAATCTTTCGTTTATAGTCTATTCGTTCGTCACGACACAAAAAATTATTTCTGACAACACCCGTGTTCGATATGTTTTACAACGTCATCAGGAACGGTCCTTGCATGCCGTAGGAACCTGGTAACCCGGCAGGGAGAGCTCAATCTCCTAAGCTAAACGAGGCCTGAGCGATTTTGAAAATACAACTTTTGATTGGTTTTTTGTTTGGGATCCATCATCTGCCGGCGATCACTGAGCGGAATCTACAAGACGGAACGGCACTGCCTTCCCCAAGGGATATTTCAGACAGTTCACTTTTCCATTTTACAAGAATCCTCCCGATCAGCAGGATATGAATCAAGGTCCTCAGCGATAAACGGTAAAACATGAACGTTAAACACCCTCTAGCCACAACACTCACCGTCGTATTTCTGGTGGGGTGCGAAATGCCCCGTCTCTCGTCTACGGTTGAACCCACCGAACCCGTTGCCAAAAAGTCGGTGCCGCTGCCTCCATCCCGGTCGAGTATGGCGAAAACCTATCTCCGGCCCGATTTTGAACCCATGAACCTTGAGCAATACAAGGCAGCATATCCTCACCTGGCCGGGCTTGATTGCGGCATGGAACAATTCTTTGATACATACATCAATGTCTTCGGTGTCACGATTGCGGGGATGCCAAAGACACCTGTTCCCGAGATGATTCACGCGGCGAAAATATACGCCCAGCTCATCGACAACGACGAAGATTTCATCCCGGACGACCCGAAAATTTTCGATTATCATCAGAAAGATCCCGAGGGACGAAATTACCTCATTGTCCTGGTCGATACCAAGGCACTGGATAACGCATGGATCGCCTTCAGGCCCGGTCAGCGTTTCTGGGTTCCGGCCCAGGCGCTTCGCCCGGGGCATTCCGGCGTCGGACACTCTCGTGATGGCGAAATGGACATCGCGGTTGAAGAATTGTTCCACAAGTATGGAAAAGCCTTCCAGGGTGTTTACCCCAAGGATTTTGGTCTGCCAGACGATGAAGCCGGTGATACGTGGTCATCAACCCTTTCCAATGCAATGGATCGAGCACGTGGCATCGACCGGACAGTGAGGCCCATCAATGGGGAATGGGTTTATCCGGAAAACGCCTGGTACACCTACAACGCGACCTCATGCGGTTGGGGATGCCAGCTTGATGAATACCTTTGGCATGTCTGGGCCACGAATATTGGTTACAATGAGATGCTCACAAGACATCCCGAGGCCCCCAAAGAGGCGTCCAGACCTCAGGGTTGGTGTGAGAACCTTCATTCGGAATGGAAACCATGTTCCAGGCAGGACCTCAAGGAGATGGATTCTGCAGCCTATCACTTGATCAACGACAAAGACTATCAGCTGCCCACCAGGATACCTTTCGGCGAGTACGGAGGTAACCGGGTCGCATACCACGGCTACGAAATAAACGTGTATCCCGACAATGGACCGCATTTCACCATCAACCGTAATTTCAATCCTCACTTGACCTTAAAACGTGGGAACACCTATTACTTCGACCAGTCTCTGGAAACCAATGCCGGCTTCCCACTCAGATTTTCCACGTCCGAGGACGGCGCCCACCGTGGAGGTGAAGAGTATCATGAAGGCGTGCTCATCGAAGGTGTGCCTGGAAAGCGAGGTTCTTACGTCCGGATCACTCTGGCCGACAACGCGCCGGATCAACTTCACCTGTATTGTTCAGGTCAGCCAGGTATGGCAGGTAATAACATTCTAATGATCGAAGATTGATCCAAGAGATCAGGGGAAGCAACCTTATGGAGAGCAACGCATGCTTCTCAACGAGGTCGAATATCCCAATAGAAGACAGTTTTAATGGTCCACTAAAAAAAGATTGTTGCCCTAAATCAATAGGATTCCAGTTGAGATACCCCTGCGACCCTACGTTACGGCATCAAGATTCCTACCCCCATCTTTTCTTCCAAGTTACTCAACTATTTACAAGAATTGGCTGTTAATTATTTGATCGCTTGCGCCACATCATTGCCGTAAGCCATCGATAGTCTGAATTTGCCTTGATAGGGTATCATTTTTGATTGTTACTACTACAACTTGATATCCATCAACGGGGATCAAACATTCCAGTGCTTTGCATCATCGAATGTGAATGACTTATTTCGATCCCGTTCCAACATCATCTGCTTGTTGCTTATTCTAGAAATGAAACAAGTATCGAACCTGTTCAGGCTAACGCAAACTCCGGCCCAGTTTGAGTCACTCGACTAGTCTGAGTCCTTTCTATTGGCCCACACTCACTTTTCAAGTGCCCCCGTTTATGTCACTCGGCCCGAAGGAACCCAAAGAGATGTAGGAACGGTCAATTTGAGAAGGGCTACCATTCTATTCGGTCGGATCTTCAATTAAGGTTTCCCACACCAACTGACATTCAAGCATATCATCCGAGTTTCCTCTCTCCGAGAGCTGATAGATTGACCGATCAAATCGTTTTTCAAACTGTCCGAATGATTGATTGGTTTGACTTCAACGGAGTATTTTCGATACTTTTCCAAGTCACTAAAATTAACTTTTACCAAAATGGAACCAAAAATAGGAACACCGTTCTCAAGCAGCGCAACGAAAGTAATGCTTTGTGGGAGTGGCGAACTAGGAAAAGAGGTTGTAATCGAATTTCAGCGTTTAGGCGTTGAAGTTATTGCAGTTGACTCATACAAAAACGCACCTGCACAGCAAGTTGCTGATCATGCATTCGTTATCAACATGCTTGATTCTCAACAATTGAAGGATGTGATAAATCAATGCAACCCAGACATTATTGTCCCCGAGATCGAAGCCATAGCTACTGATGTGCTTGTCGAAGCAGAAAAGAACGGCCATACAATCATACCTAACTCTCGAGCAGTTTCTCTCACCATGAACCGAGAAGGTATAAGAACTTTAGTAGCTGAAACTCTTGGGATTAATACATCGAAATACAAATTTGCCTCTACGGAACAAGAATTTAAAGAAGCAATAGAAGAGATTGGGTTACCTTGTGTTGTAAAACCCATCATGTCATCCAGCGGAAAAGGACAAAGCATTGTAAAATCATCTGATGATATAAAATTCTCCTGGGAGTATGCTCAGTCAGGAGGAAGGGCGGGGGCGGGAAGAGTCATTGTTGAAGAGTTTATTCATTTCGATTATGAAATAACTCTTCTTACTGTGAGGCATAAAGATGGAATAACATTTTGTAAACCAATAGGCCATGAACAGGTCGATGGTGACTACATAAAATCATGGCAACCCCATCCAATGAAAGATGACTTGCTCGATGAATCAAAAAGGATCGCAGCTGAAGTCGTTGATAATATCAAGGGCCATGGAGTATTTGGTGTTGAGTTGTTTATAAAAGACAAAAAAGTTTATTTCTCCGAAGTATCTCCACGACCGCATGATACCGGTTTAGTGACCTTAATTACTCAAGATTTATCAGAATTCGCATTGCATACAAGGGCCATACTAGGTCTTCCGATCCCCGAAATAAATTTTTACGGCCCAGGTGCGTCTCATGTCATCAAATTGGAAGGTCACAGCGAAAATGTAAGCTTTAGTAATTTTGGCGCGTTAAAAAAACCGAGCACCCAAATAAGACTATTTGGTAAACCGGGTGTTTCTGGAAAACGTCGTATGGGCGTTGCTGTTGCCCTGGCGGATAATGTTGAAAACGCCGTATCAAAAGCTGAAGAAGTTGCCACATCAATATCATGTGAATTGTGAATACAGTTTTCATCATGATGAACTAGCCAAGGTTCCTATCCCAATAGAGAATATCTCCCCAATCCATACACCGTTTTCTTTTGATGATTTCCCCTCTCGCATCAATTTGGAGATTCGTTGTGGTGATGAACTGAAAAAACATCAATTCATACACAAAGGGGTAAGCCAATGGATCGTTGATTAATGTTTTCAAATCTTCGGTTTGAGAGTGTTTTAGAATCGCACATGTGAAGTGGGTTCGCATCCCTTTCCAGCCGCAACTATTTAAACGGAAATAAGTGCGTTGTGATTTGATAGGCGAGTCAGTTACAGGAAATCTCCCAACTATTGAATTACGTGCAATCTGTAATGAAATCTCCATTATGAAACATGTCCGTTTTGATGATCCCACAACTTTTATGAGTTACGGGATGAGGCCAGATTATCCTATGTCCACTAATACAGAGTGCATATGGAATCGGACTGTTCCTCACCTGTATCATCGCTGTGAGAAATCTTCTGGAAAAACAAATAATCAAATAGGAATTTGCTTCTTTCAGAACAAAAAGAAAAAATGGGTCAGCCATCAGGCTCATGAACTTTGAAACAAGAAAACCAAATGAAAAAAATAAAGAACCACTACTTCTCATGCAGGCGATATGCGCAAATCCTGGTTTGCTGTCTTCTGATTTCAATAACAGCACGCGCTGCAGATCCCGTTGCCTTTTCAAACGAGGCACTGGTCGGACCAACCGTGATTGATATCGGCGATCTGTCAGAAGATGCTACCTATGTCTTTTTCTTCAATGCCCTCAAAGGCGGTGCATCCACTGCGTTGGCAGGAAATGATACCTTCGGATTAAAATTGGAACAATGGAATGAAACCGGCTTCTTCGGAGTCACGGAATTCGGCGTGATGGACCATGTGTTTGAACCGGACGGAAGCGGTGAACCCAAATCTATTTTCGAGGAGGACGTTCACGCCGCCTTCGTCAACGATTTCGCCAACGAGGAAGTGCGTTTGTATCTGAACGGCCAGCTCTCCGGATATTATGTTGGAAATTTCGAGCTATTCGGAGAAGTCAAAGTGATGGCGGCTCGGGTAGCTGCGGAAGCGGATGCCATGGGAAGTGGAAGCATTCTCTATTCCTGGGCTACTTATGACGAAGCGCTTGCTCAGGAAGAAATCAGCGAATTGGCAGCCAATTCCAAGCCCACCACTCCCGTGGAACCTGAAGATCCCGCGACCGTCATCGCCTCTTCAACGTTTGTATCCGACTCTCCAACTGATGTTGATTTTGGAAGACTCTCAGGAGATGCCACCTATGTGTTTTACATGAACCTTACCAAGGGAGGTGCTTCCACCGCCATCGCAGGCAATGATTCCGTCGCGATCAAACTCGATCAATGGAATGAGCAAGGAGTTTTCGGTCTGACCTTATTCGGGGTGGCGGATTATGTTTTCGAGCCAGTCGGTGATTCATCGGTTGCATCCATCTTCGAGCAGGACGTTCACGTTGCAATCGTCAATGATACGAACAGCCAACAGACGAAGCTGTATCTTGATGGCGTCCTCAGCGGTGTCATCGAAGCGACCTTCGAACTGGCCGGTCCCGGAAAAATCCTGGCTGCCCGCATCGAAGAAGATACGGATCCAGCTGGTGACGGCAGCATCCTTTACTCCTGGGCAACCTACAATGCCATCCTCCCTGAAGAAAAGATCGTCGAAATGGCGGAAGCAGCCCAACCCTTCGATCCTACCGGTCCCTTCACGGAACCCACCGCGGTCGACATCGGGGTGGTTGAAGGGGATGCCTCCTACGAATTCTTTTTCAAAGCAATCAAGCAAGGCCCTTCCACCGCCATTGCAGGGAATGATCAATGGGGGCTGAAGCTGGAACAGTGGCCGGATACCCTTCAATTCGGTCTTACTCAATTTGGTGTGGCAGACCATCTGTTCGAATTGGAGGGTAATGGCAGTGAGGTAACGGTTTTTGATGAAGATGTCCATGCTGTCTTTATCAATGATGTCACCAACGGAGAAGTACGTCTGCACGTCAACGGGGAGTATGTCGGTTATATTCTGACCAATTTCGCCCTCTCTGGTGCCACCAAAATCATGGCAGCTCGAATCGATCAAAACACGGATCCGATGGGTGAAGGCAGTGTCTTCTACTACTGGGCTGTGCACCCCTCCGCGTTGAGTGAATCGGAAATATTGGACCTTTACGCAGCAGCCGAACCGCGCCAACCCATCAACCCGCCCACCGTCCCGCCCACCGTCCCGGAAACGCCGGAAACGCCGGAAGATCCACCTGTCATTCCTGATGGGGCAATCGCCGAGCCAACGGTTGTGGATTTCGGGGAAATCTTTGATGACGCGACATACGAATTTGCGTTTCGAGCCGTCAAGAAAGGTGCTTCCACCGCCATCGCAGGAAACGATCAATGGGGACTGAAGCTGGATCAATGGAATGAACAGGGAGTTTTTGGCCTCACGGAATTTGGTGTGTTGGATCATGTTTTTCAGGAAGAAGGTCCCGGGAGTATCGCTTCGGTTTTCGAGGAAGACGTTCACGTGATATTTGTGAACGATTTCTCAAAAGGAGAAGTGAGACTTTATGTCAACGGACTCTATGCCGGGTTCATTGAAACGAACTTCGATTTCTTTGGTGAAGGCAAAGTCATGGCCGCTAGAATCTCACAAGACACCGACCCCATGGGCGACGGTAGTGTGATGTATATGTGGGCAGTCCATGAAGGAGTGCTTACCGACGAACAAATCACTGAAAAAGCGGCTGCATTTACTCCTCCAACGGGCGCTGGCAGCATCACCGGGATAACGCAATCCGTTGGCGGCAGTATCACCATCGAGTTTACCGGTAAACTCGAGGCAGCCTCAACCATCACAGGAATATTCACTCCTGTAGATGGAGCCATATCACCCTACACTGTCGCCCCCACCGAAGCACTCATGTTTTATATTGCCCGCTGACCCATCGGTACTCACAAACGCCCCCTGAAGCCTGCTTGTGGTTCAGGGGGCGCATGCAATGCATGAAATCAATCGCCACATTCCTGCTGCAGAGCAGCAATACGGATGAATCTGAACGCTTCGCTTGATTTTCAATACCACCCGTGTCGGTTAATCAAGTGACAAAACTGTTTTTCCACATTTGAGTGGAAACTTCCTGGGACTCGCTCATGTCGAATCCGTGACCTCTTTTGGACGAGAGGTGTCGTTTCGGAGCCAGCCATAAAAAAGGCCGGCAAACTCTGACTCGATGCGGCTCATTTGCCTGGTCAAAAAGGTATGGCAGCGGAGGAGGTATGTCTTGGATTCAACCCAAAAATTTGACATGGTTCATCAAAATCCAGAATCAAGCCATGACACTCATGAAGAATCGCCCAAAGCTGAGACTGTAATGGTGAT
>ERZ1046740.3118-NODE-3118-length-10175-cov-6.155534_pt1 | contig 10175 bp, 8 predicted proteins | sample MGYA00383093_ERZ1046740 | MGnify/ENA primary metagenome ERZ1046740 (study PRJEB29581, sample SAMEA5548363) | metagenome | biome: marine; feature: coastal; material: water | depth 25 m | study: Short-term variability in the microbial, nano- and picoplankton...
TTGTTATCCCTATGTCAACAGAGAACTCTCCTAAATAATTAGTGTAGAATTGTATGTCATAATCTGGAATTAGTATTTCTACATCTACAATAGGAATACTATCTTTATCTATCACTACACCTCTTATTTGTGCATTTATAGAAAATGTAATCATCATAACAAATAATAATAAAATACTTTTCTTCATAAAATAGTTTTCAATACTAATACAACTACAGATTAAATTAACGCAACTGAGTTGCAAATGTAAAAAAAATTCAATAACGCAATCATATTGCGTTAAATAAATTTACTATGTTTGTAACTTAAAATTATTAAAATGAGTCTTGCAAAAGAATTATTAAAGGATTATGGTTTAAGAAACACTGATTTCAGAAAAAAGTTATTGCAGCTATTTCAGAATTCGGACTCATCATTAACAGTAGAATATATAAAGGATAAAATAGGTAGAAAGAATGATAAAGTTACTATATATAGAGCTCTGAATACATTTGAAAAGAGCGGATTAATACACCAAGTTCCAGATCGAAATAATTTATCTCGTTATGCTTTATGTAATGTAGAATGTAATGCTTCTAATCATATCCATCATCACGCTCATTTTATTTGTGATCATTGTGATAACACTCTATGTATAGAAGAAATTGACTTTCCTAAGATAAAAAAAATAAAAGGGTTTAAATTCAAAAAGATAGAATTAATAATTCAAGGTATTTGTCCAAAATGCTTATGAGGAGTATCCTTCTTATCAATCAAACTTACAAAAAATTAATAGGAAATTTTGAAGTCAAAAAAGTCGGGGTAGCAAGATGCGAACCCTTACTCATTATAAACAACTTCCAATAAAGTTTGCCCTACCGCATTTAAGGTTTCTCTATCAATATTATCCATATCATCTTTATGAGTGTGCCAATGTTTGTTAAAATGGTTTTCAGTACTAGCGTCATACTCAATAATATCAATAGTAGGGATGTTTGCTAGATAATTAACATATACATGATCATCCAAAATCTCTGGGCCATTCTGGTATATAAAGTGTTTGCCATATCCTAATTTATGCCCCTTTTTCCAGATTTTTTCTAATATTGGTTTAGCATAATGATTAGAGTATCCTTCCCAATAAAACGTAGCGTTTTTTGCAGCTACCATATCTAATAATATTCCATAACGAGCATGATAATTTGATTTATGAGGATTCTTAGACCAATATTGAGAACCCAAACACCATGAATCTGGTTCACTAGAATTAGGGTCTCCATAATCTTCCGCATCAAACAGTATGATATCCACTCCAATTTTCGGATTTTTCAAGCTGAACTGACGCGCCATTTCTAATAAAACACCAACTCCACTTCCACCATCATTTGCTCCCAAAATTGGAGAGTTTTTATTTTCAGTATCATGATCAGCAATGTGGCGAGAATCCCAATGTGCAAAAAGTGCAATTCGGTTATTCTTATCAGGGGAAAAAGAAGCAATAATATTTTTTAGAGTATGATTTTTACCATCATATGTCGTAATGGGAGCTTCTTGAACTAGTACATTCGGGGTGTATTGCAGAAACTTTTTTTCTAACCAAGTAGCACAGTCCTTCCAAGGTTTAGAGGATATTACTCTTGGTCCGAAACGGACTTGTTTTTCAATAAAATAATAGGCGGAATCTGAATTAAATACAGGAACGTCAACTTTTACAGGGATAGGTTTTTGTTGAGGTTCGCTTATGCAGGATTGTAGAATAATTGCAAACATAACTAGAATTGTATATTTAGAATTCAACATCTTATTTTTAATTCTTCAATTCCCAACTACTTCCATCCCTACCATCTTTTACTTGTATATCAATTTTGTCTAATTCTTCTCTAATCAAATCTGCCGTATCGAAATCTTTATTATTTTTCGCATTTCCTCTTAACTTCAGAACGATCTCCATCACTTCATTTGTTAGGTCGTTTCCATTATTTTCTTTCCCAGAAACAAGTCCTAAAATTCCTGTAACAAAAGTGTTCAAGATAGATTTAAGTTTATCTAAATCAGAGGAACTAAGGCTTTCTTTCCCATCTTTTACAGAGTTAATAATTCTAACTCCATCAAATAAATGAGAGATTAAAATAGGAGTATTAAAATCATCATCCATTGCAGAATAACATTTTAATTCCAGATCATTTACATCATAAGTAGAATTTCCAGAAGAAGAAATCTGCTCCAGTGTTTCCATTGCATTCATCAGTTTTGTAAAACCTTTTTCTGCTGCTTGCAAGGCTTCATTACTAAAATCAAGTGTACTTCTGTAATGAGCTTGAAGGATAAAAAAACGAATGCACATAGGCGAATATGCTCGATCTAATTTCGCATGATTTCCAGTAAAGAATTCTTCTAAATTAATAAAATTTCCTAGAGATTTTCCCATCTTTTTCCCATCAACTGTAATCATATTATTGTGCATCCAATAATTTACCGGATTACAATTATTACACGCATTACTTTGAGCAATTTCCGCTTCATGATGTGGAAAAACTAAATCCATACCACCACCATGAATATCAAAAGTTTTACCTAAATATTTTTCACTCATAGCCGAGCATTCCATATGCCAGCCAGGAAACCCTTCTCCCCAAGGTGAAGGCCATCTCATTATATGTTCAGGACTTGCATTTTTCCAAATAGCAAAATCAACTGAACTTTTCTTTTCTGATTGTCCGTCGAGCTCACGCGTTCCCTCTAAAGTATCTTCTATATTTCTTCCAGATAAAATACCATACGGATATTTTTCATTATATTTATTTACGTCTAAATATACAGAACCATTTATTTCATAGGCAAAGCCATTTTCCAGAATTTTTTTCACCATCTCAATTTGCTCAATAATATGTCCTGTAGCTCTTGGCTCAATTGAAGGAGATAAGCAATTTAAAGATTCCATTGCTTTGTGGTAACTTAAAGTATAAAACTGAACAATTTCCATTGGTTCCAATTGTTCTAATCTAGCTTTTTTATCAATTTTTGCTTCCCCTTCATCAGCATCATTTTCCAGATGACCTGCATCAGTTATATTTCTAACATATCTTACGGAATAATCAGCATGTTTTAGGTATCTGAAAACAATATCAAAAGTAATTCCAGGACGAGCATGTCCTAAATGAGGGTCTCCATAAACAGTAGGTCCACAAACGTACATCCCAACATGATTTTCTACTATAGGATTAAATCCTTCTTTCTTTCGTGTAAGTGTGTTGTATATTTGTATTTTTCTACTCATTATACAGTAATTTTATATTGTTTTTTCAGATTTTTTATCATATCTGAAGTCAATTTTTCTAAGTCATATTCTAACTTCCAACCCCAATCTTTTTTAGCATGACTATCGTCAACAGATGAAGGCCAAGAATCGGCAATTTTTTGCCTGAAATCAGGATTATAAGACATTTCAAAGTTAGGAATATGTTTCGAAATTTCAGCAGCAATTTCCTTTGGAGTAAAACTAATCCCTGCCAAATTATAAGAAGAACGGATTTTTACTCTCTCAAATGGAGCTTCCATTAGTTCAATTGTAGCACGGATAGCATCAGGCATATACATCATTGGTAATCCTGTATTTTCTGATAAGAAACTTTCATATTGCTCATTTTTAATAGCTTGATGAAAAATATTAACTGCATAATCTGTTGTTCCTCCTCCCGCTTTAGCTCTCCATCCAACTAAGCCAGGATACCTAAGCGATCTAATGTCTACTCCAAATTTGTTAAAATAATATTCATTCCATCTTTCACCAGCTTGCTTACTAATCCCATAGACAGTGTTTGGCTCCATTATAGTGTATTGTGGAGTATTTTCTTTTGGTGTTGTAGGACCAAAAACAGCAATAGAAGAAGGCCAGAATATTTTTTTGATCAGACCATCTTTGGCTAAATCTAAAACGTGTGAATGTGAACGAATATTTAATTTCCAGCCAAATTCAATATCTTTTTCGGCAGTTGCTGATAAAAGCGCAGCTAATAAATATACTTGAGTAATTCTGTGTTTCTTTACAATTTTTCTCAATAATTGTTCATTCAAAATATCCAATTCTTCAAATGGACCGGAATCCATTACTTCATTTGAAGAAGGACGAATATCAGAAGCAATTACATTATTGTTCCCATATATTTTCCGGAGATTCATTACAAGAGATGTACCTATCTGTCCTGAAGAACCAATTATTAAAATTCTATCTTTCATTTATAAAAATAATTTGTACAAAGATAACATTAAGTACTAAATTAATAATAAAAATATTAATCAATAAATTTTCTATTTTTGTATTTTTAAAATAGAAAATGGATCCAAACGCTGGAAAAAAAAATATGTTTAATAAATTAAGTAAATCACAATGCATGGATTTACTTAAACAAGAAACTTTTAATAGAGTTACCGTTTCTTTTTACAGATATATTATTTTGAGTAACCTCAACGATTTAAGAGACGACCTTTATAATAAGTGGAATGAATTAGGTGTTTTGGGTAGAATCTACATAGCGAATGAGGGAATTAACGCACAGCTAAGTGTGCCAGAAAATAATTGGGAAAATTTTGTCAAGAACATTAATTCTTATACCTTCTTAGAAGATGTTCCATTTAAAATTGCGGTGGAAGATGATGGGAAATCCTTCTTTAAACTTACTATAAAAATTAAGAGTCAGATTGTTGCAGATGGATTGAAGATTGAAGATTATGATGTTACAAATGTAGGAGAACATCTTTCCGCAAAACAGTGGAATGAGGCTATTAATAAAGGAGCAATTGTAGTGGATATGAGAAATCATTATGAGAGTGAGATAGGAAAATTTAAAGGAGCTATTTGTCCAGATGTAGAAACTTTTAAAGAGGAACTGCCTGTAGTAAGAGATTTATTGAAAGGCAAGGAAAAAGAAGATGTTTTGTTATATTGCACAGGTGGAATCAGATGCGAAAAAACATCTGCTTATTTAAAACATCATGGGTTCAAAAATGTAAGCCAATTACATGGAGGAATTATAGATTATGTTCGCCAATTAGAAAAAGATAAAAGTTTAGAAAACAAGTTTGAAGGGAAAAACTTTGTATTTGACGAGAGGAGAGGAGAGCGTATTTCAGATAATATAATTAGCACCTGTCATCAATGTGATAATTCTTGTGACACACATGTAAACTGTAAGAATGAGAATTGCAATTTATTATTTTTACAGTGTCTATCTTGCCAAGAAAAACATAAAAATTGCTGTTCAGCAGAATGCATAGAGGTTATACACCTTTCAAAAGAAGAAAGATTGAAATTAAGAAAAGGAATAGAAAATAAAAAGATGTATCATAGTCATAGTAAAGTAACTTTGAATTTAAAAGCATTAAAATAAATAAAAAAAATTATAGTCCTTCTTAGTTTTTTATTTGTGAGGATGCAGTATCATTATTTAAAGAATTTAACAACTCTCCTATGGCTGCTTATAATCTTTAACAAGCAGAGATGAACTCTTTATTAGATTATTTAAAATAAACAAGAAAAATACAAAATAGAAAGAGAAGTCTCAAAAAGGAACTTCTTTTCTTTATATATAATTTTTCAAAGTCTTATATTTGCTCTATATAAGAATAGTAAATAATGAAAAGAACAAAAGTTAAAAGCTTATTATCAGAAAAAGCGAAAGGACAAGAAATTTGTGTAAAAGGATGGGTCAGAACGCGTAGAGGAAGTAAAAATGTATCTTTTATTGCTTTAAATGACGGTTCAACAATTAATAATATTCAAATTGTCGCAGAGGGAGATCATTTTGATGAGGAGATTTTAAAAAAGATAACGACAGGATCGGCTATCTCTATTATTGGAATCTTAGTAGAATCTAAAGGAGGTGGACAAAATGTTGAAGTATTAGCAGCTACAATTGAAATTTTAGGAGAAGCAGATGCGGACGAATATCCTTTACAACCAAAAAAACACTCCTTAGAGTTTTTAAGAGAAAAAGCTCATTTAAGATTCAGAACCAATACTTTTTCGGCAGTTTTCAGATTAAGACACGCACTTACTTTTGCGGTACATAAGTTTTTTAATGATAAAGGATTTTCAAGTATACATTCTCCTATTATTACAGGTGCAGATGCAGAAGGAGCGGGAGAAATGTTTCAGGTAACTACTTTAGATTTAGATAAAATTGGTTCAGAAGTAGATTATACAACAGATTTTTTTGGGAGTAAAACAAACCTTACGGTTTCAGGTCAGCTAGAAGCAGAATTAGCAGCTCTTGCTTTAGGTCAAGTTTATACTTTTGGTCCAACTTTTAGAGCTGAAAACTCAAATACTTCCCGACATTTATCAGAATTTTGGATGATAGAACCAGAAATTGCTTTTGCAGACCTAGAAGAGAATATGGATTTGGCAGAGGAATTTTTAAAATATTGCATTCAATATTGTATAACAAATTGTGCAGACGACTTACGGTTTTTAGATAAACGATTAGATGATGAGGAGAAGAATTTAAAGAAGGAAGAAAAACATGAAATGGGTCTTTTAGAAAGACTTCAGTTTGTAATTGAAAATAATTTTGAGAGATTAACTTATACGGAAGCTATTGATATTTTAAGAAACTCGAAACCAAATAAAAAGAAGAAATTTAACTATATTATTAAAGGATTTGGAGATGATTTACAATCGGAACATGAAAGATATTTGGTGGAAAAGAAGTTTAAAAAACCTGTAATCATTACGGATTATCCGAAAGGGATAAAAGCTTTTTATATGAAACAAAATGAAGATGGAGAAACAGTAAGAGCTATGGATATATTATTCCCTTTAATTGGAGAGATTGTGGGTGGATCGCAAAGAGAAGAAAATCTAGAAAAACTATCACAACGAATGGAAGAAATGGGAGTTGAAAAGGAAGAACTTTGGTGGTATTTAGAAACCAGGAAATTCGGAACTTGTATTCATTCTGGTTTTGGTTTAGGATTTGAAAGGTTAATAATGTTTGTTACAGGGATGAAAAATATCCGAGATGTAATTCCATTTCCAAGAACACCTCAGAATGCAGAATTCTAATTGATGCCAAAACAAAGATTACAACAAAAGCAGAAATTTAATCTGACTCCACAGCAGATTCAGTTTTTAAGTTTGTTGCAAATACCGTTATCTTCATTAAACAGTAGAATACAAGAAGAATTAGAAGAAAATCCAGCATTAGAAGAGTCAGAAGAGTCAGAAAAAGCGGAAGACATTTCAATTGACCAGATAGAAGAGGAGAATACAAGCTCCTATAAATACCGACAAAATAATAATGCAGAATATTCAGAAATTCAGATTTCTGAATCAGAGGAAACACTTTCAAATCATCTAAAAACGCAATTATTACTTCTTAATTTAGATGAAGATGATTTGTTCTTAACAGAATATCTGATTGACAGTTTGGATGAAAATGGATGGATAAAAAGAGAACTTTTTTCTATTTCAGACGATCTTTTAATAAATTTGAATTTGGAATTTTCAGAAAATGAAATTGAAAAATCCTTAAAAACGATTCAAACTTTAGAGCCTTTTGGAATAGGAGCTAGAAATTTACAAGAATGCCTAATTATTCAGATAAGAAACAAAGAAAAAACTAAGGATGTAGAACTTGCAATTAATATTTTACAGAATCAATATGATAGATTTAGTAAAAAGAATTTTGAAGGAATAATAAAAGAGTTAGCAATTTCAGAAAACCAATTAAAATCAGTATACCAATTAGTAGAAAAATTAAATCCTTTTCCGGCTTCAAATTTTACAAAAAGCACAACAGCAAAATTTATCACAGCTGATTTTTTGATAAATATTGTAGATGATAAAAATATCATTTCTCTTAGTAAAAGAAATGGTAAAGAATTAAGAGTCAGCAATCATTATCAGAAAATGATTTTGGAAACTACTGATAAAAAAGCGAAAGAATTCCTAAAACAAAAGTTAGAAAAGGCGAACTGGTTTAAAGATGCGATTTTACAAAGAGAACAGACATTAAAAAAGGTAATGAATGCAATTGTAGATTATCAAGGAAAATATTTTTTATCGGGAGATGAAAAAGACTTGAGACCTATGATACTTGCAGACATTGCAAATATTGTAAATATGGATATTTCCACTATTTCTAGAGTAAGTAATAGTAAATATGTACAAACATTCTTTGGAACTTTTTTGTTGAAAGAACTATTTTCGGAAGCCTATCGAAAAGATGATGGAGAACTAATTTCAACAAAAGTAATAAAACAGAGGCTTAAAGAAATTATAGAAACTGAAGATAAAAGACAACCACTAACAGACGAGAAATTATCGATCTTGTTAGGAGAAGATGAGTATCATATTGCTAGAAGAACAGTGTCAAAATATCGTGAAGAATTAGGTATAGAAACCTCAAAATATCGTAGAGAGTTGTAATGAAATTTTCTAAAATTCTTTCTTATTTATTACATCCAATTTTAATGCCAATTATTGTATTATATATAGGTATTAATAATGTTGATTATTTTTATCTAATTTTTCACAATTATTCCAATACTCTTTATTTAATTATTTTGGCATTTACAATGGTATTGCCACTAATTTCAGCAATATTATTTGTGAAATTAGGCAGAGTAGAGTCATTAGAAATGCGAAAAAGAAAAGAAAGAAGAGGACCTTTATTTATTTCTATACTTATCATGATAATCGGATTTCCAATTTTCTATTCAATAGCAAAACTTTCACCCCATTTATCAGCAATATATATTTCATCAATTATATTATTGTTCTTTTCATTCTTGATTACAATAAGATGGAAAATTAGTTTGCATATGTTAGGTGTTGGAGGAGCTTCGGGAACTTTTATTGCTTTAAATTATATTTTCGGAGGGATATATTACTGGGTTATTTTATTCTTTTTTCTTTCTGGTTTATTAGCTTTTTCCAGATTAGATCAGAAAGCACATAACGAATCACAAGTATATGTTGGTTTTGTTTTAGGCTGTATTTTTCAGAGTTTATTTATTGTAAATTATAGTTCAATAATTTCAACAATTTCAATTTTACGTTCGAGCATAGCATCTTTGCTATAAACAGATTTTTTTCTATCTTCTGGGTTGTCGCTTACATGTTGAGATTGATTTTCACCAAAAGGAAGCTCTACAATTTTTAGTTTACCAATATCCAAATAATTTTTTAATTGTCCATTTTCAAAAGAGTTGATTAGATTCATGAATGATGAAATTCTCCTTTTAGAGAGGTTAGTATTATATTGTTTTTCATAAAGAGGACTCGCAAATCCTTTTATATGAAGTTCAACCATATTTCCTTTTTCTAATGTTTCTAACACATAATTTAAAGTTAAATCTAGTTTGTTATAATTTCCTTTTAATGTTTTTTCAAAAAAATCTTCTATCTGTTTGGAAGGATTGATTTTCAGATATTCATCTTTTAAGATATGATATGCAATATATGTTTCTTTATACGTTTTTTTAGTTGAGACTTCTAATGTTCTTGGATCAGGTTCATCATTATGAAAATACAATTTTATAGGCAAGTGTTTTTTTATAGTATCGATAAAAGTTAAGATTAGACTATCTTTTTTGGGGTATTTAAAAGAGAACACATCATTACAACAATTTTCTTCATTTTCATAAATAGAAGGACTTCTGTTAGAAGAAAAATAACCAGAATATTCATCATAAAAACTAAGATATAAATCATCTTCTTTGGAATTTAATTCCTCTACTTTTTTTGGCATATTCCAAAGATTTAAACTACCAGAAGATTTATAAATATCAATTCCATTTTCTTTTTCTTCCCTATCAGAACTAAAGAAAAGTTCTCCAGACCAAACATTATAAAAAGGAGTTATTTCATTATATTTTGTATTTATTCTTTCTCCAGCATTTATTGGCTCTCCGTAATTTCCAAACTTATCTATTACACAAAACCAAATATCAGAACCTCCAAAACCACTTTTTCTTCCCGAAACAAAATATAATATACTTTTATTGTTATATTTTACCATATGAGGCTGTGTATTTGTAGAATTTGCAAGATTAATTTTATTATTCAGAAATTTTGTGACAGATTCTTCAGGATCTCGAAAAGCAATTTTACTATTGCCAAATTCATCTATAATATTAAAATAAAAATAGTAATTTTCTCCAGGGTAAGAGATATTACCGTAGGCATAGGACTT
>ERZ1046740.3121-NODE-3121-length-10168-cov-4.715119_pt1 | contig 10168 bp, 9 predicted proteins | sample MGYA00383093_ERZ1046740 | MGnify/ENA primary metagenome ERZ1046740 (study PRJEB29581, sample SAMEA5548363) | metagenome | biome: marine; feature: coastal; material: water | depth 25 m | study: Short-term variability in the microbial, nano- and picoplankton...
GTTTACCTTTCCGATCACAAGGCCGCTACCCTGAAACGGGTCGTAAGTGCTCTTGAGTCCTTTAACGCTGAGTGGGGGGACAGCGCAAAAATTGAGTTTCTCGGCGCTGCCGGTAGTTCCGGCTTTGAGGCCGCTACCAACCAGATAGTCGAAAAGGCCAACCGTGAAATGCTATTTTATGTTTACGGTGCGGTTATCGTGCTGTGCCTGCTTACCTTCCGCTCGGTGACTGGCGTAATTTGCGCGGTGCTGCCGTTAATGCTGACCTCGATTCTGTGTGAGGCGCTAATGGTCTGGCTGGGCATTGGAGTGAAGGTGGCGACCTTGCCAGTAATCGCGTTGGGCGTTGGTATTGGTGTGGACTACGCGCTGTATGTGCTCACGGTGATTCTGGCGAAGGAGAAGCAGGGTATTGACCTAACCACGGCCTACTATGAAACCCTCAACTTTACCGGGAGGGTAGTGGCGTTGATTGGTGTCACCCTGGCGGCAGGTGTTATTACCTGGGCCATGTCACCCATCAAGTTCCAGGCTGATATGGGTATTTTGTTGACCTTCATGTTCATCTGGAACATGTTTGGCGCATTGATCCTGATGCCTGCACTGGCTTGCTTTTTGGTGAAGCCTTCCAAGGTGGAACAATCAGCCTAGAGGTATAACCGTGCGGCTGCTTCTGCCAATGCTGCTGGTGTCCCTGCTGGGCGCCTGCAGCACGCCCACCTTGCAGGAGCAACCCAGCGCCGAGTTTGCTGACTTGCCTCAGCCACTGTATCCGGTTGACTATTCTGGCTTTGAGCAGGCCCACGTAGCCCGCGACGCCAAATTCGCCAATTATCGCAGAATTTCCAATGCGCCTCTCAGCCTGGGTGCCGTGGAAATTACCCAGACAACGGTCTCTGGCACGGTGCGCCGTGACTGGATGATAACCCCCGAGCGAGAGCGAAACCTTGGTCGAGCCTGGAAGGGATCCATGCAGCGAGCCTTTGCAGACTATAAGTGGGTGTCGTCCCAGCAAACCGGGCAGACTGAAGAGGGTGTATTGCGCATTGCTGCAAGCCTGACCCGTGTTCGCCCGCGACGCAGTGTTGCCACATCTACTGCAGCCAGCGGTTCGCCCATTCAGGGAACCGGGGACACGGTAGATATATCGATGGAAATCCGTCTCTACGATGGGGAAGAAGGCGCTTTGCTGGGTGTGATTCGCGACACTCGTACCATCGCCTCAATCCAGTGGTCCCGAGCTGCGGGTGCGGATATGGTGGGCTTGTTCAACAGCTGGTCCAGCCTGCTGCACACCCGTATTTCAGGGCATTGAAAGAACCGCGACCTGTTCGCCGCGGTTGACTGACAATAAATCGGTCGCTTACTGCTGTGACTTGCAGGGGACGCGTTCAGACCCCAGGTCAGACTCTACGTGATCGGATCCAGCGTCTTCCTGCCAAATGGCGAATGCCAGAATCGTTGCGTACAGTGAAATAATAATAGCCATTATGGTGTCCTCTTTTGTCCCTGTTTGCCGGATAGCGCTCTATCAGGCATGGGTTTCACTCTAGGGCTACTTGCATTATTCTTCAAATGGAAAGAATTCATTAACAATATGATCTAAATTCATTATGGTGTGGTGATAGCTAGTGATTAGGGGCTGGTGATATGAATATTCAGGAACTGGGCAGGCTGGACCTTAACCTTCTGGTAGCGCTGGAGGCCCTGCTGGAGGAGCGCAGTGTCTCGCGGGCGGCACAGCGCCTGTTTGTCTCCCAGTCCGCCATGAGTAAGACCCTGGGGCGGTTGCGAGACCTGTTTGATGATCCCCTGTTCATCCGCAAGGCCTCAGGCATGGTGCCTACCCCCAGGGCGGAGCAGCTTGCCGGTAGCCTGCCCCAGGTGCTGGAGGCGGTGCAGGCCATGATTCAACCAGAGGCCTTCGACCCGGCATCTTACGAGGGCGAATTCAAGCTCTTGTTACAGGGGCATATGGGTGTGTGGTTTATCCCCGCATTGGTTAAACGTATGCACGAGATTGCACCGGGAGTGCGCATTACGACGATTCGAGCCAGCGATGACTGCTTTGAGGAACTAGCTGCCGGGACCCTGGATCTATTGGTGCAGGTTGAGCGCAGTAGCTACCCCCCGAATCTGTTGATGGCCAGCCTGGGTTTTGCCAGCCCCGCGCTGCTGGTTCGCAAAGGACACCCGCTGGAGGGCAAGGTGGTGAATCTGAAGGAAATCCTGCATTACCCACAAGTGGTGCTGCAGGGTATCAACCTGGAGCAGGTAAATTGGGTGGAGGGCGATGTTCCCAGCGTTATGGATTATCAGGAACAGCTACAGTCGCACCTGCGAACGGATGATCTGCACGTGGCCTTGCAGGTGATAAGAGAATCAGATCATATTTTTGCCGCACCACCCATGTTTCTGGAGCAGTTTGACCTGGCACGAAAAATAACCGCCCTTGAACTGCCCGGCGGAAAGTTGAGTGTCAAGCTTGTCGCTATCCGTCATCAACGAGTGGAGAACTCCCCACCCCATGACTTTTTGTTCTCGCAGGTTTTGCAACTCACTGAGGAATTTCGCCACAGGTATGGACTGCCGAATCTGGCAGAGATGCGTCTGCAGCGTCACCTGGAATACTGACAATTCTATTGTTCCTGCTATCCTGCACAGACCTGCGGAATTAACAAAAATAAGGATGCCAGTATTCATGCCGCTCAATATTTTTTTTGTACTGGGCCTGCTCTGCCTGTTATTGGCAGACGGCACTCAGTCAGCTGAACTCAAAGACAGCCTGGAGGTGGTTTCCAAAACCAATAGCAGTGCCGCAAGTTCCCAGGAAATAATCGACAGTCTCTCCAGGGAGACCAGAATAATGGTCGACGAATACCGTCGCTTGCGAGAGAGCTCCGAGTACCAGCAGGCCTTCAGTAAAGAGCTCAAGACATTGGATGCCGCCCAGAAACAACAGATTGCTTCACTACAGCAGCAGATAGCGCAGGCTCGCGTTACCCGTCAGCGTATTCTCCCGCTAATGCGTTCCATGGCAGATGCCTTGGAAAAGTTCGTGGTACTGGATCTGCCCTTTCACCAGGAAGATCGTCTGGCTGCGGTGCTGCAACTGAAACAACGCCTTGATCGGGCAGGTATCACAGTCTCCGCACGCTTTCGTTTGCTGTTGGAGGCCTATCAATTAGAGCAGGATTACGGTGGCACCATAGAATCCTGGCGTGGCTCCCTGCAGCAGGGGCGCGATACCCTGTCGGTTGAGTATTTGCGCGTGGGTCGCACTGCACTGTATTTCCAGACCCTGGACCGTGAGCGCAGTGGTTATTGGAATGCGCAGACGCAGGAATGGGTGATGCTCGATGAGCAGTACAACCGGAATTTGTCCCAGGCGATGCGTGTTGCCCAGAACCAGACAGCGCCGCAGCTGTTGCAGCTGCCGCTGCTTGGCCCGGGGGGTGATTCGTGAAAAGAATTTACCCCCTGATTATGCTGTTGTTGCTTCCTTTATCAGGATATTCCCAGCAGCAGATTACCAACCTGGATCAATTGCTTGAGTCTGTTCGTGCCAGTCAACAACAGCAGCGTTTAGCCAACCGCGAACGGGAGAGTCGTTTCCTGGCTGACCATAAGCAACAACAGGCGCTGCTGGCAAAGGCGAAGAAAGAGGAGGAGCGACGCAGGCGTGAAAACCAGCCGTTAATACAAGTGACTGAACAGAATCAGGCGGAGATTGAGCGTCTACAGCAGCAATTGCAGGCTGTGGTGGGGGATATGGGCGAACTCTCCGGTACCTTCAGGGAGTTCGCCGGCGACTTTGCTGCGGTGCTAAACGAGTCAATGATTACCCCGCAGTTTCCCCAACGTACCCAAACCATGCGCGCGCTGGCCAATGTTCAGACCCAGGTTGGCATCGATGAGATCGAAACACTTTGGTTACTGCTGCAAGAAGAGATGACTGAGGCGGGAAAGGTCACCCTATTTGATGCGCCAGTGGTCAGCATAGACGGTGCGGCCCTGCAGCAACAGGTGTTGCGTATAGGCACCTTCTCCGCGTTTGCAGGTGGCGAGTTTCTGCGCTATGTGCCTGAAACCGGAGAATTGCTCGCCCTGTCGCGACAACCCGCCTCCCGTTACCGCCAGGCGGCAAAAGAGTTTGCCGCCAATTCCTCCATTGCTTCGATTACCGTCGACCCAACCCGGGGCAGCCTCCTGGGAATGCTGAGTTATACCCCGGATTTACGCGAGCGTATTGAGCAGGGCGGTACTATCGCGCTGATTATCATTGGCCTGGGAGTCTTCGGTATCTTGCTGACAGTCTGGCGCGGAATTTCTTTGGTGCTGGTGGCCAGGCGAATTAGATGGCAGTTGAAATCGGTAGACACACCGCACTCGAATAACCCCCTGGGTCGTATCTTGCTGGCAGTAAAGGGGGTTTCCATGTCGAACGAAGACATACTGCAACTGAAGCTGGATGAAGCAGTACTGGCCGAAATTCCTGCACTGGAGCGTGGTAACGGTCTGATCAAACTACTTGCAGCTACCTCTCCTTTGTTGGGGTTGCTGGGGACTGTGACTGGCATGATCCTGACCTTCCAGGCGATCAGCCTGTTCGGCACCGGTGATCCGAAGTTAATGGCCGGTGGCATTTCCCAGGCTCTGGTAACTACCGTACTGGGCCTGGTGGTGGCGATACCCCTGCTGTTTGGCCACAGCGTGGTGGCCTACCTTTCCCGCTCAATGATTCAGCGCCTGGACGAGCAGTGCGCAGGTGTGCTGGCGCGCAGCGTCGAGCAGCCGGGCAGTGCGGAATGATGCCGCTGTATGCCATCGCTGATTTTATTGAACAGGGAGGTTCTGTGCTGTGGCTGTTGTTTGCCACCTGTTTTTTGCTTTGGGTGTTAATTCTGGAGCGGCTCTGGTTTATACGCATTACCTGGCCGCACCGTGCCAGGAACCTGATTGAGAATTGGAATAAACGCCAGGATTGTCATTCTTTTCTGGCGCGAAAGATTCGCGAGGCCACGGTTTCAGAAGTGAATATGGCCTTACATGCCTCACTTCCCCTGATACGCGTATTGGTGGTCTTGTGCCCACTACTGGGGCTGCTGGGAACAGTGTTGGGCATGATTGGTGTGTTTGAAGTCATTGCTGTCAGCGGTAACGATGATGCCCAGGCAATGGCCAGGGGCGTATACCGCGCGACTATACCCACCATGGCGGGGCTGGTCGTTGCGCTTACCGGCATTTATTTTACGGTTCGATTGCGACAATTGGCGGACCGCGAGACCAGTCGGGTACAGGACTCGCTAACCTTGCATTCCAGTGTGCCGCAAGGAGGCATCGCATGAGCGCCAGACGCCATTTGCCGCCGGTGGATGACACTGAGCTGGATATGACGCCCATGCTGGACATCGTGTTCATTATGTTGATCTTCTTCATCGTCACCACGTCTTTCGTCAAGGAGTCTGGGGTAACCGTCAGTGCGCCCCAGGCAGACAGTGCTGCACGTCAGGAAAGTGCCAATATTTTTATCGGCATCACCGCCAGCGGCGAAGTGTGGATAGACCGCCGCCCGGTGGATCCGCGCTCTGTGCGCGCTATTGTTGCCCGCTTGCACGCGGACAACCCCGAGGGCTCGGTCATCATCCAGTCCGATGAAGAGGCGTCTACACGCATGCTGGTGGAGGTAATGGACCAGGTCCGCCTGGCCGGCGTGGAGGGCATAGCCATAGCCGCAGACAAGGGTGTGCAGTGAATCCACTACTGAGCCTGCGCATGTTGCCTGTAGTATTGGGAGCACTGGCAATTACCCTGGCAATTTTTTTGTTTATGCAAAGCCTGATTGCAGCAGGTAAGCGCGAGCAGATCACGTTGACTGTCTATAAAAATGTGCAGGTTCTGCGACCCGCGCCAGAGAAAGAAAAACCAGACAAGGCCGATGATGCGCCACAACAAGTGAGTGAAGAACCGCTTATGGATGCTCTGTCTGTAGCTCCCCCAACACCGCAAACATCTCCAAAACTGGAAATTCCTGCGCTGGACCTGGCGGTGGGAGATATCTCGATTGCAGCGGTTGGCGACAGCTTCAATGCTCCTTTGGGAACGGATGTGGTGAGTGTTGTTGGCGGTGGCCAGGACGCATCAGGCTTTATTGAGGTAGTTCCCTTTAATACCCGTCGCCCCAACGTCCCCGAAGTCGCCTGGCAAAACAAAATCGACGGCTGGGTGCTGGTGGCCTTTAGCGTTACACCTGCCGGTAATACCAGGGATGTGCGGGTGCTGGACGCGAGGCCTCGTGGGGTATTCGAGGAAAAAGTGATTGCCGCTGTCAAAGACTGGAACTACACCGTGAAATTCGCAGGTGCCTATAACGCCAACGTGGTGCTCACCCAGAAAGTACCGGTGAGCTGGCGTGATTACGTTCGCAACCTGCCGAATGTGGATTAACCTTATGTTGCGCTGCGCCCTCGTCATTGTAGCCAGTCTGCTGTGCCTGTCTGTTGTGGCCGAAGAGAAAGGCCAGTATCGCAGCCGAATTCTTTTGGATCCACTGGATAAACTTGGCCAGGGTAGCGAAGTCTCCACGGAAGAGTTGGAAAAGCAGATCAATTCCATCTCCGACCCCTACACTAAATCCAGTGCCGGTCGTCACCTCGCTCGCCACTATGTTCAGCAGAAGGACTATGCTCGGGCTATTGATTACTACCAGCAGGCGCTTGCCAGCGATGGCCTGTCACCAATCGCCAACCGGGAGATGTTGAGGGAGCTGGCCCAGGTGTATTTGTTGCAGAAAAGCTATAGCGATGCTGCCGCAAGTCTGGAGCAGGTGCTGGCGATTGACCTGGTGGCCGAAGCAGGGGACTACCTCCTGCTGGCCAGGTCACACTATGGACTTGGCAGCTTTGTTGATGTGGTAGTGGCTTTGGACGGCATTGCTGCCGCGGGCCTTACACTGGACGCACCACAGGCGCATCAAGCTCTGGCGCTTTATTACCGTGCCGGCGCCTACGAGCAATGTGAGGAGTTGTTGCAACAACTGTTGAAGCTGGAACCGGCTAACAATGAAAACTGGCACCAGCTTGCAACGGTGTATTTGAAACAAAACAAGCAAGAGGCTGCCCTGGATCAACTGATGCTGGCGCGAGAAAAGGGCATTGCATTTACGGGGCAACAGACGCTATTGCTTATCGACCTGCATACCTTGAATGGCAATCCGTACGGCGCGGCACTACTTTTGGAACAGGCGCTGGAGTTGCAGCAGTTAGCGGCCAATGCGGCAAACTATCGCAAGTTGTTCGAGCTCTATTTACAGGCGAGGGAGCGTGATAGCTCTGCTGCGGCGTTGGCAAAGGCAGCTTTACTTAGTGGCGATACAGAGCTTTACCTTTATCTCGCTCAGTTACAGATGGAGCAGGAGCAGTGGCCGAAAATGCAGCAGACTTTGCTGGAGGCTTGCGCCGAGCAACTGCCCGATAAATTCGTGAGCCGCGCGAATCTGCTGTTGGGTATCAGTCAGTTAAAGCTGGGAAACTCTGTAGGCGCCCGTCGATATTTTATTAATGCGACGCTAGTTGGTGGTGCCAATATGCAGGCCATGGAATGGCTTGATTTTATGAACGCAGAACCGGCTACAGAAAAGGAAAGAAAGCGCACGGTTGGGCCCTGTTTCGGGGAGGGAGATGAGCAGGCGCGACTGGATTTCGTTACTGTATCGGAGCGGCCTGATCCGAATACCGCACCACAGGTGTTGCAGGGGCCAAAGTACGAAGTGAAAACCGTACCCGGCATGCGCCTGTTTTACCGTGAACTGGATGAACCACTGGCGGACGCTCTGCCTGAGCTGCGCGTGAAAACAGCGAGGCTTGCCATGGTTCTGGTTAAGTCCGGGGCGTCTGTAGGCGGGCCGCCATTACTAATCCGTCCCCAGGGTACCGAGGTTTTGCAGCTGGCACTGCCCACCCGCGGTATTCCACAATCTCGTGGGCAGAACAAGGTGCGAGTGGCTGATGAGTTCAAGTGCGCCTCTATGCTTTTCGAAGGCGAGGCTGACCAGTTGCCGGTGGCACTGGCTGAATTGGCCGCCGCACTAAAGGCCAGCGGCCTGGAAACAAGCGGTGAAATTCGCCTGGCAAAGACCCCTGTGGCCGGCACCAGGTCAGTCGAGATTCAACTGGGCCTGAGGTGAGCGGGTTTTATACCAGATAGGTGACGACCAGGCTCGTTCCTGCAGGGTAGGTGAGTAAAAGGGCTGCTGTGCAGGGTCGGTGCAGCATTTACCGAACACATCACCGGTTGCGCCGCGCTCCTGGGCAAGCAGATTGGCTGCGCTGGCCTGTTCGCCACATTGCTCAGAGAAGGGGTTTACGCCCGCCGACTGGCACTGCAAGGTGCTCCAGCGACAACTTGGGTTCTCGAGCAATCGAACGTAGTAGAAAGCGTCTTCGTTGTTGTTGAATTGCGGATCCTGCCAGACGGTGCAGGACTGCTTAAGGCCTGTCCCAACGCGGGCGCAATTTTGCGGATCAACCGTAGCGCCGTTATTTGCACTGCCAGCGATGTCGTAAACTTTTTCCTGTGTGTCACCGTTCTCATCCACCCAGCCCTTGATGATTTGTACTCGCTGCAGATCGGTGCCGGGGCTTACCAGGGTGCCGCCGTCCTTGCTTGCACTGACCAGAAACCGCGGGGGCGAGTTCGGGTCCGCGGGGTCCAATTCGCCTCCCATAGGGACACCCTGCTGGTAGGCTTTGGAGACCATGTCTGGTGCGTCGCACAGATCAGGCTCCAGTTCTCCTGCGAAAAAGCGAAGCACCGGACGGGTGCCGCTGGTGGCATAAGTTTCCTTGCGGCGCACGGCAGCGAAGATACTGTCGCGGGAATTCTCTTCCGCCCAGACCACCGCATGACCGCCCGGGTTGGAATAGAAGTGATCCTGCACGTTGGTGTACTGGGCATCGCGGCGCCCCAGGTGGCCAACGTAATTATCTTCCTCGGCACTACCCGGGGCAGCGCTGTGAGTATCTGTGCTACCGATAAAGCCCATCACAAAGGGATTGGTGCCTAGAGAGTCTTCCAGCTTCAGGCCGTCTTTTAAGGCATTGCGCACCATATTGCGTCGGGCGAATTTCTCCAACGGAACTTCCAGGGCGCGATCCGTACGCACTTTTCCATGTACGGTGCCCATCATGTTGAGGTTGTCTGCGGGTATTTGCTCGAAGTCGCAGGCCTCGTCCGTGGTATCCAGCCCCATGCCTCGCAGACGGTCATAGCGGCATTCAGATGCGCCCTTGTGCTGCACCAGTTCCACAACAGGTTCGAAGAACAGCCGGTCTTTTAGTTCCTGCTCTGTTTGAGGGTCGCGAAACATTCTGCCGCCGGCGAGGTTGGAATTGTGCGGAATGGCCATTACATCACAACCGTTTTCGTGGTCGGTGCAGTTCTGCCGTAACTGTCGCCACAGGCTGGGGAAGCTTTCTCGTCTGGTGTCGTACACCGTTACTGGTATGTCCGGCACCACCTCGTTGCGGAAAATTACGTTGCGATGCATATTGTTCTGGTCAAAAGCCTCGGTGTATTCGTAGGCCACGAAAGTGGTGAACTGACATTCGGCACTGCGATCGTAGTGTTCTTCGGCGGCCTGCTGGGTACGCTGCCAGGTCTCCTTGTCACCCTCGTCGCAATCAGACAAGGTGCAGGCGAAGGATTTTGACGGCGGATCTTCCAGTTGCCCGCCCAGGCTTGTCCACCAGTTGGCCGCCAGTAATTGTGGCCAGATATTTTGTGCACGGGTCATTATGCAGTGGGGCCACCAGTAACCGGCTTTGCCCGAATTCTGGGTACAAATATTAATCTGGCCGTAGAATTCTGCGTGGTCGGTGATAGCGGTGAAATCAAGAGGCCTGCCAATCTTCGCTTTCACCAACTGCTCACCATTTGCATCGGGTAGGGTAATGGCCTCGCCCTTGGCGTAGCGGTAGGCATCCCAGGGATCGCGCCTTTGGCTGGATAGGTAAGAGTCAAAAGAGTAACTGGTGTGTACGTGCAGGTCGCCGAACAGGGGGCGGCGCTGGGCGTCGTACTGGCTGCAGGGTTCGCGCTGCTCGGTGCGTTCAAAGCTGCCTGGCGTTTGCTCCTGTGCCCAGGTGCTTACAGCCAGGCTCTGCAGGGT
>ERZ1046740.3126-NODE-3126-length-10142-cov-10.074651_pt1 | contig 10142 bp, 8 predicted proteins | sample MGYA00383093_ERZ1046740 | MGnify/ENA primary metagenome ERZ1046740 (study PRJEB29581, sample SAMEA5548363) | metagenome | biome: marine; feature: coastal; material: water | depth 25 m | study: Short-term variability in the microbial, nano- and picoplankton...
CCTGATACGAAACTTTTAACACCGTTGACGAACAGCTCGTTTCCTTTTCCCCAAGCTTTCATCTGTGCTAGGCCATCCCCGAGCTGTAGAAGCTTCTGTCCTTTCTGTGTTATCAACCCTACACCAAACACCGAGCTCGCTAGGACTTCCCCAGCACTAATGTTGTCCTGTACGCCATACGCTTTGCGAATGTTCTGTCCAATTAGATTAGAAGCTCCCCAGATGGCGGCCTCGGTAAGAGCAAATGACGCTACCCCTACTGCCGTCGATGCTGGTTCAGGGGTCACAATAGCGGCTGTGGAGACTGCTTTAGCTCCCCTCGCCCACTTCAGGAACTGCTGGCTCCTGTGCATCTTCTTGGTTAGATAGAGTCCCGTCCCGATCTCTGCGCTAATCCCGATGACATTCCCTAGAATTGGAGAGGCTTCCTCAGCTTCCACTGCTTCAAACCCATCAGGGAACGCTGGGGTTGTTGTAGGACTGGCGGTGTATTCCTGTGGCTGTGGCTTCGTTTGGTTAAAGAAGTCATCAGATGTGCCGCTATCGAGGGCGTTTTGGAGGCTATCTAGGTATTCGGACATTAGTAATGTAAATTATTGGTTCAGTAGAGAACTTTGGAGGTCGTTGAACTGCTTCAAATCGGACTCATTTGAGATCCCGAGTGCTTGATATTGCTCTCGGATCTCCTTCTGTTCAGCAGTGAGTGTATTTAAGCCAGTATCAGCCTCCAGAACCCTTCCAAATTGAAGAGAGACTCTTATTACTTCCTGTGTATTAGCAAACAGTTTAACGTCGCCTGAATCGAGTCCCGACTGTGTTAGCATTGCTATGTTTACAGGGTCGTAGTGGGTGAACCCGTGACGGACGAGAGATAACTGAAGTTGGGAACGATGTCCCTTCGCCAGCATGGTTTCTCGGTCTTTTTCGATCTCCTTTCTCATCTCGGAGAACCGCTGTTGCTGCTGTGCTTGTTGTCCTCTTCGCACCTGTCTACCAGTAAAGGGTTTGAAGGGGTTATCGCCCCATTTCAATGACCCGTACTTGGTCTTCTCATTTCGCCCTGAAGTTACTGTGGTATCTGTGTTGTTTATCTGCTCTTGTTTACGTGCAGATAGAGGGTCGATGTCCTGTGCATATGCAGCAGCGAGTCCGTTAAGGCGTTCTGAAGCAGAGGTGAAAAGCTCCTCACGATACTTAGTGATAAGTTCTAAACTGTTCTCTTCTCCTGCTACCTCTTGCGCTCGTTCTAATAACAAGTTTTCGATGTCTCCTCGAAGGGATGTCAGTAACGTATCGTTGAACGGGACATCAGCAGTGTCTGAGATCGTTCCTGCCATATCACTAAGGTCTCTGCGAACGTTCTTAAAGGGTAACGATTCACGAACGTAGTTACCAGCGTTGACCTCATTAGAAGCCTCACTCAGCTCCTCAAACCTTTTAAATCGCTGTCCAGTAGCCGCTATCCAATCTCTATCATCTTTGGTCGGGTTGTTCTTATGCCACGCTCGGAACTCTTCCACCGCTTTATCTTTCTTCTTCGGTGTCATGGATAAAGGACTTAGCGGGCGACTGCTGATCCGTTCCATCTGGTAGTCGAGTTTGGAACGACTATCGTTGTACATATCATAGACGCTATCTGACCCGTTTACTGCTCCTTCACGGATGGAGGTGTGAAAGTTCTGGATAGGTGTCCCGTTTCCTGTAAACACCTCGTTGACCATAGTAGTGATCTCTTCTGGTGTCTTCGTCGGGTGTACCATCTCAAAGGCATTCGCCATGATCTTGAGCTGTGTTGGGGAGACGTCCTCAGCATTTTCAGCTCCTCGTAGACCCGCCATCGCATCGGCAGATATAGAGGCAAACGTATCAGCGACTTCATCATCGTCCTCCCTAGCGGCTGCTTTAACACCTCGCTCAATCGCGTTCATTAAGGTCACTTTATCTTGGATACCTTTAGTTGATCCGAAGAGACTGTGTTTCCCTCCGACCTTGTACGCTTCCCCTTCAGCCAGTGTTTTAGAGGCGTCTTGGAAACGTCCCGCAGCTACAGCTAGTTGAGCGTTGGCGATGACAGAGTTTCGCATTGCTTGTGCTATTTCCTTTGGAGCCATTCCAAGTCCTGCTAACTCCGTACTCTGATAGCTTAATCCAGCAGCTACGCCTTTGGTCGCAAACATAGCTTGAGCATCCCCCGAAATGAACATCTCGGTCTGTTGCTTCTTATTATCCGTCCACTCGCTAGTGGTCGCATCAAGGATGTCATCGACAAAGGTACTAGACAGAGCGGTGATAGCTTGTTCCCGATTAGCGTTCCCTCCGAACTGATCCATGAGTTCGTCGTTGAACCGTTGTCGTTCTTCTCCTAGAGCAGCTAGGAATTGATCGGGGTCTTTCTTGAGGAACTCGGGGTCACTCGCAAGGTTCTGGAACCGTGTCTTGATGGACTCTTCATTCATCGAGAAGTGACGCTTAACGAGACCTTGTTGGTACGCTTTATCGTATCCTAGGATGCCCTTGGTCTCGTCGTCCAGCATCTCTCCCTCTACGTCGGTAGCATTCACTGCTGCCTCCGCTCCCATCTTCTGAGCGATGTTCGTAGCTTGCCCTAGGACTTGTGGGGTGTACCGAAGAGCTTGGGCTAACTGTAACGCCGAGTTGGTCTTAGGGGTCTGTTGAACTGCTACACGATACTGCCCTGCACGTTGTGCTGTGGGTTGTAACGCAGGTGTTCCTAGGTCGAGGTCTACTTGTTTACGTTCCATTACTTTGCTTTTGGTTTTGCTCCGATACCAGCGTCCTTTGCCCATGAGTAAGTGGACATCCCTGTTTGAGCACCACTCAAGGCAGCTCCAAGGTAGTCAGGTTGTTCGATAGGTTTGTTGATCCGTAACATAGTGTTGGTGAATCCTAATCCTGCATCGTTTAGTTGCATCTGTCGATTAACATCGTTCATCTCTAGCTGCTGTGTGGTAGCAGAACGGTGCTCAGCTTCTTGACGAGTCAGGTCGTTGATTAGTGCATCTACACTCAGTCCTGCTACTCCAGCTTCCGCAGCACTCACACGGGCAGTCGCTCGGGCTTCCCTAGCTTTCTTAGTGGACGCTTGGATGCGCTGGGCTGCTGCGACTTGCTCTTGGCGTTGCTGAACACGCATGGACGATACTTCTGCTAGGTATCGTTGTTGTTCTGCTGTGGAGGCGTTCTTCTGGGCTTTAGCTTGGGCCTTGGCTTGTTGGCGTTGGCCTTGGATTTGCATCGCTGTTGATGCTATGCCGAGACCTGCTGCTATTATTGGAAGACACATATTATTTAGAGGGGATTATAAATTCAAAGAAGGGTTGATTGCTAAAGGTAAGCTTACGAATGAAGATTGCTCCACAGAACTTGAGCCATTTAATAGCCACATGATTTTCCTTATGTACGAAGTTGAAGGTAGCCCCGTAAGGCTTGGTAAGTCTCTGAGTCCACTCACGGGATGCCTTAAGGAATTGGTAAGCGTTATCCTTTACCGCCTCCGTCCCGAGGCACCAAATATATGCTTGGTTCTCTACCTGTCCAACACCAAACATCGCAAAGGGTACTCCTTCGTCGTCGAGTGCTGTAAGGGTCACGTCGTCGCTCGCTAAGCCACTCAATAGTGCCTGACGAGGTTCGTAGCCCATGCAGGCTACCTCTAGCTGGTCTGCTTTACGCATATATGGATAGATGCGCTCTACGTGTTCAGCGGTAGCAACAACTACCTTACCCTTCCCGTGGGTACTAAGGACTTTATCCATATCGGTTAGATCGTGCGTGAACAAAGGATTCAAACTCAGCACTCTGGAATGTACTTGGAAGAGCACTCTCGTTTTCAATGGTGATCTTCGTATCCTGCGCTTTGGTGAACACAGGGAAGCGATAGAAGCCACTGTCGAGGCTTAGGGAACCAAGAGTAGATGAACCTACTACATCAGGCGTAAATATGTTCTCATAGGTATCACGGAACTTAGGAGTTACGTTAACTTTGAAGTAAGCTGATTTGTCGTAGTACAGTGAGCCATTACGTACCATCATCTTGGTGGCATTCGTTGGTGTCTTTCCGTTCCCTGCTTTAGCTTTAAAGATTTGCTCAGAGAACACGTATTTCATTTTATACTCAAGACCGACATACACCGAAGTCTCCTCGGACACAGGAGTATTTAACAGAACAGTGTTATTTGATGTTGTGGATTGAAGCAGCAACCCATCGGTTGTGTATACTTTGACGCTATCCTCGGGGAGGGGAGTGTATGGTAAGGTTATGACATTTTCTTCTGGCGAGAGTAAAAATTTCAAACGCCTGTCAAGGTGCGTTGTGTACCCCTCAGAGTCTTCATGTCCTTCCTCAAGTCTACACTTCTCTACGATTACCTGTCCGTTATAAACAGTTACAGCGTAAAGAGTTGAATCAATAAATTGAATAGATTTAACGGAACCCCTTACTGTAAATAACATCCAAGCACTGAGGATTTTCTGACCGTTTTGAAATAGGTACTTATATATATATATTTCTGACATTTTAGATTAGGACTTTAGGTTGATTATAGAGTTGTTGCATCGCCATATACTCTTACGACACCACCAGCAGCATTTATATCATCGTAAGGATCACCGACAGCAACCCTATCACCAATATCATTCAGACTGACACTATATCCATGCCCATTGTCTAAATCGTTTCCACTTTCAATGTCAGATCCAAACTGCGTCCAAGCGTTATTCTTGTAGTGGTAGACTTTAACCTGAGATGCACTTTCGGCACTGCCACTAGCACCTATAGCAACAACGTTACCAGCAGCATTTATACTGACACTGTGTCCACGTTGCTCATCAACCTCTTCACCATCAATATCATCCCCAAGTTGTGTCCAAGTTCCATTAACGTACTGATACACTCTTACGTGACCTTCCTGAAAGGTAGTGCTATTATAAATCGCACCAATTGCTACGATATTACCAGCAGCATTTATACTGACACTGTGTCCACTTATATCGTAAGAAGATTCGCCATCAATATCATCACCTAGTTGTGTCCAACCTTCAGCAGTTTGCTGATAGACTCTTACGTGGCCTGAAGAATCGCCATTACCATTATTACTAGGCGCACCAGTAGCGACAATGTTACCCGCAGCATTCAGACTAACACTATATCCATTTTGATCACCAACGGCTTCACCAAGATAAGCTTCACCAAGATAAACTCGCTCACCGAAAGAATCTAGTCCGATAATGTCTATCCAAGAACCATTGTCATACTCCAATACTCTTGCGGTGCCTCTAGGTCCGTGAGGAGCACCTATAGCCACCCTATCACCAGCAGCATTCATACTAACACTATGCCCAGTTTGGCCGTTAACCACACCTCCGAATATATCATCCCCAAGTTGTGTCCAAGTTCCATTAACGGACTTGTAGACGCGAACTCGTCCTCTGTCTTCATAACCGCCAAAAATAGCACCTATAGCCACCCTATCACCAGCAGCATTCATGCTCACACTATATCCGCTTTGATCAGCAACAATGGTACCGTCAATATCATCCCCAAGTTGTGTCCAAGTGCTACCAACGTTCTGATACACTCTTACGCGCCCTGCATCGCTGAGTCCGCTACTACTGCTACTAGAATAAGAACCAATAGCAACAATGTTACCATTAGCATTCATACTAACACTCCATCCAGTGGTATCAGCAGCAGCTTCACCTTCAATATCATTACCGACTTGCGCCCAGTCTTCAAAAGGAGCAAATTCTTCGGTGACGTTGGCGAAAAAAGGTTCACCATCAGTATAAGTAATGTCACCCGAAGAGAGGGCAATAAGGTTTTCAGCGTTAGAGCCTGTAAAACTCGTTAAACCTCTGGGAACATACTGAGGAACGTGCTGTGTTATTTCCTCCGAGTCAAAAGTCGAGGTATTTGCGTTGACGGTATATTCTCTAATGCCGCTATAAGCTCCACGGTCAAAAGGAAAGTATAGGTAAGCCCCAAGTGGTAGGGGTTCTACCGACTTGTTATAATCAAAGCTGGTAACTTGGTTAATGGAGATAGTCTTGGGAGTTAATAAATCTCCTCCACTTAGTTTAAACTGAGCTGAATCAGAGAAGAGCATAAGATCCTCTTGGAAGGGCTGTGCCGCTCGTAATGTGGTTACATCTCGATTGGATACACGAACATCAATGGGGTCTGAGTCTAACAATGTAGTCACGGTGGTACGGAAGAAGTTAAAGCTTTGCCGTGTTGTTGGAATGGCTGTGCTTTCTACTGTGCCGCCGAACCCTGCTTCGCTTAATACAACTGCATCTTCGCTTAGAAATCCTAAACGCCTCTTAAACAAGAATACATTTGAAATAGGAGCTCCTATGAAAGATGGGGAAGGGTTAGAGTTATCGTCTCCAACTGTTCTTTCGCCTAAAGGCATTGGGTATAAGGTGAAAGCATTTGGGCCAGTGTTCACTAGCTTCATAGGTGTGTTTACATCTATCTTGTATGGAAGGTCAGGTGCTACAGTCTCCACCCACGAGCCTTTACCTGAGACCGCTGTTTTGTCTACTGTTTCAAACTTAACATAGTAGTCATCTTGATTCAGCTCTACATCACCAACGACTTTGACAACTAAACCATTAACACAAACGACAGGTAAGTCGGAGATGCTATCGGCTTCTTTATACACAAGTCCTAAACCATCCCCATAAAGGTCATCCGAAACTGTCAGATTGTCTAAAGCACCCGCTACAGTAGAGCTGATTTCCATGTGGGCATCGTCTATCTTTAAGCAAGAAACATAGTTAAAAGCATTCACTTTAGGTACTAAATTGTCTATGATTCGACCTGAACTTGTTGCTTTACTGCCTGCGCCTGTGTCATGTCCCGCTGAACCAGTACCAGATGCAATCGACGTACCTGTCCTACACGTCGCTTCGTTAGGAGAAACACCAACGGGTGCCTTTACTTTATATTTTTTGTCGTAGTCACTTTGTTTAACAAACACGACTGCTTTATCCATGTAGTCTGGAGTGCGGTCATTATAATTTAGGTCTACGTTTTTAGCGGTATTTACCAAAATAGTAGTGTCACCAATAGTGAGTGTCTTAACGTTTTGGTCTGATGTTGCAGAGTAAAGATATTCCGATTGTGCAGACTGATACCCATTAGAATAACTTTGTCCTGTCGAATCCACCTTGATTTCACACTCAACTACATTACCAGCAGCAGACTCAATACGAAAAATACGCAAGAGACCTTCCCTTAGTGTAACTAAATATCGTTCATCGTTATCACGCTCTATGAACTTAATGAGAGCTTTTGAAAAACTATCCTTATCGTTTAGCTCTTCTGTCTCATCAAACAGTTTACCGATAAACTGCATTGGAGGTCTTTTCTTCAACCCGTCTGCAACAGAGCTCAGAGCATTCTCTTGCTCCTCACATTGTCCATCAAAACGAGTAGCATCAGGTTGTTGAGAGACCCCTTGGATGAGGTTCGGTACGGACGTATTAATTAAAGGCATATTAGATAGCTGAGTGGTTACGGTTACGACCAACACGAGAGGCTACGTCGTAGCTGTCGAAGATAGTCCTGTCAGCCGTGGAGACCTCTGAATCCATTAGGTCTGCCCGAGCGTTATATTCATCACGAGCGATAAGAGCCTCCAGCTCCCGAGAACCTACGAGACGCCCTTGGAACACACGGGATGCTTTAAGGGTAATGTATCGACGAGCTGGTTCGGGCAATGACTCCCAATCAAGAAGGCGGGTCTGGGTTACTTTCAGGTTACTGGTGAAAACGGATGTGTTATTAGATCGGTCAAATAATTTGAGACCACGTTGTACGACATCTATTGAGGAGTCAATCGTGTCCATCTCGATGATGTCGTCTGTTAAAGTTATAGTGCCATCCCCAGCAGGGCTCAGGGTGACGTTTACCTCGGTGTTAAAGTGCCACCCCTCTGACTGAACTTCTCGACTTATCTCATCAAGAGCATAGATAGCTGTAGCAGCCGAAACAGGTAACGCGGAGGTGTTGCTAATGCTGTTGACTGGTGTTTCACCAATGTGTCCTAGCATCGAATTAACTGCTTCTAGTTTAGATGTCAGAGTAGGCATGATTTTATCTTTTTAAATTGTGGGATATAAAAAGAGACCCCAAGGGATTTACCAAGGGGTCTCTGTATATTAAACCTTAAATACTACGCAGGGAGAACCTTAACGGAGCATTCTGGGCGTAGAACGCCGTGTCCCATAGCATACTTAGCTACGAACAGTGTACCTTGACGCTGGATCTGGTACTCAGACTCGGTAGCCAGATCGAGCAACTTAACAGTACCGATAGCTTCACGAGTACCTGCAAGGAAGCCCTTGGCAGCACCGTTCTCAAGAGCGGAGAAGTCACCGTTGTAGCCCGAACCAGCACCACCGAACACATCATTGCTCGACGAACCGTCACCAGTAGTAACAGCACTGTCGTCACCCAGACCGATGATCGAGTCGAGGTGGTTGCTCTTGAAGAGGTTGATACCTGCGACCTGAGCAATACGACCTGTAGCAACATTACCGACACCACCGTTGTCACGATTGATCGCAACGTTATCGGAGGTGAGGAGAGTGTAGTACTGGCTAGGGGTCAGGATAGCGAAACGACCTTCATCAGGAGCGTCCTTCTCATCCAACGAACGAGCCACAGCATACAAGGAGTCGATAAGACCCGAAGCAGTTGTAGTAGTCGCACCTGCAACAGTTGTACCACCATTACCACCGACAGGAGACGTACCACCCGCAGCTGCGAACAGTGTCTTCATGGTAGCGATGTCGAAGCGTTTAGCTAGGGCTTTACCAAGCTCCTTTGCATAGATGCTACGAACATCATAGTGGTTCTTTAGCTCGTCGATGTTCGCAATGAACGTCGAAGCAATCAGAACGTCATCAATGTTGATGGTACGCTCTGCGTGTTTGATGGTCGAGAGGTAGCTGTTGCCAGCATCCACGATGTCTTCACCGACAGTGTGGTACTTCGCATCAGCGATACCAGTGACAGGGAACTGTGCAGTCTTACCGCTCTGGATCGTACGAACCATGTGCAAGTCTTTCATGATGTTCTGCTCCTCGAAGGTAGTCAGAATCTCGCCACTGAAGACTTTGAGGAAGAGAGCATTAGCATCGCCTGCTCCGTTAATTTGTCCCAAACGGGACGGACTTGTATTAGACATTATATTATCTTTTCTTTGAGTTGATTAGGGGGTTTGTTGCTCCTTTTATCCCTGTTTAGTTCCGAACGATGTTATCCTCCTCGGAGGGCATTGCTGATCCTTTTGCAGTCTTATTAGAACGAAATGATCTCAGTACGACGGTAGCCTTGGTCGAGTAGACTTTCAGGTTCCGTTGCTTCTGATCGTCAATAGGGTTTTCGACACGCTTCCAAGCTCCACCTCCACCGTTCCAGATGTACAGAAGGTGGTCGGAGTTGAGGGTGATCCCTTTTGATTGAATGTGTTTGGCGTAGTGGGTGAGAACAACCTTAGCTAGCTCTTGGCTAAACTCAGGATCAAAGGCATCGCTATGTTTAGCTGTTTTGCCTGAGATACGGTTGTAATCGTCTACCATAACCTTGTGGATCTGGTAGCGGCCATAAGCTCTCCCGTTGTCTCCTACAACATTGTCTGGGTCTGTCCTCGCTACTTCCCACTCAGGGATGAGTGCCGTGAACTCTTCAATAGATAGAGGTTCATCGTTCGCAGAACAGCAGCCAGCAACCAGCAGGAGAGCTAGGAGAGACTTAGAGATTGTACGCATTATTGCCTAAAAGATGGACGACACAGCCATACGCTTCTCGACCTGCTCACGATAGGCAGGGTCGTTGCCGTAGCGTGGGTCGCGCATTGCTTCTGTGACTTGAGCAGTGGAACCAAATGGCTTCACACCTCCATCTCCTGATGTAGAACCTTGTACGAGAGATGGTCCTTTGCCTCCTGCTGCGAGGAACTGAGCATAGAGTCCCTTCACAGCTACTCGTGCTTGCTCGACGGAGCTTCCCTCTACGATAGAGTTAAAGGCATCGAGGTCACCTTCAGCCATGTTCTCGGTAGCCCACTCAGCCATCGCCTCGTAGTTACCAGAACCACCGATAGACTCTT
>ERZ1046740.3127-NODE-3127-length-10142-cov-5.246654_pt1 | contig 10142 bp, 2 predicted proteins | sample MGYA00383093_ERZ1046740 | MGnify/ENA primary metagenome ERZ1046740 (study PRJEB29581, sample SAMEA5548363) | metagenome | biome: marine; feature: coastal; material: water | depth 25 m | study: Short-term variability in the microbial, nano- and picoplankton...
GAAGTAGGTATTCGAGGCTTTACAGGCTTGCTACAGGAAGAGTTGGAAAACCCAGTTCCGACTGAGGACGCACCCGTTGAAGGTGAGATAGTACAGTAAAACGAAAAAGGGGCTTAAGCCCCTTTTTTGTAGTACAGACACATTTATCCTACGGCCCGTATATAGCGTAATCATAATAAAAGGTAGTTGAATAGGTGTATGTTGGCTGTTCTTTGTGCTTTATCTGTAAGGTTATCGCACCAGAAATAAATGCCTCAGTACTTTGCGGAGCGGTAACCGTTACATCAATGGCGCTGCCGCCAAGAGCAACGTAACCAAAGCTATACGCGCTTCTATTTGCCGCAACGGTAAGATCGCGATCTACGCCATTAAAAGTTACTTTATAAGTTGTTACATTATTAATAAGCTCTTGAAAGGTGGTCGTTTCATGAGTAATTCTGTAATCAACCCCATCTTCCATGTCAGGCCCGTATCCTACCTCCCAATCATCAACGCGGTTCCAGTTAAAAGCTGTAGTACCCTCTGCCGTTGAAGTATTTATTTCTCCTTCTCTGTTTCCGGGGCTAGTGCTAAAAAACATCGTCGTAAATGAGTTGTAAAAGTCATCAAGAGAAATTTCTCCGGAAGTCGGTAATTCGGAATTGTTTGGAGTTCCCGTTGTTGAGTCAACAACATAATCGCCTCCGCGATAATAATCACTTATAGCAATGTTAGTTCCGGTTTTAGGGCCAAAAAAAGAACGAACATCATCCAAACTTATTGCTCCGCTGGATGGTGTGAACGGTATTCTCGTGCCAACAGCGGGATCGGCTCTGGTAGTGATTGTTTTTGATACTGTCCGGGAACCAACTTGGATTGTAGCGGTCGTTGAAGAGTCGTAACTTGTAGAGGCCGTTCCCCACACATAAATCCGAGCATTTACGTTAACGTTTTTATTGCTTGAGTTTTTCGCGCCGTTATTACCTACCCGACTTTCTGTTGAAGCCGTTCCGGATACACTGGCAACGACTTGCGTATTAATATCCTCAACTACAAAATTGCCCAAGGCATACTCAACGCCGGGAACCGCGTTGGTAATATCATTTAAACTATCGCTGAAATCGTCAGGGAGGGTATCAACGGCGCTTACGATTTCAATGTAAATTGTAGCGCTGCTATAACCGCTGATAGAAACAGATAGATCAAAAGTTGAAGCCGTGGGACTGCTTTTTACATCCCTAGACCCTGTGTTGCCGCGAGATACGGACAGATCGCTGCCGCTTACCCACGCGGAAGTACTGAAGCCGCTAATCGTAGCAGCACCAGAACTGTCGCTTAAGTTGCTGTGCTCCACGGACAGCGTGTCGTCAGCTCCCAGCGTTATTCTGTTATTTGAGCTTCCTAAGTTAAAACCGTTAACTAAGCTTTCTTCATTATCAGCAAAAACATAAGCCGTATGCGTAGCCAAGTTTTACGCCCAGATAGCATCACAGATAGAACGCACTAAAGCATCTTCTGCGCTGTAATCTGTAGCAACCTGAACTTCCTCGCCTTCCTCGTTAGTTGTTAGCGTGTACTTGTAAAGGGTTGCGGTGTAGTCCTGAACGCTAGGCAATTGATCGTCGCTTGGATCGTCAAAAGTTACAACTTTACGTACATCCACGCGAGGGTCTGATCCCGTAATGGGAAGAATGTCAATTCTTTTTAGCCCAACTGTTTTAGTAATAGCCATTTTTTATTCTCCTAATAAATCATATGAGGTATATACCTCTGTTTATATTTATACTAGTTTTTCTAGTAGTTGATTAACCAAATCGCGTAACTCATCGTTATCACGCTTTAATTCTTTGACGGCCTCTATCAGCGTTCCCGTTATATTGCCGTATGACACGCTTAACGTACCGGCATCATCTTCTTGAACAACCTCCGGCAGTATTTCAGAAATCTCTTGAGCAACAACGCCGGTCTGACGGCCAAGCTCTGGCACATCAATACGGTCATAGAACACGCCGCGCATTTTGCTAACTCTATCTAGCGCGTTATCAATTGTTTCTATGTTGTCTTTAAGCCGGATATCTGAGTAAGCAGTAACGTTTCCAGCGGCAGTCAAATTTCCGTTGTTAGCAAGCGTCAGCTTGGTTGCGTTGGCGGTGCCAAATACCATAGTGGAGGCGTATTCGTTAAAAATTTCAAAGATATTGCCTGACGTAAAACCAATGCGAGCCGCTACACCCGAGCCGTCCTGCTCCATTCGGATTTGCACAATGTCGGTTTCTGTTGCGTTATCGGTGTCAGCTTCCAGCAGCAACCGACAAGTGCCAGCAGATTTTGCGTGTATTTGGAAATTATCTCTTGCCGCAAAACCCGTTGTGTCGCCGATAGCAAGCTGATTTTCAATATAGGTATCGGTGCTTTGTATATATGTTTGAGTGTATCCTTCACCCACTTGCAAACTACTCGCGTCTGCCGCCCCTTCAAGGGCGCGATAGCCAGTAAAGTAAATCCTATTGTTGCCGCCCGATAAATTTATCCCTCCGCCGCTACCAGAGACATGCAGTGCGGAAGTGGATGTGGTTACCAGCTCTACGCTCTGAGTGCTTGTTGTACCTGCAATCCTGAAGAAATCAATGTCTTCGTCATGACCCATTGAAAACAGGTTGGTGCCTGAATTATAAGAGAACCTAAAGTTTTGACTGCCGTCTGTAGCTTGGTTGTCTTGGAATATGATGTAATTATCAGTTTCGTTATCATTGCCAAGAGTCAAATGAGGCGCTGTGCCTTTTAGCGTAAGCGCGCCTGTCGCAGAATTAAATTCAAGCGGCGTGGTCATGCCTGTTAAATCGCTGCCAACAGCCGTAGTCTGCGCGGGGGCGTATTTTATTTTAAGATAGTTATTACCTAACTCAAGACCGTTACGCGTAGCGTTAAAGTTGCTAAGAGTAGAGCTGTATCCTGACGCTGCCGCTTTAGGTTGCATCCCATAACCTAATAACCACGCACCGCTTGAATAATGGGTGCCCAGCGTGGCGATGTAATGCGGATTAGCATACCGCTGCCGTAAAACAACAGACCCACCCGTGCCACTAGCATTGCCAGCCTCAAGGACACCGTTTGAAGTGATGAAATCACCGGATGCAAGAATGTCGTCAACTTTTGTAATAGAGCCGGTCGTGCTAACGCGGAATATGTCTGCTCCGGTTGCATCACCGATAGTAAAGTGCTGGTTCGCATCAGTGCCGTTCGTTCCAATAAGACAACCGTAGGTGCCCGAAGCATCGTCCTTGATAGATATCCAAGCATCAGTATCACCTGACTCAAACTTCGCCACCACGTTTGTCGTGCCAGAATACACATTGAGGGTATGCGAGGGCACATCGGTTCCTATCCCGACTTTAAGATCCTCGGTAACGCGCATAACCTCAACCAGTGATCCGCTTCCTCCGGTAGTTCCCCGTCCCGTTAAGAAAGCGAGATTACCCATGCCCTCAGACGGTTGGCCTGCGTCACCTGAATAATCTTTGACGTACATCCTGATTTGCGCTTGCGGTGTGAACGTCGCGTTGGCATCCGTAGCCTCAAAGTTCATAGCTACGCCGTGCAACGTAGCACCTGACCCATCTATATCGCTCATCGTGCTGCGGAGCGTAAGGTTTGTTCCGCTACCTTGTGCTTTTTCAAATACTGCGGTCTCGGCTTTGATGTCGCCTTCAAAGGTCGCTAGATGATTCTCGTCAACCGTGAGCGCAAGAGCGTTGTTAGTGTGAAGCTCAAAAAACTCTGACTCGTTTTGCAGTAGCTTAATCTTATTGTTGCCGCCGTTTTTAAGAAGGATACCGTTTACGCCGGTGCTGATTTTGTCTAGTATCAAATAGGAGGTGGCTGAAGTGCTATCACCGATTGTAACATTGCCTGAAAAGTTAGCGTTGCCATCTGTGCCAATACTAAATCTTTCAGTATAAGAGCCGCCGCCCATAATCTTTACCGGGCCGCTGCCTGACCAACCTAATTCTAGCTCGTCAGAACTATTGATACGCATTATTGTTCTTGAGGTTCCGCCTGTATCTTTGCCTCTTATTTCATTATTATTATTTTGTTGTATGTTTCCGCTTTGTGTAATGCTTGCAATATTAGTTAAGTTTTTTGCAGTATCTACAATCGTCACGCCGTCTACGCTGTAAGTATCGGGCGTATTAATCCCGCCAGAACTATCAATAATTTTAGTAACGCCCGTGCCGTTTCCATAGTCAGTTGAAAACCCTGTATCTGCCGCGTAGCTGCCTGTGTGGTCTGAGGTTTTATGGTAAAGAGTAGTAACAGTTTTCCGAGATACATAAAACTTAAATCCGCAAAACGCAGTTTTATTCACTGGGTCAGTATTACCAAGAACTCCTGTTTGGTAATTAAACAGGTTAAGGAATCTGATGTATTCTGTTGTGGCTGTTGCTGTTTGTGCTTTTATTTGACTGCCTTTAAAAACTCCTTTTATGTGCCGCCAATCAGTATTGTCTGAGTCTTGCCCATCACCATTGGCACCCCAGTATCTAGCAGTGTTTCCTAGATAAGCCTTTGATCCGTCATAAGGCGCACCCCCCGCATAAAACTTCCCAGAGTTATCCGTTCCGCTAATATGCTTTGCCCAGCATTCAAATATAATTTCGGTTTCATCCGCTATAGGAATGTATGGCCCGTAAACCACGCTCATATAACCCTCAACGGTAAATACGCCGGAGGCTGGCGCTGTCGCATCATCGTATTTTTTTAAATTTGTTAGCGCGGTGGATTGTTCAAACTTTCTGCGAATAGACTCTGTTGTATCGTGATCGCCAATACCAAAAAGTACATCCTGATCTGTAAAGCCAATGTTTTTAGCGCGAACCAAACGTGCGTCAACGTCCTCGGTGGCAGTAATGCTGCCGGTTGCCGAGATATCTTGTGAGGTAATATTTCCGGTGTCTGAGATAATGAGAGTATCTGAGGCTCCGTACTTGTACCCATAAGCACTAGATACGCCGCCATCATCAATTATTTTAAAGTGAACAAAATTAGACTGCTCTGGCTCAACAAACTCTAGGCTTTCTCCGTTTGCGCGAATGGCAAAATCAACGCCAGTATCAGAGCCTGTATTGCTATTGAAATTAAGAGTTGGCGTTGCTCCGGTGCTAGTTATAGTGAAGGCATCCGTTGCAACAAGACCAGCAGACGAGAATGTTCCGCTAACGCTTAAATCGTAGAAAATAGTTACGTTTTTGTCTGACCCGAGCCTCATTACCTCAGTGTTGCCGCCGCCGCCATTAGCTGTATCTGCATCACCCAAATAAAACCGAATTTGCTGGTCTTCTGTCTGATTGATATATAGTGGCCCAGCGCCAGTAGATACTATCTCGTTATCATCAATTCCTAGTCCGTCGGTGGTCGTTCCCGCTAGGAATGCGGCGTTGGCCATTGTTGGCGCTGCTCCAGGAGAGCCCATCGTACCTTTACTTGATTTGAACTGGCCGTCAGTTACTACATCGCCGTAAAATGTAGCGTTTTGTGCGTCACTTAGTTTCAGAGCTATATCTGTATTGGTGTAAATTCTCACTTCTGATCCCGCAACACCAGAGGTTCCTGCTCTAATATGAAGAGGCCGTTCGGTGGTATCTAAATATGAAGTTGTTCCTGCATGGTTTTGCGCCAACTGAGTAATGTTGCCGGTGTAGCCTGTGGATTTAAGAATGAATGCGTTTGTAGCGCCGCCAGAACCTGAGTCCGAAACAATGTTTACGCCATCTTTAACGATAAGTTGACTAGACGAAAGCTCCATCCTTTCTGTCATAGTTACCGCCGCATCTTCTGCAACCGTCTGAGCGGAACCAATAAACCAATTATGCTTTGTGTCGTAAAGGTAGGCTGTGCGGTTTAAGGCGTTGGCAGTTGAGCTTACAAATCCGGCATAAGCCGTTGTAGAAGGTCTCACTCCGTAGCCTAAAAAACCACCTCCCGCACTATAGGATGAGCCGATAACGTGCAGAGCACCATTGCCGTACTTGCCTTCCATCAGTATCTGGCCGCCAGTTGATTGATTAGTGCCAGCAACAATTTTTCCAAGGATTGTTGTTGTGCCAGCGTCAACTGTGAGTCTCTTCGTCATTCCGGTGGGCGTACCGGGGCCGTCACCTTCTGGCGAATTGGTATATACAACGAACTTGCCCTTTCCTTCGTCTCGCTGACCGATGCCGGTGTCTATATTTTCAACGCCGACTTTTACTTGAGGGTATTCATTAATATTGCCGTCTGTAGCTCTAAACTCAATAAAGCTAGTTTCTGAACCTATGTCATCCCGCGTAGACTGAATGATTAACGGCGATACGTCTGCTTCGCCGCTGGCGGCTGCCGTTATGATGTGAAGACCGCTTGATGGGGTGTTTACTATGCCGGTTGTCAACGTTAAGTCTTGACCGATAGTCATTTTCCCGTCTTGATGCACTCTATACGCAAGGTTCTGATCGGTAGCATTTAAGTTATCGGCCATTAGAACAAGATCGTTGTTATTACCGTTCTGCGAGCCTAAGTACCGCAAACTAAAACCATAAGAACTTTTTTTAGCAACTTGAGTGTCAGCAACTCCAGCGACCCTTAATACATCAATATCAAAGTTATTACTTGATGTGTAGAAAGCTACGCCAGCATCGGGAAGTTGAGGAACGCCAGCCGTATGGCTGTGCATAAAATAATCGTAAGCGGTATCCCACAAAATGCTTGCGTCATTACTTGCATCAACTGCGTCCTGAATCACAATGCCAGCGTTATCCGCTGTAGTGGTAGTATCTGCATCTGCGTAATTCAAAACTATTTGATTGTCTTCAACTTGCAAGGTAGCTGCGTTTAGCTCAACCGTATCGCCGTTAACAGTTAGGTTGCCGCCAACCGTTACGTCTCCAGTAGTGTTGATTGACGTTGGCGTAATAGCGCCCAGACCTAGCGTGAAATTAGCAGCGCCTGTGTTTTTATTCGCGCCTCCTGTTATGCCGTTATTTGCCGTTATGGACACGGATGTGATGTCCGCTGCGCCCACCGTTTGACCTGCACCATCGTCCACGACAAAACCGCCATTTTCCGTATTATCAGCTATGCTTACAGTTCGCGAAGCGGTTGATGTTACTCTATTGTTGGTGTTGTAACCTGTGCTGGAGGTGCTTACAAAGGCTTTGATGAAGTAAGTGCCTGCCGCCAAACTGCTGATGGTGTAGCTTGCATTGACGAATTTAGACGCACTTACTGCGCCTGCATCGCTAACAACGCTCGCAATTGTCATGTAATTTTGATTTTCTTGGTCGTAAAACCCACCGCCCGTGGTGACCTTGAACTGGGTAGCTGAAGGAGTTCCTGTTGTAACCCTATTAAACGTGGTGGTGCCTATTTCTGTCCCTTCGGTTGAAGAAAAGCCAGTGCTACCGTTTCGTTTAATTTTAAGCACGAACTGCGAAGGAATTTCAGCTGTAGCGTCTGTCTGTGCTGCAGCAGCGGTTGATCCGTTTCCTACACCGTTAAAATTAACAGGCAGTTTGACTGAGAACGTGACGTTACTCGCTTGCTCTAACGTTATTTTAATTTCGCCGTTATCGCCTTGATCGGTTCCTGACCCGAACTGAAACGCCTCGGAGTATTCTGTCACTTTAACGCCAGCAGTGCCTTCAGCAATCGTAGAAAGCGCGAGAGAAGTGAAGCCATCTTGTGCATTGAAAAATTCGTTTCCGTCCGCGTCTGTTAAAACTAAATTGCGAGCAAACACTTCGCCGTCAGATTCTACGACAAATGGCGTAGTCGAAGAGGGGGTTTCAGAACCCGCCCAAAATCTGACATCACCTTCAGAACTCATCGCAGCGGTAGTGGCGCCTGACCCGACTGTAAGTTTTGTTGCGTTTACTTCTCCGCTTACGAATAGCGTTGGGACTGCTGCCGTAGCGTTAAACTTGAGCTTGTCGCGCAGACTAAACTTGCCGTCATCACCTAGATAAAAGTCGGTATTCTCGTCGCCAAATGTTCCGGTTCCTTTGTATATCTTGTCAGGCTTAATAGAGATACCGCCAATAGTGCCAGACTGAAGATCATCAGTAGGATGAGCCGCAAGCAAAAGATCAATGGCCTCGCCAAACAGACTGCCTTTAATAATATTGTCAGTGGTTGTTGCGTTTGTCTGCAAATACCCTAAAGCCACCAATTTTGGCACCTCTGTACCATCAGTTCCGGTTACGTTACCGTCAGATATTGGATTAAAATTAATCGCGCCTGCGTTGTTATCGTAATACCACGTTTCGCCTTCTTTCCATACGAAAGCGCAATTCATATTTACGGACGCAACCTCAAAGGGCTTAGTTTTGTTTGCGTCAAATACTATAAATCCGGTTTTGTTAGATACGTTAGTGAGAGCGGTGTAGACAGTGGTATATTGATTGCGCTCTACGGTAATCTTGCTGCCTTCGTATACAAAAAAGCCGTTTGTTCCTGTTGCTGGAGCGCCAGAGCTGTCAACGCCAACTAAAGCCAGTTCACCACTCTCGACTGTTCCTGACGTGTTTGAATTAATAAGCAACGCTAAACCGCGATTAACCTGTGAAGCGGTAGCGCCCGCCGCTGCGCCGGACACAACTGTAGGGTCTTGATAACTGGCAATGTCTATTTCTTCAACATGATACTGCGCCCAATTGATAGTGGTTACAGTGCCGCCGGTTAACGCTCGCAATGTAAGAGCGCCGACACTAAACTGAACCGCATTGGTGGGCGGCTGTACGGCAGAGTTACCGCCAATAACTAGTTCGTATTTAGTCCAAGCGGTAGGAAAGACCCCATCAACTACATCCCAGTAGTGATATGTACCAACGTTTCCATTAAATCCGGTTGCGTTTGATACGGGCGTAGAGCCGCTGTTGATACGAACACCGTTTGAGTCTTTAAAATCTACCGCAAGATAGTTTTTTCTATTTCCTGAAGGCTGTTGCACCCAAACGGTTATGCGATAAGCCTTGTCGCTTTCAAGATCAAATAATTCACTAAAAAACTGATCGCTAGAGTTGTCACTGCTTACCGCCTGCAAGTACGTTGATCTATTGGTTGGAAGTCCTGTGCCGTCTGTTTTAAACGTAAACTCTGGATCGGAACTAATGCTTGTTGAGCCGCCAGAACTAGTAAACCATCTAACTCCGTCTCTGTTAGAGAAATAAGGGTCTTTGTTAACTGTGGTTGAGTCAACTCCCGCAAAAACATCAATCGGAAGGTTATCGCCATCAATATCTACCGAAGACGCTAAAGTGAGGCTCTCGGCTGTAATATCTCCACTTACAACTAAGTCTGAGCCGTCAAAAGATAACTTATCTTTGAGACTAAACTGTCCGTTGCCATCTAAGTAAAATCCTGTATTGCTATTATTGAATGTGCCAGTGCCTTGATACAGCTTTTCTGGCTCTATTGTAATGCCTCCAATAGAACCGTAATCAATACGACTGATAGGTGCGAATCGTATGTCATTGATTGTTATCGTATTGCTATCGTAAATTGAAGAGTCAACGTATAAATCTTTTGCTCCTACGTTGCTAACAGTCCGCTTAAGCGTGTCGTTGCGATAGTAATAAATGTTCGTACCGTCATAAACGATAGACAGCTTGTCTCCTGCCACAGCAGAAAAAGTGCCGCCAGTAGGAGTGATGGAGGTTCCGCTTTCATAGATGCTTATGGTACCAGCATTTTCATACCAAGCGTAATCTATCGTGCTGTAACTTGAGGAAGGAGCAGGCGATTCATTCAGCCCAACCATATACCGATACGCAGTAGTTGCTATCTCAAATTGCAAAACTGAAGGCGAGTCATAATGCTCTGAGGAGTAGGCTTGCGAATCCCAAGTGTTGTCAGTCCCTCCAGTTGACGAAAGGTTGTTACCCGAAAATGTAATTGTCTTAGTGTTACTTGATGGAGCATTGAGCGTTAACTTGCCAGTAGGTATGTTTCCTTCGCTGATAATTTCAGAAATGTCTGATATCTGTAGCGCCTGTGCACCAGCCGCCGCGCCACTTACAACCGTTGAGTCTAAGTTATTAGCCGAAAGGGTGCCTGTAACCGTTGCATTTGTTACGTTTAGCGTAGTAGCGACTAAATCACCGCGAAAAGTTCCATTGCCAGCTTCAAAAGTG